>Ga0123355_10020134_pt1 | contig 10643 bp, 9 predicted proteins | sample TergutEmb28metaG_3_FD_89872 | JGI IMG/M metagenome (GOLD analysis project Ga0123355, IMG submission 89872) | Embiratermes neotenicus P1 segment gut microbial communities from Petit-Saut dam, French Guiana - Emb289 P1 | ecosystem: Host-associated > Arthropoda: Insects > Digestive system > Gut ... | reverse complement strand
TGTGATAATGTGCTGCGTGGTCAGGGTTATAGATGAGTACAGAGCGATGGTGGAGTGGTGATTAGCAGGTAGAGTGTGATAATGTGCTGCGTGGTCAGGGTTATAGATGAGTACAGAGCGATGTTGGAGTGGTGATTAGCAGGTAGTGTGATAATGCGCTGCGTGGTCAGGGCTATAGATGAATAACAAGGAATACTGTAATAGTGATTATCAATTGATAGCTGTACTCTACGAAACCAGTGTCGTTACTGCCACGAATAATCTCACATAAAACCACTCTTCATTGGACCCAAAGCTCCGTTGTGACAATCCATTCCTTCAACTTGTAACACAGAATTTTCCCCAGTAAAACCTCAATAAATCTTGATACGAATCTAACACCCTTACCCCCCAACTCCACCCCCGCCCCACCACACCCCACCCCACATGCTGTCGACAAATTGTTCTGTGTAAATTGAATCGAGTAAGTGACCTGTCCAACCAAAATTTTAGGACTTACTTAAAATGACATTTCTATATGTTCATTTGTTTTTGTAAGGAACGGAAGACGTTTGTACTAGGCCTGTAGGCACTTAATTTACTGCCTTTTCAGTTCGGTCACTATCGGGAGCCATACACACCCTGTAATACATAGCAGTTGTCATATATACCGCCATCTTTATCATATAAATCTCTTAAATTTATCAAAACAAAATGTTCGTGAGTTTCTTAGGATTCCTAAAATAAGTGAAAATTATTCAATAAATCAACTATATCCGGCATATTTTTGTAAAAAAGGAGCAGTGTGTGAGTTAAAGCTTTGTGTAGCGGCAGAAATAAAACGTATTATGATAGGATTAACATAACATTCACTCGTTGCTCCACAGCGATTTTCATCAGACGTTTCTTCATTCACGATGACTGATAAGTCATTACAATACTGGTTATTAAAATACGCATTTTCTTGAAACGTAAAAGAAACCTATTATTTTGAAATGGAAAAGCGGAACATATCTCACGAAACAAAAAACCGTACTCAAATTTAGTTGTTTACTAGATGTAGATTTAGCTGTCGTTAATAATTAGGTTCTAACCCTTTGGTCCCGAAGCATTAGGCCTTTAGACAATGCCCTTTGTGCTCTACAGTCTGATGGCACTTCATAGGAGCCCTGTTCCACATTGCCCCCAGACTTGGAATCTTTAAAATCCTCTGAGTCCAAAGTAAAGAAGCCCAGATACGTATACCTGTGTGAAGCCAAAGCTTCGTACTCACATAAAACGTGGGCTGAGGTTTGTTTCTCTGCTACACACCTGCCACATGTGGGCTACTGTTCAGCCAATCAAGTTAAAATGTCTTCTCATGGTGTTATGTCCAATAAAGAAGCCAATAACAACCCTAGATTGTTTTCCGTTAAAGGACAATATTATGGTCTGTACAGTCGGACTAAGGCTTGAAATCAGTTTCCGAGGCTGTCCCTGGTAAAGAAACCCCCTCCATGTTCCACCAACAGGTCTCCTATGGAGACAGATGCTTCTTTTCCAGAGCCAACTGTTTATTCGTTCATTCATATCTCTCACAGTCCCCAGTTAAGAAGCCCTCCCACGAAACTGGGGAAAACATACGGTCACGGTCCACAGACTCCCAAGCTTATGGAAGTCCTACATACAGTGGAGTGCAGCCTGGATCCTCAATGAGATCGTTTAAGACACTGCTATAACTACCCCATTGTCATGCAGCCTTCAGCACGATACCTTCAACCTTGGCTTGGGTAGACCAGAACACCGTCTGCCAGAGAGTGGCTTAGTAACCCTCTACAGGGTGTACATTCCATGCCTGTTACCGTACCCTACGTGACACAGGGCACGGATCTACATGTAACCCTGAGGTACGGACGAGGGTTTGGATTTATGGGAGGCTAGATGTTTACTAAATGTTTATTATTAAACAGTTCCCATACTTCCCATCATCTTACGAAGCCTTTCCCGCACAGTGCGTACCGCGAACTTAAGTCTCGACATTTTCACGATTCCTGTATGGTGTAAGCAGAAAATAAAGTTGGGTCACGTATAGCTGTGAGAAAGAATTACTTTGACGCAGGAATTAAATATTTTGTCGTTTGGACATTCGTGAACTAAATGGATAAATAAACTAGTTTTAATCATTTCGTTGATGGAAATTAAAGGTGCCCAATATATATCGGTACTTTATATGTTAATTAAAATAATTTTTGGACGATAAAAACACCGCATGAAGGAAAATTCGTATTTAAATTCCCTGTAAGTAACTTTTCCCGTAAGGCTGAAGCACTGGTCAATCGTCTGACATTCTGAACAATTATAACTTTCAACGATAACAAAAACAACAATTGCATTAAACAAAGCGCGGAACTTGCGATTCGTTCATCGCAATTATGCATGTCACACTGCTGCCACCTGGCCTGACCATCTTCATCTAACGAGTCGCACGAACAAGGCGTGTTATGTAAAGTGTTTTTACTCAGATTTTGTGATTCAGAGAATTGAAATGTCAAACGAATCTCAGCAAATCTCTCCTTTCCAGTTCACAACAGCAGACCTCTCGGACGTTCGACGGAAGGCTAGACATGAACAACACCGTCTTTGCGCTGGCCGACGCCAAAGGTAAGGGCCACGTGGTTGGTTACCCTCACAACGGTGGCCTTGCGAGGTCTGAGGTTCTTAGAGAAGCGCTGCTGCTTATTAAAGTCTTCCAACATGCGACGCCGCGCCGTTGGATGAGTGGTTCAAGACTTTTCGAAGTATCGAAATGACTCCGTCGTTGACATTTCAGTGACGCTGGGGGGTTTAAATTCCAACTGCTGCGCAAGACGGAGGGGTTTTTAATTTACAGTGCCACGAAATACAAGGGTTCATTCAAATGAACACGGCCAAAATTTTATAAAATGATTTATTTCAAAAATACAGACAGCACGATGACATTCATCTTCAACGTAGTACTCATCACGTTCTGAACACCGTCCCCGTGGCACAAATTCCTCCACGCAAGAATTCTTGGTTGCTGTGCCAGCCAGCCATACGCCGAACCCTCTACCACGTCATCCGATCTGAAGTGACGTCCACATAGGGCGTCGTTTAGGGGACCAAAAGAAGTGAAATTCACTGTGGTGCCAAATGCGGTGAACGTGGTGGATAGGGTGACACCTCCAGTTTTAAATTCTGTATCTGCTTCACAGCGAGAAGGATGAGATGGGCGGGGCAAGTAGCGCGTATGGGGAAGAGGAGAGGCGTATACAGGGTTTTGGTGGGGAAACCTGAGGGAAAGAGACCACTTGGGAGACCAAGGCGTAAATGGGAGGATAATATTAAGATGGATACTCAGAAAGTGGGATACGGGGTATGGACTGGATAGAGCTGGCTCAGGATAGAGACAGGTGGCGGGCTCTTGTGAATGCGGTAATAAAGCTTCTGGTTCCATAAAAGGCGGGTAATTTCTTGACTAGCTGAAAACCTGTTAGCTTCTCAAGAAGGACTCAGCTCCATGGAGCAAGTAAGTAAATAAGTAATCTGTTTAAAGGTTTGACGGGCTGTGTGTGGTCGGCCGTTGTCACGCTGCAGACACGCGCCAGAAGACGACAAACCGCAGCGTTCTGTTCGAACTGCTGGCCGCAACTGATTCCCAAGCACATCGCTGTGCCTTCCACTGTCCAAGAACACAAAGTTACAACGGGCTGTTTCATGTTACGATCTGTATGCAATTGTGCCGGTTTCTTCATTTGAATGACCTTTGTACATTCACAAACGTACGGTGCACCGAGATGGGGGCAGGATGTGAGGAATTAGAAGTCAGTAGAGTGTACCGAGGTTTGTATTGAAGGCTTAAGGGTCAAACGTCCGCGAAGACAGTGTGACACCCTGGAAAACTTCAACCTTCTGTACACCCTCTTTGCATGATATGACTAAACTGATCACACATGGGAGACATTGTGGCTATCTGTCCGTTCCATATCGCCTCCCAAATCCAGAACCGATGGAAGGATTTTGATGAAATTTGATATATAGGTAAAGTTGTTATAAACCCTGCTTCATAATAGGCGGATGTTGGGTTCGAATCTCAAAGCGAACACCGGTTATTACGAGCATTGTTGCACGTTTTGTTAATCATTCCACGTAAATGCCAGGATAAACTTCAAACTTGGCCACGATCACCTCCTCGAATATTATTTCAGATTCATTATTATTGAAAAATAATTTCACAATTCGAGGGTATATAATTTGAGGGGTTTCGGTCTGAGATATGGACAAAGTAATGAAACAGATGTAAATAAACAAATAAATATAAATACTCATATGGAGTACACAGGTGTATATATAATATATGAGAGATTCGTACAGAAAGTGTGAGACCATTTCGATTCTCAGGAAGGTTGACACTACTACATGACGCTAAGTAGTCTGCCATAAATTTGTCTTTGTTTCGATATAAATTCCGTAAATTTCTACCAGATCACACAGCGTCACGTCACAGAGGATGGTAATGTCTACAGTCGTCATCGTGAGAACCACACGTATATGACGTCATCACAATTCCCTGACGTAGTAAATGGTAGAGTAACGAACATTCAGGAATGGACACACATGGACACTCAGTGTGGGGACTGCAGGTTGCCAGTGTTGGCGTCTGCCGACAGTAGCCTCAAGACAAGACTGGCATTTTTATTTATGACGTATATGGACTGAATTCCGACCACATAAAGTTTTCTAGCGACATTAATTCGGAATTCTGTCAACACTGGTTAAATATGATTCACTAGCTGAATGTAATAACTTGTTACGGAGAGAAAACAAGTAATTTAACGTCCCTCAGAGGACAGCAGAGTTGATAATACTACAGCTTTCAGCTACGTGGTTATATGAAGGTATTGATTTATAACAGGCAGATTGAAGAGGCCAGCTGTTCATAGACTCACATATCTCGTCATAACGATAAAGCAAGCTTAACAACGTTAACACTCATAATTACACCGCTATCAACAGTCTGCCTACTGTTTCAGTCCCAAATGTATCAGAACTCTGAAACTTGATCTCGGTTTCCATTTTGTAAATTTCTGTGTATTATAACAGTTTTTTGCAATTTGTTGATCATTTGTTTCAGACAGAAACACAAACCAGGCCCATATTACTGCCAACGACAGGTCCATAGCCTATTCCAAAGCCAGTTCTCCAAACAGTGCGATCTATTGCGTCCTCTTTCTATTTCCTATTTCCTCTCTTTTCCTTAAGTCCGCCAAGAAGCTGCTAACATCTTCTTCCTCGTCTTCCCGTCACTTTTATCCTTCCCTCTATCTTTCCTTCAATAACGTGTTTTAGAAGGCAGTTCCTATGGAAGATGTCACCAATACCGTTAGTCTTCCTTATTTTTTATTCTACGTAGGGTGTGGCTGTCTCCCTTGACACCCTACAGAGACAAAATAAGAGTATGTATCTACATTACTGACAAGAAACATGACAGCTTATGGAGACAATATGATATGTATGTATATATTACTGACAAGAAACATGACAGCCTATGGGGACAATATAATATGTATGTCTATATTACTGCTAAAGAAACACGACAGACTACGAAGACAAAATATGCGCATATTTTTTTTGTAATTATGAAAATGTAGTTGTTTGAAATTCACAATATGCAGTTTGCACTTCCACCCATTCTCCTGTTCAATGGGTACTGGAAATTCTTTCCCGGGGGTAAAGCTGTCGGGACGCGGATTTGACGACACGCTTCCATCTAAAACCGAAGTTAAGAATGAGTGGAGCAATACATCTCTAGTCCTCCATACACCTTCATGGTAGGGACAGGGAAAATTTTACCTTTTACTTTACGTTACATATCTGGACTAACAGCTCTATCTTTGTGCAACTACATTAACGTTGCATGAAACTAGTTGCTTAAAACCAGTCGGTTCGATGTGCTCGACGCCCAACACTTCAGAACAAGCTAACAGTCCCTCAGGTATTAAAGTTTTTTCAGGTTTTCACAGCAGTTGGTGCTAAAATTTGGTCAACTAGATTGCCGCAACCTGTAGTCTGATACGTAGATACGAAGGTTTCGGAGGAATATACTGCCTCTATCTACAGGGTTAAAGTCATGTGAGATAGACGCCAAGATTGAGTCGCTACGTTCTCTCGAAACGTTAGCATTCACTTACTAGACTACACCGTGAACATTATGCCACGTAAGGCCATCAAATTTAATTTCCTACAATCAGTAATACCAACATGGCAGACGTGCATACATGGCAGGCAACAGTGACACCCGAGTTGCTAGCCGTAGAGGCCTGAAAAAATGTATGATAATATAGCATGATATAAGTGCATCTTATGTTAGGCCAGCATTTGTGTAGGCGGTAAGATAACATGGCGACCGTGCGAAATACAGGCATAACCGGCAGAACCGTACTGCCGGTAGAACGCCTCTTGTTTTTTAATATCCTAACTCCAAAAAACCTAGGAATCTCTCAATACAACTATTTTGCCTGATTTTTATCGTTTCACCGTGCATTTTGAAATCTACCCAGTTCTCAAACCAACAAATGCACTATTTATTAACTTGGTTAAAGTTTTAAATTTACATTAAAATACACAATAATATCGCTCCTACATGTTTCGGTCTTCAATGACCATCATCAGGAAGCTTTATCTCTACCTAAGTAAAGTTATATTTATGTTAAAGCATTCGGTAAAGTTACGTCGTTTTATAGAATAGGTGATGTGGACTCATGTCGTAGAGCGGCATGTGTGTTGTGTGCAGTGCAGAGTGACAGTCTCATTTTGCACAGCACACAACACACATGCCGCTCTACGACATGCGTCCACATCACCTAATACGTAGAACGGCGTGATTTTACTTAGTGTTTTAACACAAATATAACTTTAGTTATGTATAGATAAAGCTCCCTGATGATGGTTATTGAAGACCGAAACATGTGGGAGTGATATTATTGTGTATTTTAATTTAAATTTAAAAACTTTAACCAAGTTAATAAATAGTGCAATTGTTGGTGAGTGAACTGGGTAGTTTTATGCCTGATGTTTTTGCAAGAAAAATTTACATTAAAGTTCTAAAAATTCACTATTTAAAAAAATGGTGTCATGCAAACTGTACATCTTACTGCATACAAAGCAACTGTTTATCAGCCATTTGACTTGACTGGCAATCAGAAAAGCAATGTTTTAAGTATTTTACAAACTAACACGATATTTTGTTACTTACATATGGGCGTTTTACTGTGTTTTATTTATATTTTGGGGAATTAGTTGGCAGTTTCTTTTAGTTGACATTATAACACATAATTTTCCCCATTTAAAATAATGGGAAATACGCTCACGGTTAGCGTTTTCGCTCAGAACGTCTGACTTCAGGAATAGAATCCTGACGGTAGATAGTTGTATTTATTTTGCTTCCAGTCTGATTGCGACTGCTGAATGAACACTGGAATTAGAAACATGAAAATTCGTACAGATAGGCCACGACCATACATATGTATATTGAGAATGAAAGGTCGTATCTAAGTCAGCAGTTACAAGCATGGCGACAAAGCGAAACTTTGAGGTTATATCTGACAGATTACAAAACATCTGTAATTCTGTAATACCATGTCACTTTGTAATCCAGTTAAATGAAATATCATAATCAACAAGGTAATTCAATATGAGATAGCTGTTTACAGTCCAATATATATCGGCCTAACGTTCAACTTCAGGGAAAATAAAATCTGCCTATGATATTGTTGTAATCCTGAATTTGGCTGTTATGCTGAAGTTCTTGGATTGCAAATAAAAGTCTCAGAGAAAATTGCACCTTCTTAGTTGCATTATTCCTTTCAAAAAACTCAAATACAAAGACAAAATGACAATAATAGGCATTTAAGCTAACAACATTTGCAGTGGTAAAGCAACTTTTATGAACTGGGCTCAGAGTTGTTTGTTTAAATGATAAGAATACAACGGAGGTGATGAAAATAGCACCGATTTCATACAACATTGTACTTACAAAAATATTAAGCTCTGTGATATATTTCGCTTTTTATTGTTAACAAACAAGTCTATTTAAAATGTGCGATAATAAATAATAAAGTGTGCAGTTAATTCAATATGCTTAAACTGGCATGACGTTTCTATTAATCGCGCTATATTTTGTTGTTATTATCTACATACATTTTTACACTGTCAGTATTTCGACGTAAGAGTTCTAACTGTTCTAACGTTCTAATGTCCTAACTGTTCTAATTTTCTAATTACAGATCACTACTACCTGAACACTCTGGATCTGAAAAAATTTTATGCTATCATATTCACCTGCAATGAGAACAAACGTAAGTATATAAACTCCATTAACATTCAGCCCTGTGACGTCAGCACAGTCATTTAACTTATGGAACCTGTAGTTCATTAACGTTTTCACAAAACTCTATTAACTTTCAGCCCTGTGACGTCAGCACAGTCATTTAACTTATAGAACCTGTAATTCATTACCGTTTTCACAAAACTCAATTAACTTTCAGCCCTGTAACGTCAGCACAATCATTCAACTTATGGAACCAGTAGTTCGTTACCGTTTTCACAACAGCCCAACAAATGTCCCTCTCCTATGCCACATTAGCCGAATTCGTGGCCTATCATTGTTTTTTTTTAAGATTAGTTTTAATATTATCCTCTCCTCTACACCTAGGTCTTCCTTCAGGTTTTATAACCTAATCCCCGTACGCATAACTTGACCCTGATGTTGAAGGCATTACGATCATTCTAAACGCCGAGAACCACGCAACGACACATTACACCCCAAAAGACTTTTATCTTCATGAATTTACCTTTCAATGCTCCAGGAACTTTATTCAACTTCCGTTTTTATAATAGAATAGAATAATAATTAGGTTTGAGCCCTTCCGGGCCTGATGCACCTAGGCCTTAAAACAGGCCCTTTGTGCCCCATAATCTATATTAAGTTAAAAAGAGCCCTGTTCCTTCAAAAACGTTCCAGATGGCCCCCCTTACCTAATTCCTAATTACCTCTGGGTCCCCCCTCCCCCCCCCAAAAAAAGGAACCCGGGTATAATGTCAAAGTTACTTTGTACAGTTACCTTCTACCGGAGTTCCACCTGACTGGAGGCCTCCGTAGAATCCTTACTGGAGTCCCCTAATGCGGAGCGCTCCTTAAACTATGAATTACTCTCAATCACAATTCCGCAGGATCAGGGGAAAACCCCCGGTACCAAAAAAGTTCCGTCTTTAACGACGCTTTCAATCCTTCACATCGCACAGCTATGAATGAATGTAAATGATCAATTACAAATAAGATGTTAGAAAAATGCTGGTGTCTAGTCTAGAGTATTATCCCTGGTTTTGGATGGAAGTGGTGAGGGATGTCCCCCGACAAAGAATTGAACCCGGAAAATGGCGAATACTTTTAAAGTGGCGCATCTGTTTTGCCGTATGATTGTTGTAATCAGTGAACGCACGTTAGGTCTATATGCAAGAAGAATAAGGCTACATGTTTCGGCTAAAAATGATTAGCCATCATCAGGCGTAATTACAAGAATACAAAAAGTGGAATATTTGTCGACTGTATTTCAGGTTTGACATTTCAGCCTTTACAAGCTAAAATATACATACAGTGTAACCATTATAAAATATGCATACAGTGTAACCATTATAAAATATACATACAGTGTAACCATTATAAAATGCCTGAAATGTATAGATTAAAGTTTATAAAGCGGTTAGAAAAATAATAGATAGAATAACTTGACGTAGGTAATTAGATATAAAATTCTCGGAAGCGGTGGATGTACACTGCAATAAGATGATCAGTGGCTTGCAGAAAGAGGGCGTAGGAATTAGGGGTAGCTGCATTTGTTTGATCTAGTTTTGCGACGTTATGTTTCTGTTGCTAGTATTGAGTACGCTCATATGTCAGTTTCATCTTGTCTGATATTATCCGCGTCTTGGTGCAATATAACAAATCATCCCATTACATGTCTTAATTGCTTCGTGCTTTTAATAACGAATAATTGTCCTGCTTAACGACTCCCCCAATTGCTGCGATCATGGGAGCGTCCGTCATACATAAATGGACGTGGAGCGCCGATGGAATGGTACTAACGGAACAAAAAAACCCAAAGTACTCGGAGAAAAACCTGTCCCACTGTAATTTTTACCACCACAAATCCCAAATGGAGTGGATTGGCATCAAACCCAGGTTCAGGCGTTGTGGGGCCGACGGCACGGCCCACAGCGAACGAAGAAAAGTCGCGCAAATGAGTTTCGATCTGCAATAATATGTACGAAAAGTGCGTGCGTACCGGCAGAACGGTTACAACATAAACCATGTGTAATTTTCACCAGTAGCCTGCAACGATTTGCAACGTCGCATACAACCACTGTGCTTCTTTATCGATATTGACACTGGATCCTGCATTTTTAGAACTGACGTCACTATCAGGGGCTTTGAGTGTTGATAAGTATCGGGGTTGGATTGAGCGTATCAGTGCCACTTGACAACTGACCGTCATGTATTATAACATAAGTGTACGTCAGCACAATCTAATTATTTATTTATAGTGTAGTTATATAATGGCTACATGTTTCGACTAAAACTTAGTCATCTTCAGGCCTCTACAATTCCG
>Ga0123355_10020133_pt1 | contig 10643 bp, 9 predicted proteins | sample TergutEmb28metaG_3_FD_89872 | JGI IMG/M metagenome (GOLD analysis project Ga0123355, IMG submission 89872) | Embiratermes neotenicus P1 segment gut microbial communities from Petit-Saut dam, French Guiana - Emb289 P1 | ecosystem: Host-associated > Arthropoda: Insects > Digestive system > Gut ... | reverse complement strand
TTACGCATATCAATAGGGAGAGTTATTTGCCCTTTTGACATAACTTTTGCGGTGTTATACATCATAACATTCACCTCCAAATCGCAAGTAGGGTATATCCCACTACATTTGATTGTACGCAAAAATCCAAGAAAAATCAAGTATATTCAAAAATTTTCTAACAGCAAAAATCATGAAAGGCGCGTGAGCCGTTGGCAATATATCATTGCCTCAACAGCAATAGTACACTTTTATGATTGTGGTTATAATATAGGGACAAACGCCTTGAGGTTCAATTACTCAAGCCCCCGCTTTTAATTTTACTGGCAACAATATGGCAACAAAAAATCAGATAACCCATGAGCTATGGATAATATAAGCAATAGGAATACCACAAGCCACATTCTCTAAACAAAATTGTTTAGATTAAGGTTTGCAGGGTCGAGTGGGAGCAGAGGCATCTGGCTCTTTAGTAAATGAATTGATTTGGTGAGCGAGAATAACTAAAGTAATAGAAAAAATGTGCACTTGGCTTTTTAGCTCAATTGTGCTAAAATAATCACAGGGGGTGTTGACCATGAATCCTAACACAATTAGACCTGTATCTGACTTGCGGAACAATTTTGCAGATATATCAAAGACTGTACACGAAACAGCGCAACCGGTTTTCCTCACGAAAAACGGTTTTGGGGATATGGTTGTTATGAGCATGGAAGCTTTTCAGAACATGCAATTTGAAAGTGAAGTGTATTTTAAGTTATTGGAAGCAGAACGAGAAGCAGAGCATACAAGTAAGCGGTATTCCTCTAAAGATGTGCTGAAAGCTATGAAAAATACAATAGGGGGCTGATATTATGTATCAGCTCACATTTTTGCCGATAGCACAACAGGATATGACGGACATTGTGCGCTACATCAGCCATGAGCTATTTAACCCCACGGCGGCGGATGCTTTAGCTGATGAAATGATAGAATCCGCCGAGAGACTTTGCGACTTTCCGTATATAAATACCATCCACCAAACGATAAAACCCTTGAAACATGAATATCGCAAGTTACTTGTTAAGAATTACATCATGTTTTATTGGGTTGATGAAAAGGAAAAGCTGATAACTATTGCGAGAGTGATATACGCCCGCCGTAATTATGAAAAGTCCTTATGATGACGCGAAAGGAATAGTCATTTCTATGAAAATCGTATTTATGGGAACGCCGGATTTTGCCCGAAAGTCGTTAGAGCAGCTCTATAGCTGCGAACACGAGATAGTCGGTGTTTTTACTCAACCGGACAGACCAAGAAGCCGTGGAATGAAAGTTTCATACAGCACCGTAAAAGAACTTGCCCTAATGCACGAAACCCCTGTGTATCAGCCTGTATCACTGCGCAGTGAAGCTGACTTGGATATACTGCGGAAGCTTGATTTTGACTTGATTGTAGTTGTCGCATACGGGAATTTGCTCCCCACTGAAGTTCTGAATATGCCGCCGCTTGGCTCTATAAATATCCACGCATCTATCTTGCCGAAATACCGCGGTGCTGCCCCTATACAGTGGGCTGTATTAAACGGAGAGAAAATCACCGGTGTCACTTCTATGTATATGGCAGAAGAATTAGATGCAGGTGACATTATCTTGACAAAAGAAACTCCGATCGGTGAAGATGAGACATCGGGCGAGCTTTTTGACAGACTCATGGATATGGGCGCAAAACTTCTCGGCGAGACAATTGACGCGATAAGTAAAGGTGACGCTCCCCGAATTCCGCAAAATCACAGCATTGCCACCTATGCTCCGAAAATCAACAAAGATATGTCTTTGATCGACTGGAATACCGATGCATTTAATATCAAATGCAAAGTGCGCGGGCTCAATCCATGGCCTGCTGCAACAATGTCACTTAATGATAAAATTTATAAGGTATTTTCAGTTGATATCAGCGAAAACAGGTCATCAAAAGCGCCCGGAGAGATTGTCTCTGCCGGAAAATCCGGAATTGAAATAGCTTGTCTTGACGGAACGGTGATTATAAAGCAGTTGCAAGCTCCGGGTGGTAAGAGGATGTCTGCGGCTGATCACCTGAAAGGTAATCCTATTTTTTAAAGGTCAGGAATATAAAGATATATATGCAAAATACACACAAATCATTGTCTGCCAGAGAAGCAGCATTAAAAACTCTCGGTATCTACAGGCGCAAAAAAGCTTGGTCAGATATGGCTCTTAATGGAGTTATAAACAATTCAAACCTAACACCGGCAGATACATCGTTGACGGTGCAATTGGTTTATGGAGTGCTCCAGAATATGGCGCTCTGCGATTTCTACGCATCGCATTTTTCAAATATAGAATTAAAAAAGCTCGAACCCAGAGTGCTCGATATATTGCGACTTTCTATTTACCAAATAGTATTTTTAACAAAAATCCCTCATAATGCAGCGGTCAATGAAGCCGTGTCACTTACAAAAAAATATTCAAACAAGCGAGCTGCCGGGTATATCAACGCCTTGCTGCGCAAGATTTCAAAAGCTGCCTCAGAAGACAGCCTGCCGGAAATAAGCGGAGATGTTGCCTATCAGTTTTCTGTAAAATACAGCCATCCTGAGTGGTTGGTAAGAGAGTTCATAGAAACTTTAGGAGAGCAAGGGGCTCAGGCACTTCTCATACATAATAATTTAGATAATATCCCGATAACAGCTCAAGTCAACACTCTGGTCAGTGATATAGATGAGGCGCTTTCTGTTTTGGAAAAAGATGGAGTTAAGGCAAGCCGACATGAGTGGCTTGATGATTGTGTTGAGCTGCGAGGTACCGGAAATATTACAAAACTCGATGCATATAAAAAAGGAATCATTCATGTACAAGATGCTGCATCCAGGCTTTCGGTTATAGCTGCATCTCCGTCGAGAGGTGATATTGTTTTAGATGGTTGCGCCGCTCCCGGCGGAAAGTCCATTGCCGCGGCAATACTGATGGAAAATGACGGACACATACTCGCCTGTGATGTACATGCCGCGAAACTCAGACATATTGAAAGCGGCAGTACACGAATGCATATTAAGATAATAGATGTCGCAGAAGCGGATGCATCGGCAGAAAAAAGCAGTCAGTCCATTAAAGATCAGCTTGAAGAATACGCGGCAGACGGTGCGCCTACTATGGCAGATGTCGTCTTGGCAGATGTGCCGTGTTCGGGGCTCGGCATAATCAGAAAGAAACCGGAAATAAGATATAAAACGCAGCAAGAAATCTTAGGACTTCCGGAAATTCAAAAGCAAATATTAAATACACTTTCTGCCTATGTAAAGCCCGGCGGAACACTGCTTTATTCGACATGTACTGTCTTGAAGCAGGAAAATGAGGATGTTGTCGCTTCATTTCTTTCGAAAAATAAAGACTTTACCGCCGAGAGTTTTGTATTGCCCGGGGTCGGTGAGGTTTCAGGAGGTATGATTACTCTATGGCCTCATATTCATGGAACAGATGGATTTTTTATTTGTAAATTACGCAGGAGCTAACTGCGCTTAACCGCAAATGGTCACACAGTTAAACTGTTTTGATGTCAAAACAATGCATTTACAAAGTTTCACGGGTAAGCACAGTTCGCCCTTACAAAAGAGGTAGCTAAATGAAATCTGATATAAAATCAATGTTACTGCCGGAGCTTGAGGAATTTTTCTCGTCGGCAGGAGAGCAAAAATTCCGAGCAAAGCAGGTATTTAGCTGGGTGCACGGTGGTGCTGTCAGTTTCGATGAAATGTCGAATATTTCAAAATCGCTGCGCGGAAAGCTTGATGAGACATTTTACATAAGTTCTCCGTCGCTCATCAGCAAAAACACATCAGAGCTGGACGCAACTACGAAATTTTTGTGGCAGATGGCTGACGGTGCTACAGTCGAAAGTGTTGTGATGCAATACTCTTACGGCAATACCATTTGTATCTCATCCCAAGTTGGATGCAGGATGGGCTGCACTTTTTGCGCCTCTGCGATAGGTGGACTTGAAAGAAATCTTAATGCATCTGAAATGTTAGACCAGGTACTCTTTTCACAAAAAGAATCCGGGCAAAAAATTTCAAACGTTGTAATAATGGGCATAGGAGAGCCGCTTGATAATTTTGACAATGTTATCCGCTTTCTTAAGCTTATTAACCATTCGGATGGAATGAATATAGGCTTGCGTAAAATAACAGTATCGACATGCGGAATTATAGAAAACATTGACAAATTGGCTGATTATAAGATACAATTAACGTTAACGGTGTCATTACATGCGCCGGACGATGAAACGCGGTCTAAGCTCATGCCCATAAACCGTAAGTACGGTGTGGACAGGTTGTTTGAAGCTTGTGAAAAGTATTTTTCTAAGACCGGCAGACGTGTATCGTATGAATATTCGATGATTGATGGTGTTAACGACACTAGGGTTCATGCCGAGCTTTTGGCAAAAAAGCTCAAAGGCAGCGGAAGTCATGTAAATCTTATACCATTGAGTGATGTTCCGGAAAGAACTTTAAAAGGCAGCAGCACCGAAACGATCAAAGAATTTTCGAAAATTCTTGAGCAATGCGGCATCAATGTAACTGTTCGCCGCAGTTTAGGACGGGATATATCGGCTTCGTGCGGACAATTGCGTGTGAGGCACAAACGTTCATCCTTTACAGAAGGGTCATAAGTTATGGATTTGTGGGGAATTACTGATTGCGGTAAGGTTAGACGGCAAAATCAGGATGTTTTTAAAATTTTTTCCGAAGAGGAAAAAAACATCGCTGTTCTTGTCGTTTGTGACGGTATGGGCGGTGCGAGAGCAGGACATATTGCAAGCCTTTTAGCAGCCGATACCTTCATAGAATATATGGAAGAATATGCAAATGATGTCGGAAGTCAGAGTGACATTGCCGCAAAGATGAAAGAAGCAGTGATCATTGCAAACAAAGCAGTTTATGAAAAAAGCATTGAAAATCCAGAGTTTTCAGGTATGGGAACTACGCTGACTGCCGCGATTTCAACATCCGGCGGAGAGGTTGTAGTAAATATTGGCGATAGCCGGCTTTACCATGTTACGTCGCACAGTATAACTCAAGTAACCAAGGATCATTCCGTAGTCGAAGATATGATATCCAGAGGAGACTTGACGCGCACTGAGGCGAGAAGACATCCGAACAGAAACCTAATCACAAAAGCACTGGGAACTAACAAAAGTGAAGAGCCGGACGTATTTTCTCTTAACTTAAATGAGGGAGAATACCTGCTGTTATGTTCGGACGGACTATCAAATGTAGTTTTCGACAGTGAGATTCTTTTTGAGTTACAACAGGATGGCAGCGCGAAAGAAAGCTGTGAAAAGCTTGTAGAGATGGCTCTTTTACGGGGAGCTCCCGATAATGTAACAGCGATAGTTTATAAAAAACAGAAAAAATGCTCCGATTCGGGTTCACAATCCTCGGCAGCGGATCACCCACACAAGGGAGGCATGTAAGTGGACGGCAAAGATAAGTATATCGGCAGAGTGCTCGATAACAGATATGAAATTTTAGAACTTATTGGCACTGGCGGGATGGCACTGGTTTACAAGGCTCGTTGTCATCGCTTAAACAGAATGGTTGCCATTAAAATACTAAAAGAAGACCTGGCAGGAGACGAAGAGTTTCAGCGGCGTTTTTATACGGAATCGCAGGCTGTAGCTATGCTTTCGCATCCGAATATTGTTGCGGTATATGATGTCAGCAGGGCAGGAAATACCGAATATATCGTGATGGAACTCATTGAGGGCATCACATTAAAGCAATATATCAACAGAAAAGGTCTTTTAAACTGGAAAGAAACACTGCATTTTACTACGCAAATTGTAAAAGCGCTCAGTCATGCGCACTCACGGGGGATTATCCACCGCGATATTAAACCGCATAACATAATGATTTTAAAAGACGGCAGTGTAAAAGTTGCCGACTTTGGCATTGCAAGGCTTCTTACTGTTTCTAACACTCTAACACAAGAAGCACTTGGTTCTGTACACTATATTTCTCCTGAGCAAGCAAAGGGCGGACATGTTGACGCACGTTCCGATATTTATTCTGTTGGTGTTGTGATGTATGAAATGCTCACAAGCCGTCTGCCGTTTGTCGGTGATTCTGCGGTTTCTGTTGCTATTCAGCACATCAGCGCTATTCCGCTCATGCCCAGAGATATAAATCCGGAAGTTCCGATCGGGCTTGAAGATATCACAATGCACGCGATGGAACCTGATCTTAACATGAGATTCACTACGGCTGAAGAAATGCTTGATGATTTGGAAGAATTCCGCAAAAATCCATCCATAGTATTTAACTATGCTCTGTCTGATCCGGATGATAGGGATGCAATGGACGCAGATTCGTTTGATGAAAATACTTCACTTACAAGAGTGCCGCAGGTCGGTCAAAGATCAGGCTCGCTGAGTGCTAATACCCCGGCGCAGCCTATTCAAAGGGCAAACAAAAGAAATAATCAAAAAAATTCGGATAATCCAAGACGAGAATCCGATATCGAGCCGATCATCCCAAAGGAGAAATCGGGTAAACCCGGCAAAAAAACAAAACAGAATCCTGATTTGACAGCGGACGAATATCGTGCTGTAAAAACCAGAGCAAGCAGCACATCCACTCTTATAGGAATATTTAGTGTTATTGTTTTTCTTGTCATAATTGTTGTTTTTATGTGGAATTTCTTTTTAAGAGACTTATTCGGTACTCAACCGCGGGAACAAATTACTGTACCGGATTTTGTAAATCTCAGATATGAAGATGTAGTAACTGATCATGCTGAATTATTCAGCTTCAATGTGATCAGGGAAGACTATAGTGACGAAGTAGCCGCGGGTTTTATTATTTCTCAAGAACCTGTACCCGGCAGGCAAGCGATTGAGCCGCTTCCCGGTGCTAATATCACCGTTAGTATTGTTGTTTCACTCGGGCAAGCACCACCTACACTTATGCCTGATTTGACGGGACTTCACTGGGGTACTGCCAGAAATCAGCTAATAAACAGGAATTTGAATCTGCATATCGAGACCTCGGCAATTGCCAGTGATGAGATGCAGGGGCTGGTTATTGAGACAATGCCGGCATACGGAGAGCCTCTCGGCAGAGGTTATACGGTAATTCTGCGGTATAGCGGCGGGCCGAATGTAGTTATGGTACGGATTCCTAACTTGCAGTTACCGATTTCACTGTCGGATCTGAACAGAGAATTTATAGGGCTTGATGTCAGACTTGAGTTTGAAGAATTTTACAGCGATCAGCACCCTGAAAACTATATAACATTTATCCGCCATGCCGGTGAAGAAGTTCCTGCCGGAACTATTATAAATGTAAGTATATCGCTCGGGCCGGAAGAAATAGTAATACCGCCTACATTGCTGCCTGATTTATTAGGACAACCTTGGCATGTTGCCCGCAATCAGCTTGTCAATATGGATTTAGATTTGAATATTGAAGTTTTTCCTGTCACCAGTGATGAGCCGCTCGGATTGGTTCTTGAATCCATACCGGCAGCCGGAACGCCTATTGAAAGCGGCGCTACCGTAATCATACGATACAGTGACGGACCGGAGGTTATTGTCGAACCGGATCCGCCGCCGCTGCCCGATCCCCCTTATGTCACTGATCCGCAGCCCGACCCGAATGCGCCTATTTGGCCGGAAGATATAAACAATACTGACACACCGGATATGTAATTTATGATCGAGGGTATAATTTTTAAAGCACTTAGCGGATTTTATTATGTCGAGTCTGCCGGAATGATAACCGAATGCAGAGCGCGGGGTAAGTTCCGGCTTGACAATATTACTCCGCTCGTTGGTGACAGCGTCTTATTTAAAGAAACTGAGCCGGGCAAGGGCATCTTGGATTCTGTTTTGCCGCGGAAGAATTTCTTTGTAAGGCCGCCGATTGCCAATGTCGACAAACTGGTTATAATTGCATCCGGAGCAATACCTATCACCGATCCCTATCTGATTGACAGGATGACTGTTGTGGCGTGTAAGAATGGTTGTGAGTCTGTAATTTGTATCAATAAACTCGATTTAGACCCGGCCGATAAGTTATATGATATATATAACTCTGTCGGGTTTTGCACTGTCAGGACAAGCGCCGAGACAGGTGAGGGAATTGATAAATTACAGGAGGCTATAAGGGGTTCTATTTGCACCTTTACCAGAAATTCCGGGGTAGGGAAGTCGAGCATTCTCAACGCACTTGAGCCGGAATTTAACATTTCAGTCGGCGAAGTCAGCAAGAAACTCGGCAGAGGACGACACACAACAAGGCATGTAGAACTATTTCGGTTAAAGTGCGGAGCGATCATAGCCGATACACCCGGATTTTCGGCATTTGATACAGACAGTTTGGCTCTGCCATCAGAGCTTCATCACTTGTTTCCTGACTTTCAGTCCCATATCGGTAAATGCAGGTTTCTCGATTGTGCTCATATCAAAGAACCTGAATGCAGTATCTTAGATGCACTCGGCAGGGGAGAGATACAGAGGACACGTTGGGAAAGCTATGTACGGCTTTATGAACAATCACTCAATTACAAAGAGTGGGAGCATAAGTAAAAAAATAGACACAAAAATATATTTAATGGGGAAGTTTGATGAAAAGATTTAGTAAACAATTTGCGATTATCTTAACTTTAGTTATTGCAGTTTCTTTATTTATGCCTATACATGCCGCGGCTTCTACTGTAGCTGATCCGGTAATATTTTCAAGAGGGGCTGTTGTCATAGATTTTGAAACAGGAACACCTTTATTTGAACACAATGCCAGAACACAGCGAGTTCCTGCCAGCATGATAAAGATGGTGGCTGTTCATGTTGTACTCGATGCAGTCAGAGATGGCTTAACCACTATGGACTCAAGGATTGTGATAAGTCAGAATATAGCAGACTTATCTCGGACGCCCGGATGGGCAAATATAGCGCTCAATGCAGGCGATTCTCACACTGTCAGAGAACTACTGGAAATAGTGGTCGTCCGCTCTGCCAACGCTGCCACGTCAGCGCTCGGAGAGGGCATATTCGGAAGTGAAGAAGCCCTTGTGTATCGTATGAACGAAAAAGCAAGAGAACTAAATATCCGCGCGACATTTGCCGATAGCTTCGGAATCTCGCCGAATAACCGCATTTCTCCGCTCGCACTTGCATGGATGATGAGGTATCTTATTATGGATCATCCGCATGTTCTTGAGTTTACAGCAATGAGAAATGTCAGTTGGCAAGGCGGCGATCCGCTTATAAATACTAATCATCTCCTGACAAGGTTTGAGGGTGCTGACGGATTAAAAACCGGATTTACCACTCCGGCAGGATTCTGTTTGGTAGGAACAGCTACTCGCGACGGGCGCAGACTTATTACAGTAGTTATGGGTAACACTGTGGAAACACGCTTTCCTGATACCGAAACACTTTTAGAGTGGGGATTTGCAAATGTTGACCGCATTGCCGGCCCGATTTCCTCACATCAAATACCGCCTCAACAGGAGCAACCACCGCCTCAACAGGAGCAACCACCACCTCAACAGGAGCAACCACCACTTCAACAGGAGCAGCCACCACCTCCTCCTCCGCCGCCAGATCAAACTACGCCCCCTGTATCCGGAATGGCTAATCCATCAGAGGCAAACTTGATTCTCAATGGGGATCAGATGCCGATATCAGCGTATATGATAGACGGATATCACTATTTTAAATTACGGGATATCGCATATCTCTTAAATGACACAGAAAGGCAGTTTGAAGTCGCATGGAACGCAGCTGCAAATGCAATACACTTGATAGGCGGTATGCACTATACAGCCGACGGAACTGAATTATCGCTTGCTGTACCCGGCCCGCGTCCGTTCAGACCGACTCCGTCAAGATTATATTGGAATGGAACTGCACACGCTTTTGAAGCGTTTTTGATTGATGGATTTAACTTCTTTAGATTACGTACACTTGCAGACCTTATCGAATTCGAGGTTGATTGGATAGGGGAGACCCGTACTGTTATTATCAATACTCAGTTTCAATTACCTAATCCGTTTGAGATTGATTAGAACACAGCTTAAGTTTTCTTTTTATATCCGGACAGGGGAGAACGGTTTGCAGCATCCCGCAAACTGCTGTTTTCTATGTGGGTATAGATTTGCGTCGTGTTTAGATGCTCATGTCCGAGAAGTTCTTGAAGCGTCCGAACATCTACACCGCTCTTGAGCATGAGGGTCGCTGCGGTATGGCGGAGTTTGTGAGAAGAATATTTTGAGCTGTCAAGACCTGCTGCCAGTAGATGTTTCTTAACCAGAGCGTGGATAGTTGATGTGCTTATTCGGGTGCGTCGGCTGGACAAAAACAGAGCTCGGCTGTCGATGGCAGAGATGTTTTTTCTGATTTTAAGATAATCATTTATCGCCTCTGCGCAAGCATCATTTATGTAAACAACTCTTTCTTTATTTCCTTTGCCGATAACTCTGATATGATCTTCGCGCAAATCAGTAAGGTCGAGACCGGCAAGCTCTGAAATTCGCAATCCGCAGTTTAAGAAAATAACTAAAATGCACAAATCGCGTTCACGATATGCTCCGTCAACTTTATCAAGGAGTTGCACACTTTCATCAAGGCTTAAAAAGCGGGGAAGTGACTTGCGGAGTTTAGG
>Ga0123355_10020132_pt1 | contig 10644 bp, 22 predicted proteins | sample TergutEmb28metaG_3_FD_89872 | JGI IMG/M metagenome (GOLD analysis project Ga0123355, IMG submission 89872) | Embiratermes neotenicus P1 segment gut microbial communities from Petit-Saut dam, French Guiana - Emb289 P1 | ecosystem: Host-associated > Arthropoda: Insects > Digestive system > Gut ... | reverse complement strand
TGCATCCGTCCTGTATTATTTCGGCTATATATATGCGCTCATCAAACGAAAACTCAAAGGTGTCGCCGATATTGACATCATCAAAGCAATCAAGCACGCAAACCTCGTTCCCGTCCTTGTTGAATAAAACGGCGTCGCCAAAGAAGTTAGATTGCCCGGCACATAATTTTATATCGGCATAAGAGCCGTCTTCAAAATATGCGGTGTAAGCTTCATGAGTAGAGTCTTCGTCATAACCCCGATCTCTTAAAAACACCTCTGCGCCATCCTCGTTGCTGCTGATTGCTAAAAGTTCATTCCATTTTTTAACTGTGTCATCGCTTACGGCAATAGTGGCCGTGTATGTTTTTTTGTCAGTCATTTATTCCTCCGAGCGGTTAAGTACCGCTTGTTATCCTGTTATGCGTTTAGAGTTAAGTTCAAACTCAAAGCCGTGTCGTTTGCCCTTGATTTTTGCAACAACCTCAATGAGTCTGTAAAAGCCGTCGTTTATTTTTAGATTGTAGTGTGGTCTGTTATGCATAACAATTTTTTCACGGTGCCCACCGTGAGTGTGTATATGATTTCTGATTACTCTTTTTTCGCTTGCCGTTATCATTAAAAGCCCTCCGTGCGGTCATGCACCGCTAGAGCACCGTAAAAACTCGTAACTCCTACACTCTCAATGGCATATCCTAAGCGGCTGTCGCTGGTGCTTGCATAGTTGCCGCCAAACATATACCACTTGCCGTCAATCCACTTGCTGTAAGATACGAGGTTGCAAAATATTCGTTCACCCATTGTCCGCCTTACAAGAATTACGGCATTTTCGGGGGGAGAGGATCGGTCAAAATCAATATAACCGTCGATGTTATAATCAATTTGTTTCTCATCATCGCTCGTTCCGATAAGTAACAAATCCTCATAGTGCTCTGTAATTCCGCCCGCTGCACACTTTCGGTATCTCGAATTATAATAGACGCTAAGATCCAGCGCTTTGCCGGTTACTTGTCTACCCGTATCTTTTCTTTTAAATTTATCCATGTTTTTTCTCCTGAGTTTTCTATAGTTAACGAATTATGTGGCATTAGTACATTTAGGGCACAGCACTTTTTCGTCCTCATCGCTGATTTGCTTGCAGGCTGTACAGAATGTTTCGTTACACCTGATATTTTCACAGGAATAAATAAGCGCACCGGTCTTAGCACTTGTGCCGCCCCAAGAGATTGTGTCGTGGCAAATGTAGCACTCATGCAATTTTGCATCAGGGTCTGAGTCCTCATCGTTTTCGTTCCAATACTCAGGCAAATTTTCGAGTAGGATATTTCGCCAGTTTTGAAGCATCTCTTCGCCGCCAAATTTGTGGTTGCGTTTAAAGATATCCGTTGCGGCATAAGCACATTCTTTTGCAAGCGTTAGTAAATCGCTTTGCTTCAGTTCGTGTCCCTTTTTGCATAAGAACTCAAACAAATCGCCCTCGTTAATTTCTTTAATAAGTTGTTGGTGTAGTGTCATATTCGTTGCTCCTTTAAGGTTTTTTGTAGTTAAAAAAGAGGATATCTTCCTTACTCGGCTTAACCCATATATCATCTGACGAATGATATTCCTCAATCTCCCTTATTTGTTCCTCACTTAAATTCGGCATGCCGTGGTCGGTTACAATGCCATAAGTGCTGATAACGCCGTCATTGATATAATCTTTAGCGTATTTTATAGCCTTTTTCTTGTTAGTGAAGAACAAAATGTTTTCGTCGTAAAGAGAGTAATCGAACCCGTCTATATATTTGTAGTGTTCATACTCGTCGTTGTCGGGTTCTAAAACAACCCCGACCTCTACCATATAAATTTGTATTTTCATAATGAATCTCCTTACTGTCCGCGCAGTTATTGAAAATCAACTCTTGAAAAGAGTAGTCGTTTGCATAAACAGCACCATTTAACATATCTTGCAATTCGTCTAAAAACTTATCGTTTTTCTCGTATTCTTTTTTAAGTTTGAGTAGCAACTCTAATGCTATTTCTGCCGCAAAGTCCCATAAGCCACCCGCTCTGTACATAGAGTTACTCATTATCATCCTCTAAATTTGCTACCTCAAATAGCTCGACTGTGTTTTCGCGAAAGGCCACTAGCAACCGCTCTTCGACATCGGCTTTGTTGTTACCGATATGCTCAAAAAAGAAATCGTCTTCGTCTACGCCGTTCGGCACATCTAAGCAAATAGATGTTGATACACTAAAATAAAAATCTTTTAGCATTTGTTTTTCTCCTTTTACTGTTTTTTTAACAATTCTTTAATGCTAGCTTCGGTTGTTGCGGCCTCTTGTCCCGTCCTTGTGTTGCGAATTTTACAGCGGAATTTAGGGCGGCTAAGATTAAAACCTACGAAGGCATATTCTGTGCCTTGCATTATAATGGTTTTGCCGTAATCGTCTGCATTAAAGCCGAATAGTTTTGCATACTTTTCAAACTCTTTTTGTTCAAAATTGCCCTCGGATGTTACCGCCTCGATTTTTGCGGAAAAACTGTCTTCGCTGTAAGTGATTTTTCCGCACTTGATTGTGACTTTGAATTTTTCCTCTAAAGGCTTGATGGCCTCTTCAAAGTCCTCTCTAAACATTTTCAAAATGCTTGTGTTAAATTTCATTTTTAGTTGTCTCCTTTTTTTAATTGTGATTTTAGTTTTATTCTTCAAATTTGGCTTGATTTTTTTAAGCTTTTCCCAAACAAACTTGGTAAGGTCAGCATCATTTATTTTTCTCCTTTTTAAGCAACCCGACATATACAAAGTCGGAAATGCCGTGGTCTTTAAAATAATGGATTAACCCGTCTTTGATATATTCTTTGTCTATTTCGTTTAGCTTTGGGTTATCAAAATCCATCAGCGAACCACAGCAGGAGAGGGACTCGCTCCGGGTCGCACCGCCGCCAAAGCAATCGATTACAAAGTGGGGGTTATCGAGTTTGCCAATGGTAAGATAACAGCCATGCCAATAGCCGATTTTATCATGCTCAAGCTCATCGGGATAGTCGGAACTGCTGTCTGTTTCACCAAAGGCAACCACTGTTCCAAACGGTTGTGCAACAACAAAATCGGCGAGTTGGGCGGCGGTCATTCTTTTATGGATTCTTTTTTCTTGTTCTTGATTATTATTTTTAAGCTCTACATTCTCACTGTCAAAGTCAATATAAAACACATCGACATCAGGTGTTTTGGCGATACTATCGCAACCCTTAACTGAACAACCTGCACCTGTGCTAGGTTGTTCTAAATCTATATTGCCTTCAAGGTCATACCCTTCGGCACACTGAGAGCAGATAGTAGACCAAAAGCCGTAGGTTCCGTCGCCCCATTCTTCAAAAGTAAGCCCAAGATAATGTAACTCATTAGGGGCTTTGCTGCATTTTTCCTTTAGAACCAAGCCGTTACGAATAAGCTCTTTTGCTAAGTCGTAATAAGTGTAGTCGTCGTAATTGCTGTTGGTGTAATGAATAATGATTTGTGCTATTTTTTCTATTTTATCCATGTGATTATGCCGCGTCCTTTTCTACTAAGATTTTTCTGGTATGGGAAACAGTGTATTCTTCTTCCTCAATCGTAAAGTTTTTAGCCATATACACGGCGGTAGCAACAAGATCGTCTGTAGTGCGGTCAAAACTTTGTACTAATTTGACCCTTTCCCGCAGGCTGTGCATATTCCAATCCTCAAAGTCCTCATGCTCATCGGTGCCTTGTCCATGGTAGATAATAACCCTTGTATGCGGTTTTGTGTAATCAACTCGTTTAGGCTGATGACACTTGCCGCAGATGTTGCTGTTTTCGGTAATAGAGGTGTAATTCTTTTGCCAGCAAGTAGTGCAGTAGGATTTGTAGCCTATAAGTTCTACACCGCCTTTATAAAGTACAAGATACCCGCCGCTTCTACCGTTAGCGCCGATTTGCCATTGGTGTCCATGCTCATAAGCGAAATCCTCAAGCACCCAGCGAATATCATCCCAAAAGCTGTCTACATCTAACATTTCGTATAGCTTGTCTTCGGTTTCACTATCAAGACCTAAAGAGTGGATTTTGATTTTGTTGGCGTAGGATGTGCTTTGATTCCACGAATTCATGGTGTTGTATCTAAAATGATTGCTTAAAAAATCAATCATTGCTTTACGGCTGCGCATATCTATCTTTTTATAAAACTGTTTCATCGTTAGCTCCTATTTATAAAGATTTTTTCTTTTCGTGTTGCCTCCAAAAAAATAATGCGATATGTCACCCTCCGCTACGCATATCACCATCATCCGACCAACCCTTTCTACAGTGCCGCTCTTGGTTAAAATGCCAGTGTCTTCTGCCCCTCGGATGCCTGTTGCTAAATTACTTGATAATAAAGTCATTTAGCGATGTAAATATTTTTTCGCCAGTTATGCCTTTTTCTTTAAGCCACTTGTGGGCGGCGGGCAGGGAAACGGCGGATAACATTACTATGCTATAGTTTTGCTTGTAAGTAGCCAGTACACTGAAACCTTTTTTGAGATTTTTCTTATAATGTTTTTCACAGTCTATAAGTTCGAATAACTTTTGCACAAACTCCTCTAAGTCTGGTTCCGTGTCCGTAAACCATCGCTCCTGCGGATTTTCGGCATAGTATTCGGCGCAGATTTTTTCCGCCCTTTCTCTAAGGTCTTTGCTATCGAAATCTATCGTAGCATCGCCCATAGTAAAGCTATCTGAGTAGTAGCCTATCTTTTGCCGTCTAAGTAGATATTGCCTTGGCTGCACTCTTCGCCATCGTGGTCTTTGAAGTTAGTAATGTTATTAATAGTTAGTCCTTTAATTTGTGCTATTAGTTTTTCCTTTTTAGATAGTAATTTTTTGAAATAAATCCTTGCCGTCAAACTCACTAGCATCAACATTATTGAATATAAAGTTCTGCATCGCTTTGCTGATTTTGTAGTAGTCGTTGCGGATAAACAGCAGGCTTAAATCAACATTGCTGATAAGCGTTCCCCAGTGATTGAAGAGAACTTCTGGTTCAATGTTGAGTGGAATGCCCCAGTCATTACCGTGGCGGATATTGTAGTAAAAAAGCCTAGGACATCGGTCGCTAGGCTTAATTCGTTTACTGGAAAGGCTGCAAGTAAAAGTTGTTAATTTTCTTTTGACTATCTCTTGCGCCATTTCAGTTGTAGTTTTTGACATATAACTTTCTCCTTTTACCCCCATACAGTTCCTATAAGATTCACGATCTTATCGTCCCACGGAAAATCGTCTTTTAGGAATTTGCTGAATTTGCTGACTAAATCCTGCTTCAGATCATCGTAGTCTTTGTACTGTGCTTTGAAAAAGCAAGGAAAGTGGGAAGTGTTGCCTAATACAAATTCTTGCGGCAACTCTATATAATCGCTTGTGTCATTGAGCAGAATAGCTTCGCCATTAAAATTAGAATGATAAGTGCAATCTTCTTCGCAATCAAAATACTTGAATACCTCAAAGTCATTCTCAAAATCCATATCGGTAAAGTCAATGCTATCGAATGCTGCTTTTACTTTCTCAAAGTCTAAGTCGTCTTTTGTAAAAATTACTCCATAGTCGAGAACGGCATGTTCTTTACTTGCCATATATCTGTATTCTCCTTTAATTGATATTTCTTACGACCTTAATGGCCGCAAGGTATTTTCTTAATCCGTCGATATTGGGTCTAACTGACACCAATTCATCGTCGTAGTTCCAATACGCATCGTTTAACTCTGCATCGGAACCGTTGCATAGTTCTTTTAGCTTTTCGCCTTCGTCAAATGACATATCAAGTAACAGGGTATCAATTTCTAGCCTCAAGTCATTCTCAATTTTACGAGTATTAACGGTACATCTGCAACGAGGACATTGCTTTAGCTCGTTGTTTCTAACAAGATTTTCAAGCTCTGCTATCATAGAATCATAGATGCTTTGTGCTGCGGCAACGGTGGTTTCGTGCTCATAAATATGCTCGCATCGCAGGTCGCTAGATTCAAAATCCTCTATTCTAAGGCAGTAGCGGTCTTTATCGTAATCAATAACAAATTTTAATCCGTCATTGTTGTAGTTTTTTGAGCGGGCAATGGTTAAGGAATTGTCCCGCATCGCTTTTTTCTTCCGAAAAAGAAAATTCAAAAAATATCCGCTCTTAATATAAACTTCAATTTCCTGCATTAGGTAACCTCCTCGAATTCAAAGCCTTCGTGTAGCCAGCCGGTCGCCTCGCTTATTTCATCGGAAAGTAAGTCCTTAATTTCATCGTCTTTGATGGTGCCGACAATCTCGATAATCACTTCTGGAATTGCTTTTTCAAGTTGCTTAAGTTTAATCTCTACAACGAGATCATAGATGTCTTCTTCATAGGTGCCGCTTAAATTCATTGTCAACCCAACCGCCGCTAACATTTCATCCACAATGACGGCGGCACAATCTGTGCCCACATAATGCTTAATGTTGAAACAGCGGAAAGTCCGTATCTCTTGTGTGTCCTCGTTATAGGGGACATAACGCCTATACTCGTTGGGTGGCGGCTTTTTACTTAGCAAAACCTCTTTTGTATACTTCCGTGAAATTTCTTTTAGCTGCAAATACTCATGCATGGATATTTCGGCAGGGATATAAGATTCGCAGTTAGGGCAGTTGTCGCTATCTATTTTGCCTAAATATCTACATGCTTCGCAATAGATTTCTTCCATGTAATCCTCCTTATAAATAGCCGTAAAATTCTTCAAGAATTGTGCTTCTGGGTTTATCTTTGTACTCGTCCCAAAACTCAATGATAAAGTCCGCCAATGCGCCGAGCGGTGTGCGCTCTGCGTCATTGATATAACAGTATTGCACTAAGTTAACCATTTCTAATATCATATCAATATCGGTTATGTCGTGTAAAATGGCGGTGTGGTAGATATAAACTTGGCTGCCAAAGGGGAACTCTATATCCCTGCCGCCGTACTGAACTATAAATTTAGGTTCTTGCATTTTCGTTAGCTCCTTATTCGATTATCTCTTCGAACTCAAACCCTCGTGGCAAAATTCCGTTATATTTGAAATTTCATCACTTAGGGCTTCTTCAATATGCTCTTGATCGTCAGTCCTATTAGACTTTAGCTCTAATTTGATTTCCATTTCGGTTGGCAAATCTAAATCATCGTCCTCTTCGTCGGTATCAAATGCGATATTGAAAACTTTGTATTTTTTCGTTATCGTAGTGATACCCATTACGAAATCATATTCCTCTTCTGTGATGCCGATATCGCTGGCAAGGTCATAGAGAGTTTCGTAAGACTCTTCCTCGCCCGTAGTTTCGTGCAGGGTAGATAGGGCATTACTTAATAGCTTAATTAACCGCTCACGCTTAATACGATAAGTTGCATCCTCGTCATCTACACGAGTTTCGCCGTCCTTTTCGTAGACATCGTAATGGTCTATGAATTCGTGATATTCTTTTCCATCACATTTGCAACTTAGGCATGTCCATGACTTATATGTGCCAGCATCTTCGGCGTCAACAACATCGTAATAGGTAATGTCATTGTTGCAAGCAGGGCAGATACCTTGCTCATTAGATATAATCTTTCTTTGCATAACAGCTCCTTATTAGGTATTTTTGTGAGTAGCAAGCTGCTCCTCAATATTTTCAACGGTTACAACATGTGTCGGGTCATCGTCGGTCAGATCGCCGTAAGTATAAACTATTAGACCATTTGCATTCTCATATTCAACAGCACCAACTATCTCACCCTCAAGATAAAATGAGAATCCAGTATATTCACCTGGTTGCATACTTTCTTCTACAGTTAGAAGCCCAAGCGGTGTTTTTAATCCGGGGGAGCGGTCTTTATAATCCTCGATAAGCATAAGAGCCAACTCCAAGCCATTAATCTTTGCCTTGGCAAATTGAGCGTTCTTGTAGGTTTTGGCATCGGTTGCCTCACTGACATCGCCAAACTCGCCAATCAAATCGTTTAGTTCATTGACATGGGAGTTGATTCCCGAAATAATTTTTTCGCAACTTTCTTGTGTTATCATAAACATCGTCCTTATAATTTTTAGTAGGGGAAAAATCGCTGTTTTATATAAAACAGATGATAACGGGTAGAAAAAAGCGTCCTAATGTTTAGAACGCTGTAATCTGACTATGTCGGCGGCGGATTACTTTTTAGATAATCCTCAAACACCTTTCGCATTTCTGCCATGTGATCGGCAACTAAATCTTCGATTTTGATTGCTGCAATGCGGTCATGGTCTTCTAAGAGCTTGATGTAGATACTTTCACCGTTTTTATCGTAATCTTCTATATCGGCATAGAATGAATCCTGCCAATAAATATCTAGTCGGTCTACAAGCGACGGAGTATCTATAAAGGTGTCTTGCTCAATGCCGCCTAAGTTTGCAAGCTGTAAATCAACTAAGCGATAAAAGGGAACATCGCCGTGTGTTTCAATAAGCTCTTTAACCTCTTCATCTGTTTTTGCGCCGCTCCCATACCAAACTTCAAAATCAATTATTGCAAGCATATCTTTTAGCATTTCTGTATCGTTTTTATAATTCATAAATCACTCCTTAACATTTAAGAATTTACCCAGCTAAAAGTGGTGTGTTCTTGAAACTGAGGAACGATAGTTTGAAAACCGCCGTACGGGGTGCATCTTTGAATGAACCTTAAAGCACAACCGCAGTTGTTAAACATTTCGGGGAGCATTGCGATAGGATAGAATTCTTTTTCTTCCCAGCCCTCGTCCGTCATTTCTTTTTTAACTCTATTGTCCTCAAAAATGTAGAACTTATGGCAACCGTCAAAAGCAAATTGCTTTGCAGTAGTTCTAAATCTACTAATTTGTAATTTTCTCATACTTTTTTCCTTTTGGTAGTTTTTATTGATACGAAAACCAATAATAAAAAATGCCACTCTTGCTGCAACAGCTTGCCTAATTCGTTAGTTACTTGAAACATTCTAATCTTCTATCGGTATCTTTATAGCCTAATTTGTTGAGCAATTTTTTCATTTCCTTTAGCGATAAATTTTTGCTGTCATTATCGGCGAGTGCTTTTAAGAGAGGAATGTGTTCCGCATATAAACCTTTCCAAGCATCGTCAAATATTTGCAAGCAGGGTACTAAGTTTCTTTGAAGACATATCCACTCAATCGAAAACTCGTATTCGCAGCCGCCATATTCAAAAGATCTGCCAATGTTTACGCAATCTTGACCACATACTTTGTATTTATCAAAATTGCAACCTAGAAACCCCTTCTCTTCTGTGTTGTTGATCGCACTAAGGTCGAAATTTTCTACAAAATCACCGCCCTTAGTGCAAACATTTTCGTGCGTTACAAATTCGTCCGCTGCGTTATAAACGGCTGTGCCGTTAGCACCGCACCATAGACATATATACGGCAACTTTTTAAGAGTGCCGTCAGTGTGCTGTGCAAAGCTATAATCAAGATTTTCGTCATCGCATAGGGGACAGTGCCCGTCTTTATTTCCTATAATTTTTTGCATAGAGTTCCTCCAAATGTTATTACACGAGAGCCGACAATTTATTTAGTATTGATTGCAAATCTTGGGCACACCCTGTTTCTAATGTGCTCAAATCTAACTCTACTAGATGTTCGGCAAGATGTCCGTTAAGCGTTTCTAATTCGCTGTAATCTAATTCAATTGTTACTGTTTCCTCTGCTAAGCCAAAATGTGTAAACAACAATTTAGATACATCAATCTTTTCAAACCGCTCTAAAATTTTATAATCGCCGTACTCGAATATTCCGTTACAACCGCACAGGCAGATAACTAAATTGCCGTGCAAAACACCAAATTGCACATCGCCATCTTCCAACTCATTTTCAAACTTAACAAGGACATTGCTGTCCTTGCTGTCATAAAAGATGTCGGGGGTATTATAGAATATCTTACTATCAAGTTCCTCACGCACTTGAAATTCTTTTTCTGTAATATTTCCGTTCATAAGCTGAAGCCGATTTAATAGGTGGGTTGCTAAGGTTTCAACCTCATCGCCGTCTAACGGCTCAACATCATCATTATCCCAATCAACTTCCAAATACTCACTAAGAATGTTTGTGAGCCCTTGCTCAAACGCTTTGTTTATTTTTCGCATAATCTTTATTCTCCATTAAAAAGGCAAACAAAAAAGCGTCCTGAAAAAACTTTTCGGAACGCTTTTTGTTGCTGATATTAAATTAAAGTAATCAAGGTATTTTAGTTGTCGCTAAAAGGGTCGGGCGGCGGCTTAGCTGAAAATGCACCGCCAAACTTAATTGAAAGTTTGATATTACTCTTTTTGTCTTTGTAAACTTCAAAGTTTTCGCCGTGGATAATTGCTGCAAAAAATGCTTTTGTATCTTGTACAATGATTTCGTCGGTAATAGCTGTAAAGTAGATGTCTTTTGGATTCATTCCATCGTAACGAGTTTCAAAAATAGCGTCAGGCGATGTATCTAAAATAAAGGCTTCAATCGCGTCAATAGCATACATGATTTCATTAAAGCGTTCTACATTTACTGCACGAGGCGGGTCTTTGGGTACTTTTATCTTATAGTCTTTCAAAAAAGCATTGATTTTGTCTTTGTCATTTAGCATAAAACCTCCCGTATGTAGCGGAAGGTTTTTTTGCTAATGACAACCTTTGTCGCAACATACTTAAT
>Ga0123355_10020131_pt1 | contig 10644 bp, 5 predicted proteins | sample TergutEmb28metaG_3_FD_89872 | JGI IMG/M metagenome (GOLD analysis project Ga0123355, IMG submission 89872) | Embiratermes neotenicus P1 segment gut microbial communities from Petit-Saut dam, French Guiana - Emb289 P1 | ecosystem: Host-associated > Arthropoda: Insects > Digestive system > Gut ... | reverse complement strand
GACACTTCTTGAAGCTTCAACTTTAGTAATTCACAGTTATAACAACAGATACCACCATTTTCTATTATTTCTTTATCGAAAATAGGAGACTGACTAATGCCGCTTAACGTAGCTGTCGCCATCAAAGATTATAGCCTTCTGGAAAGCGATATGGTATAGAGTATTCAGCTTTTTTGGGATGTGACACTGCATTGCTCAGTGTTTTGCAGGGTTTAAGGTGAACACTGATCAAAAGTAAAAATTCTTGGACACCTCTTCGAACTTTGAAAATGAAGCCGTATGTACCTTCCTAACATCAGGAAACACAAATCCAGTGACACAGTATTACATCCCAGAAGACCTGAATCCTCAACAATACAGGTGTGGAAATCTGAAATGTCACATCCCAGCGTATAGTTTCATAGATAACTACTAATATTCTGATGAAATGTGGTGGCTTTATCTGCAACCCTTTGCTGCAGGTTTCTCTGATATATTGGTGTCTATCTGCTGTAGTACACAGCATTGCATTCCAGAAGGCTATAACCTTAATATCCACTGTTGTGAAGGTTCAGACTTCATATAGGCTAGTGCTATCATTATGCCAGATCCTGGAATAGTGCTGCATGTGAGTCACATTCCAGTAATGTGAGCACACTTACGGTCGTTGCTTGGAGTCACGTGTGCAGTGTGCTGCAGTCAGCACGTGGCGAGGTCCTACCAAGGAACCGCCGCACCAAAACTCTGTGCGGCGCGAACCATGCAGAAATATGGCTGCCATCCATGGCCACCGCCCAGGTAGAGACTCTTCTCCACCAACTACACGGAATGCAGGCACCTCGGGCTGGCCACAGTCTGCGCATGCAAGGAGGGGTTAAAGCTGGTCACTTCCTTTACCTTCACATAATGATTTGCATATGAGTGTCAGAGACATGCCTTCTATTTTGATGAAGATGATAATTAGCAAACCTTGGAAACTGAATCCTATGATTAACTTCAGCTTGTAGTATTTATATGAGCACATGACTAGCTCCTCAGTGATCCCAATGTGGCAGAGCTGGAATAATTAGATGACTGATAATTCTGAAAGAATCCAAGATCTATGCAGGATTTGAACTAGCAACTCAGTAAGCTTGAGTGATATTGCCCACACCGAAGGCAAATACAGAGATTACCTGCAACAGATGGGACGGTCGGACTGGCAGATGTAAGCACATCACTGGGTCTTCTTGTAGTTGTGGGGAGCTTAGTAGATGTTGTCACTCTGACTGTAGTTGCCTCTGTTACGTCTGGTGTTGGCGTTACAAACCTGAGACAACAGAGTGAAGTTGACCCATGATCAAAACTGAATTAGAACCCTTTCAAGTGACTCTGATAACAAATATTTCAAATATTACTCATTATTTGTCTTAAGTGTGATCTAAAGAGTACTGCTTTCTTGTAAGTTGTCAGGTCTCACATGCTTGTCATTCTCATGGGAGTAGTATTAAGATGAAGATGAGAATGAAGCAGCGTTGAAATCATATTGAAAGGGGAGAACTAAAGTACTTGCAGATAAACCTGTCCCAGTGCCACTTTGTCTTGTACATATACCACTCAGAAAAGCCTGGATTTACCCCAGTCCTCTGCAGAGAGAGACTGACAACTAATTGCTTGAGATATGACACTTGAATGCTGAAGTTCATTGAAACAATAATTACAAATAAAGTGCATACCTCTCAGCCAGCCACATTGAATGTCCATTATGAAGAAAAACTTGTTATTGATCTTTAGGAAAATAATGATAGTATACAGCGAGAATTAGACAAAACTCAAGAATGTAAGGCATCAGCAGAAAGCAAGAGCATTTGTGTATCAAAGCATAAGGCAGATAAACTTGTAATTACTCATGTACTGTAAAAGATTAATGCTAGCTGGGCTGATATAATTACGTCTATTGAAAAAATTGAGAGTTTTATGTGCACAAAGTGCATAAAATGAACACAGAATACGGAGGTTGTATGTCAGTCTCTAAGGGGTACCTCTGAAACCGTTTTAATTTTATAATTATTGTCAACACTAAAAATGAAATGCCTGATGAGATGTTGGTCCAATATCGTGGCTGCTTAACATAAGGCTAAAAAAAAACTAAAATAGATACTGTTATAAGCTTCTGTGCTACAGAAAATGAATTTCACATATAATTAAATAGAGGTTGCTTTAAGAGATAGCAAAAGAATGATAAGTAGTGCATGAGAAATGCGTGACCAGGATTTGTTCACTGGCAGGGATTTTGATTGTGAGATCTGAGGTTCTCACAGTGGACACTGAAAATCCCTCTCATGGGGTGTGATGCCTTGCACATTGGTAGATGGGAACTTGCACGATGATGAGCCTCGGTACTAATGCTTGTCGCCAAATATTATTTAGATGATCAAACTGTGGTGGATGGGATAAGCTGGGTATGTAAACTGAATGGAGGAGAAGAAAATGCTTGCGTAATTTTGATCAGAAAACCTGAAGAGAAGAAAGAACGTGAATTCCCAGGCATAGCTGAGAGAAAAATTGGACCAAAAAATGATATCAAGATTTAAATTCTGAGTGTATTGAGTAATTATATCTGCCTCAGGATTTCCCCCTGTGGTAAGAACATAGAGACAAACATTTGGATTCTGAGAAAGGCAGGGAATTTCTTGAACATCTGAAATGCTCATAATTTCTCAAGACTCACAGTTCTCCACAGAGCTCGTGACGAGAGTACTCACGTTGAAGGGCCATCCCTGCGGGGACAGCAGACCCCAGGTACAAACAGACTCTTGAAGCAGATGGACTGTCTCAGGTTGCTGAGGTCCAACAGCAACTGGGGACAGCTACTGAGGTCATCACACGTTCCTGTGAGGCCATCAGGGGTTCTGCAAGGTCTGGCAGCTGCTACATTGTCCACCAGTGTCACCTTGCCAGGCTGGAGCGTTACTAGGGGGGGTAGAGCACCCCGGACAAGAGGTGCGATCGTCTCAGTGACATTGGGACCCAAGACGTTCTTGCTGATTGTGTAGATGGCTCCAGAGAGGTCCTCTGTGTCTGCCTTGTCCCCATCTGTGTCCCCACCACGTGTGATATTCACCAGGTATCGACCTACAGTGTTGATCGCCCCCAGAGTCTCTGAAATGGCAGCAAGTGTCTGATGGCCGTCTGGCCCGAACAGGTGTCTGCCCTCTTCAGAGTCTGTCTGGTTTCTGAATGTGTCACCTGGCAATCTTAGTTCATGTTTGACTTCCTCAGCATCTGAAAAGCGGCTGTTCCTGGACAGGACAGATACCCGACTGGGAAACCTGTACAATGAAGCGCTGTGTAACTCGCGTCTTAGCACTGGTACTGTAGGGCTTTGGCCACTTTCTGACACTGCAGGTTTGTCGTTAGATACTGACTGGTCGACGAATTTAGACACGCTAAAATTTTCCGTCGCGATCAAAGACATTTCTTGTCTTGACTGCTGCGTCCAAGTAGGATCCGCTGAGGTGTCCGGCGGTCTCCATGACGACGCGGCGTGTCCGTCAAACACAGGTGCTGAGTCTGGAGTTCTCCAAGGAACTCCTTGTCGTCTGGATGGAGATTCCTGCGACCAGAAACTGTCGTGTGCGGGGTGTCGTAACGGCGACGTCCCACTATTATGTCGAGTCTCGCCAGATGTTCTTGACCAGGCCACTGCAACAAAGTCTGTGTCATTGTCGCCTTCAAATAAAAGACGTCAGTAGGTGAAAAGGGAGCTAGCAAGCTGTTTTAGTATTGTCACCAGAGGCACAAAACATGGTTTCAGAGTGGATAACACAGCAGCCCTGTGTCCTGGAGGTTCGGCTTTCAAATCTCGACATGGAAATCCAGTAACACGACTGAAGGTTTCCGTGAGTTTCCCCAGTTCCTGTAGACAAATTTCGGGAGAATTTCGAGAAACCCATGTCCTTCCACATCCTTTCCTCTTCATTAACAATCCCAATATATGGAATTATATGAGTTATTGACACGTCAGTAGGTGAATCGTATTGAAAAGTTCATTTTATTTCCCACATAGTTTATTTTTTTACTCGGAGGCTAAACATACATAGAGTTTTACCTCCATTATATGGTCATTCGTGAAGTGATGCTTTGGTACATACGTAAATTCACCTTGTATTAGGAGCAAAAGTAGACAATATCCAAACACACGTATGTCACTATTAGTCTAAACTCTGGGATCATAAAAGTTCCTACTATGCTATTTAAGCTTTTTCAGTTCCAACAGCACAAAACAAACTGCGCCTGCCCATCATAAATACCACCGGACTCGAAAACTGCTCGACCTAAGGCAACAAGATCCATCGCAAGAGCGCCAGAAGAATTTGTTGCAAGGTGGTCCGGGTCACTTACATGCAGAAAGACCAGATGTTCTGATCATCACTGCTGGACATGATAGTAACATATTGACCAGTTAATTAGGGACACGCCGTGGGGCAGTTGGTTGAGGCACTGTACCTCAAGCCGGAAGGTTGCGGGTTCGATTACCGATGATCTCACTGGAATTCTTCATTGACATAATCCTTCCGCCCGCACTATGGCCCTGGGGTTGACTCAGCCTCTAACAGAAATGAGTACCAGGAATGTTTTCTGGGGGGTAAAGACGGCGGGTGTGTAAGGCTGGCAAACTTACTACCTTTATGTGCCGATTGTCTTGAAATCTGGGAGCCCCAACCTCCTGCAACCTGTAATGGTATTGCTCTACCTTTTTAATGTTTTTAAAGTTACGTAATCCTTAGACTGAAACTGTATAAACTCTATGGAATGTTGTTTTGTTTTTGTCAAAATTGGTTCTTCTATTTATTACAAGTCCAGCTGCACCAAGCTGCACTCCGTTGCCGGCACCCCCTTCTCCCAATACAGCCAGTGACACAGAGCCACATCCCAGAAGGCTCGAATCCTCAACAACGCCGCTGCGAGAACCTCAAATCTCACAGGTTAATTTATCTTAAGGAAATATCGTTGTATTTTGTGAGAACGATACGAAGCACGTAGACACGTTTGAAAATTTCCCAACAAAATGATAATCCTCTACGCACGCCACTGTTTTGTTTACCATAACCCACTTTATCTTAGAATTCTAATAATAATAATAATTATTATTATTATTTACTACAATTGGGTTGTCACCCGGTGGCAGTGGTTATTTTACATGTAAACAAAATATGAAATTGGTTACTACTAAATTTAAGTCGGGAGGGCTGCATGAGAAGCATGTAGTGGCAACTTGGAATGTTGGGAATCGTCTCAGCATCTGCTTTTAGGCACAGGGAAACCAAGAAAAACCTGTATCGAGGTGGCCGGTCGCAGGACCTTCCGAGTTCTGACTTGTAGCCAGCAGTCCGGCATTTAAGGCAAAAAAAAACACAATTCTGAATGATAATTTACTGAGCGTATCTCGCGGACTGCACGCCACTGAACTAGAAGTAAATTTCATTTAAAATTTTACTTGCGCACTCATGAAGGCATGTTGGGGTGGGGGTTGAATGGCTTGACAGTTCCGCTTACGCCTAACTGGGGTCAGCTTGAGGCCCCTTCCCGAGGAAGGAGGCTCCGGTATGCATTGAGCACGGGGCTTGCTGGGCCCCTGAGATCGTATGGACGTTTCGGAGAAAAGAAGAATCTTTCACTGCTGCCGAGAATCGACCCACGACTGCTCCGTGATCCGGCCCGTAACCTACTTACTGTACCAACTGAGCTACCGCGGTGCCCCGCACATCGCTCCAGTCACTTTCCTTTCCCCTGACCGCCACTGTTTGTCTGCCCGTGAAAAGTATTCCACGAGCCAGCGAGAGTTGGAGAGGGAACAACTGAAATGCATGACGCGAAGTTCGTGTTTCGCCTGGCCTGGCCTGTTAACAGTTTGCGTGGTTAGTCTCAGTCACTCCACGGATATATAAAACAATGAAGAGACGGTATGAGTACTGAGAGAAATTTGTGTGTGATTGAAATGTGCGAGCCGTGTAATGACGCACCTCTGACAATGCGTGACGCAGCACTGACTTAGATGGGTAAATGGAATGTCGCATTGTTTTATGTATTTGTCAGCCGATTCGGATGAGCAGGATACGGTTCGACGGAGGAGACGCCTGCAAAACTTTGCGGAGTGCTTGCGAGGTTCGCGAAAATCGGTCTAATTAAGAAGCTTTTTATATTTAAGGATAAAATGTTGACCTGTATTTCTCCACTTTTTCGTCGATTTGAATACAACTAAGTAGAAAAACTGTTCATAAATTCCGTTTGTTTGTTGCAAGTTTCATGAAAATCAGTGCAGCGAAAAGCCATCAACTTCCACCCGTACTTCCCACATTCATGCCAATCCCAGTGGCCGCCCGGTCTAAGGCATGGGTCTGCGGCCGTGGGATTGCTGGGACTGCGGGTTCGAATCATTCCGGAGGGCATGGATGTCTCTCTCATGTGAGTGTTGTGTGTTGTCAGGTAGAGGTCTCTGTGTCGGACTGATCACTCGTCCAGAGGAGACGTACCGAGTGTCGTGTGTCTGAGTGTGATCGTGAAGCCTCAGTAATGAGGAGGCCTTGGCCCCACTAGGGGCTGTCGAGCCACTTCCCAGGGTCGTTATCCAAACTGAGTAAAATTAGGTACAAAAGATCTGCACATAACGCTGTTGACCATTTGTGGGTATCGTGATTATTGGTGCAGAGAAGGTCTTAGGGATTTTCTTATGAGCCTAAATTAAATTACATTATGATATGGTGATACAGGATACGATTGAACGCAAGACAGAAGAGACGAGACAGTGGACTGGGATCAGGATTATTTACTTTCCTTTCTTGTAGAGGGGGTGGGGCGTGATAGGTTCAAATGGAGGTCGAGTTGTCGTCTGTTGTGTCAGTACTAAACACATTAGAGGAGAAATGAAACTTCGCAGTGTTCCGGATACGCTGTTAGGCAAGTGGGGGAAACGTAGCATCCACCTTCATTATTTAGTCAGACGGTACAATGACGAAACTTCCGCAGTTATACACGGCGCCTCCACATCACTGCCTAGTCAAAAGGCCTTTTCCTTCTAAACCAAACGAACCCATCATTCGTGGGCGTCAGGTCGTTCTTTTTATTACCCTGTCACTCAGACAAGTCACTTCTTTCCCGAACATGGAACCAGTGACTTCTATCGACATATCCACCGTATGCATCTCGCATAGCGACAAAACCTTTGTGACTATCTCTGTCCCCCCAAAGCTTCTCTTCCAATGTCCATTTCTGTGTGGCGTCTCTTCTAAGGTTATCTGCTGTCTACCTTCCTGCGTTTTCATTTTCGTTTAATATCCAGAATGCTCTGTGGAATTCCACGTTGCTTCAGTTTTAACACTGTCGGGTTTGGTAGTTACTTTATCTGCAGTTCCAGACTGACCAATGTGGCGATGTCTCCCATTTATTTTCCCACGTCATAGCGCCGTAAACCAGAGTCTCGAACTGTACCACCCGGTTCAACACACACACACACACACAAAATAATTCTATGTTCAGCCCACACGGTGTATTTATGTGTTTTGTGTGGATCTGAGAACAAACAGCGATTATTTCCTTATACAGCATCAACTGACTGGTTTGTATAACAGAGATTTAAGCCTTTAGAGCCCAGTGGTTGCTATACGTACCACCAGTTTAGCATTCAACAATTCTATGTTCAGCTCACATAGTGTATTTATGTGTTTTGTGTGGATCTCAGAACAAACAGCGATTATTTCCCTATACAGCATCAACTGACTGGTTTGTATAACAGAGACGGAGTGTGTTTACTGCGCGGTACGGACTGATTCAGCTGTTCCTCACCTATAAACGTTTCAAACATTCCGTATCACTTTTTGTTTTCTTTATTAGTTTAATTTCCACTGTGTTTACCCTTTAATTACATCTGTCTCACTTGTCGTGTCTTGTTCTGTCTATTCCTTACTTCCCGCCTCAATGTGGGTAACCGACTACCCACACACACGGTGTCTCACAAGAAAAACATTTACCGTCGTAACAACCCCCTATGTCAAATTAAGATTTTCTTTCTACCTTCCATTTCTGTCTCTCTCTCTCTCTCTCTCTTTGTTTCTTCCTTTCTCCTAAAAACTAAAATAGGTCAGTGAGTGACAATCATACAAATCAGTGTGTCCTCTGAGTCACTGACCGATGTCACTAGAAAGTTGAACTGTGTACATTCAGTTATGCAACATTCACTGACACAGTCCTGGAAACCCCCAGAATTTGACATCGACTGGGAAAACCCCGTCGTCATCTTAAAACTTGGCCTCCCGGCCAAAGAAGCTTTCCATTTCTCTCTGAACATGTGACAATCCCCTGTGCTTCTGCAGCACACCACTCAACAAGCAATATGCCTATGGTTAAAGTAAATGGACGTACGTAACTTTGATGGAAGCGTTTTCTGAGTTGTATAATTTAGTTCTTTGTTGATTTATGGTATACCCAATGACACTGCCAGTAGATGTGACTATACAGGGTCGAATGTTAGGATGAACTGGAAAGGATAGGGAAGGAAGCGGTGTTGTTCCAGTTTGCGGTGCAATCGCAATATTTGCCTTGCACAGGGTCATTATTTTATCTGACACATTTCGGCTGTCACTACCGGCCACTATATCGCCGCATGGTAACTTCGTTAATAATACGAGCGAGCCGACGGGAAGTAACAAGCTACAGTTTCCGTGTCAAAATGAGTTCGGGACGTAGAGCGGTGAGAATGTACAGGGTGATAAAGAAGTAGGCAGCAGTCATCTCCGAAACGTCATTAACTTTGTACCAGACTACATGCTGTCATAACTCCAACAAAGTCCAAAATATTTACTGTCGTCTGGCAGCACTAACCTTGTCTTGTTATCCTGTGATCCGTCTTTTTGTTTGCCACCACCAGAGCGCAGCACAGCCACCAACTTGTACAGCCTGTGAACATAAACAGCAGTTCACAGTTCCAGCCTTCCATTGCGCATGTCCGGTGACGATGACGCCAGAGCAGTGGACGCGGGATACAGGCATTGCTATAGGTCACCATGCAAGAGTGCCAAAAACCTAAAAAATTACGGCAGATAGACGCACCTTCTGGTACAAATAATATTTGCGTCAATAAACGCGCTTTATGATCTTTCTAAGTGAGGGGTAGGCAATTCGCTTTACCTGTGAGCTGGTCCTCTGACTCCACGCATTGCTGTATGTACAACAAATTGCACATGGACTGTCTCAGAGCGAACTGCAGGTGCTGTAGGCTTAGGTAATTGCGGCTGGACTACTGGATTAAAGGTGAAGATGATACTGTCCACACCATGAATGTGTAGGGGTGGGCGAAGGTACAGCTCCACCCATTCTGATTTTCGGCACTGAATAGAACTAGTGGATGTGGGTAAGGGGCTGGGTGGGATCCAGAGCCGGTCTGGACGGTTTGGCTTTGCCGGGAACCGAACCATGATTCCTCGGTCGTCAATCCCGTAGTCTGTTCACTGTACCGACTGAGCTACATGACTATGATTAGGCCTGGTATAGCTTTGGCTGTCCCGTACACACTGTAAAGGGTTATGGGGGAGTGGAGATAAGCTGCACTCATTCTTACCTCGGTACTAGTTCGAAGTGAAAGGTCAGCTTCAGGACCCAGCCGCCTTATCTTCGGGCAAGGTGCTCACGGTTGGACTTTAGAGCCGGTCTAACCGAAGATTGTGCCTGTCAGTACAGTAATTCCTTGAAGTTCTTTTCTGGGGGTAAACCGGCCGCAGTGTGAAGCTGACCCTTACCTTCATCTAGTGCCGAGGAAGTGTACTTCTCCTCCTCCCCTGCGCAGTGTTGAAAGGGACAACGTTACCTTTACCTTTACCGTCAATTTCTCTGCACTGTACTTTAGGAACTAATTACCCTTTACCTTTACCGTCAATTTCTCTGAACTGTACTTTAGGAACTAATTACTAAAATGACCTGCAAATCGCTGCGGATCAACTGAAATTTTGTACAGCGCCGGGCGGGCACTTGTTTGCACGCGCTTACCCTAAGGTACACGCATAACATGACGATATTCGGCGGCCAAGGGTCGAAGCCAGGAGCAGAGAGGGCTGAGGATGTTTCTGGCTCAGTATCTAGAAATGGCAGTAGTGGGGGCTGCGTGTGCGAGACGGGAACAAACTGACAGCGCGCTGCTGACATCCAGGTATCGGGGTCACCGCCCACCCGCATAGCACAAAACAAGTCGAAGGAAAGAGTGTGATATTCAACGTCACACACACACTCTAAAACGCACCGGTAGCTATATATACCACCTATGTTCTCCCACTCAGTATTCATGTGTTCGATATGGTTCTCAGAACAAGCAGCTCTAATTTCGCTACAGATTATTAATCTGTTGGTATTTATAATGGAGACCGAGTTCTCTGTGAGGTACAAATTGAATCTTCATACATTATCAAAATTAATTTCAAGCTGTGACGGACAAAGTGGCACTGTGACGGATATTTCCGCCAGTACTACGGTTTTCCCCTGTCAGTATCATTCCACCATAGCTTAATAATCACTAATCGTACCACCGCTGGCTTCAGAAGGGCAACCGGGCGAAGCCTGGGAAACTTCCGAAAGATGTGATGCTATTTCGGACATGCGATCGGGGGGGGGGGGGGGGGGAGGCAGGAGCGGTGTGGT
>Ga0123355_10020130_pt1 | contig 10644 bp, 3 predicted proteins | sample TergutEmb28metaG_3_FD_89872 | JGI IMG/M metagenome (GOLD analysis project Ga0123355, IMG submission 89872) | Embiratermes neotenicus P1 segment gut microbial communities from Petit-Saut dam, French Guiana - Emb289 P1 | ecosystem: Host-associated > Arthropoda: Insects > Digestive system > Gut ... | reverse complement strand
TAGTGAATGGGGAGAGGAAGGGAAGGGTTGAAAAATTTTAAATAAAAATTAAAATAAAAATAAAAAAAATTTGCCGGTAGAATATTAGTTAAGACCTTTTTTTTTTTTTTTCCTGTGGCGCTGTGACCCAACGCAGGCCATGGCCTCCTCATTCTTGAGGTTTCTAGATCACACACAGCGACGCACCACAGTCGGTAGGACTCCACTGGACGAGTGATCAGCTCGTCGCAGAGACCTCTACATGACAACACACAACACTCACAACAGACAGAAATCCATGCCCCCGGTGGGATTTGAACTCACGATCTCAGCAGATGAGCGGCAGCAGACCTACGCCTTAGACCGCGCGGCTACTGGGACCGACTAGTGTTAGTCTATTACTTGTCCGAACTGTAAGAAATAAGCCAAAATAAAAGGAAGCATGGGCAGAAATAAGAAACGTCAAGTGCACAGATAAATACAAGAAAACAAGTACGAAGAAAACGGGAAGAAAATAAACTAATACAATTATTTAATGCGCAAACGCGTGGCAGAATTGCAAGTCATGCCACTCTAGACGGCAAACTGTAGCCTCACGTTCTGGCTGCATTAACTCCGGGAGAGGGCTGTGAGTGCGAATTTTGAAGGCGGCGAGGCAAGGCTAGCCCTCAGTCGGGACGTAACGGTGAGAAGTGAAGACGACATTCCAAGTGCTGTCAATCGGCTCGTAGCAGGCAAATTTGCCGTCCTGGTTAAGCAGACAACAGACACCACAATTATTGTGTTACTATGACATGACAGGTCGGTGATCCGAATAAACTCAATCACTACATATTGACCAGATTTCAGATGACATAAACCACATCAGAAGTGAAAGATACGATAACAATTATCAGCTCCACTCGTCTTCGTCTTCGTCGGTTGAGGGCTCTTACCAGTGACAAGAATTATTATGAGATTATAATGGATTAATTAGCTTATAACATGATTGTAGGTTGCAACATTGATTAGCGCCGATCCCAGTGTCCGCGCCGTCTAAGGCGTGGGTCTGAGGCCGCTCGCTTGCTGGGATTGTGGGTTCGAATCCCGTCGGCGTCATGTATGACTGTCATGAGTGTTATGCGTTGTCAGGTAGAGGTCTCCGCGTCGGGCTGATCATTCGTCCAGAGGAACCCTACCGCGTGTGGTGTGTCTGAGTATGATCATGAATCCTCGACAATGAGGAGGTCTTGGTCCACATGGGCTGCTGCGCCATGGTAAAAATAAAACATTACTTAGCCCACCGCACTACGTGTGGATACCGCTGACTTTACCTTAATATCAGCCGAGTATCAAGAAAAAGCAGTGGTCACATTACGGTTATTATCCCGCTATTTGCCCGAACGGAAATGAAAAAGAAACCCCCAAATGGGGTCACTGGTTTCTGTCGCGTCCCGCGATTTTAATTTCGCCAAGCGACCATTTATTCCCAGCTATGGTGTAAGATGCAAGGTGTGTGTCGTGGCCTTTGTCACTCGTCACCGGAAACGACACACGCACCCACTCCACATACGTTCTTAGGGAGAATTTCTTGCCTACCCCTTTGTTTTAAAACTCTTTCTTAAGAGTTGCTTGATTGAAATGTCCTTTTTAGACAGCTGGAGCTTTGCTTAACCTTTTGGCGCCGGAATTATTTTTTTTAAATTTTAGCACACCCTGTATATAAAATGCGTGAGGTCGCGCCAACGCCCTGTGACGTCACTCTAACCCAAATTATGATGCTATTTAAACCGGGGAAATGGAAGCCTCTGGGAATATTCTTGGTCGTCACTTGCTACAGAAAGAGCTGTCTGATCCCGTAGTCAAATTTTCTGTGTTCTCCCTACGAGCGGCACTTACAAATTATTTAACAGTGCGCTGCATCTGTTATTTTATTATATTCTCCTATCGACGAGCTAAAAATAAATCAACATTATCTGCTCTTCAAGAGTTATGGTTGGAGTCTTGAATATCAATTCTTAAGTGTCCAGCACGAGCCTGAACAAATTTGCCTCAGGAACCAGCCGCTCGGTCACCATCGGCGTACCTGACTTCGACCATCATACTCGGGATACATTTCTTTGTCAAGATTTCAAGACGAAACCTCCCACACGCAAAGTGGTGTTTTGACCCAATTGGCCGAAACTTTCAGTATACAGTTTTGAAAATTGGACAATTTTAGCACGATTTATAAAGACAATGGAAAATTGCATTTTGGGTGCTCGAGAAAAATATTTGGAACTTGACAGAAATAAGAGTGACGTAAGTGCATCTACTACTAGTTCGAGTGGTACAAAAGTAAACTCGTAAGGTACAAGACTAATAATTTGAACTAACTAATTAATTAATTAACGCCAAGGAGCAGACTCATACCTCATAAGCTAACAGGTCTTAAACCAGTTACGAAATTGCTCGCATTTTATGGAACCCGGAGGTGTATTACCACATTTACAAGCGACGTCCACCTGTCCCCTATTCTGAGTCACAGCAATCCAGTCCCCTTCCCCCCCAACTCACTTCTTGAGGACCAATTTTAATATTATCATCCTTTCTACGCCTATGTCTTACAAGTTTTCTTTCCTTTCGGTCCCACACCAAAACCCTGTATGCACCTCTCATGTCCCCCATACGTGCTACATGACCTACCCATCTCATTCACCTTGATTTGATCACCCCAAATATTTTAAATACCAAAACAATATCCACCGATCTCAGTGGCCGCGCGGTCTAAATCGTAGGTCTTCGGCCGCTCGCCTGCTGAGATTTGGGTTCGAATCCCACCGGGGGCATGGATGTTTTTCTATTTAGAATGACGTGTGCTGTCAGGTAGAGGTCTCTGCGACGAGCTGTTCAGAGGAGTCCTACCGACTGTGGTGCGTCTTTGTGTTTGATCTAGAAACCTCAAAATTAGGAGGTCATGGCCAGCGTTGGGCCGCAGCGCCACAAGAAAAATAATATTCTCACATCTTCAAAATTCACCTCACAGGGACGCGTCAAAATATATTCCAATAAGTCATGGCACAACAAATTGCTACTCGCATTGCTGTAAATCTGTATGTTTTTATTTGAATTTGTTTGAATAATCTTTTAGTTGCTATTTATAGTAAAATGACTTCTGAAGTGTTCTACTGGAGCCGAGGATAACAAACACAAAATATGTGCCATCTTTATCGTTGCACCGTGCATTCTGTAGTTTATTTAATTAACACAGTAACAAATGCACACACATATATATATGTTATTTAATAAATCTAAAATTTACATTCGAACACTTAAAACGCTCCTACATGTTTCGATCACACGATCATCCTCAGGGAGCATACTTTGTTCCATGCTAAATTTATAGCTTAAGAAAATAAAAATGTGCATTTGTTGGTGCGTTAATTAAATAAATACAAAATATGCCTATTTTAGAATTTTATTCTGACAGACCGTCGTACGTCTGAATGAAGGATTAAACCAAACGGAGACTTCATCTTCACCTTATACTAATAAAGGTCAGATATATGACGAACCAGGGCCGAACTGCGAGTTACAGCTATGGGCACATCCTGTCAGCTGCTGTTAAATACGTAGCCATACATTTCAAATGAAAGTGCAGCGGGACGCAGCTGATAAGCACTCCCATAAATCACGCCACTTCCATGGGCAGTGGGTCTGCTAGTATCTACGTTCATTTATCTAATCAGACTGGCAAGCTGACAAATGAGTATCCTTTCGAAGTAACCTGTTATGTATCATACCTTAGACGTGTTCGTTACACTTCCCTTAGGCCGTTGTCGCCCTTCTGTTTGCCCGTCAATGACGACAATACACACTGCCACTTCACACAAACGTCTAAATTAAATTTTAAGTAAGTTCACGTCTCGCGAAACGTCCACAGAAGTGAGCTCAAAACATGAGTTATGTAACGTAATAAGACATAAATTACGCAAGACATTTCATTTTACGCATCACGAAAAGTCACGGACAAAATTAAAAATAAAATACATCGAGAGTGAGAGTTAAGCAATAAATTTACTTTCAATAAATTCGTTCAAATAAGTTATTGTTTATAAGGACAGATTGAGTTCAGAAGTTCAAGCAGTTTTCAAGGCTGAAGCGTGGCAGTGTTTTGATTTACGCTGTGAATATTGACCGAATTAAGCAAACGTTTTCAATGTCTCTACCTATTTATAATATTGTAACAGTGATTTAGTAGCGGTCTTGTATATAGACGCTAATAAATTATTGGCAAATACGGCTAAGGACAGTAAACAGTCTATAGTCCAGTACCTGCTTACTTGCTCTTACTCCATACGAAAGTTCAACGCCTTCATGAGAAAGGTCCACAAAAGTAGTCTACACAAGCTTCATATTGCGCATCATTTCCCCAAGGCTCGTTTAAATAAGCGTTATTCCCTATCCAGCCAGCATTTTACTTTGCGAAGGCCCTCAAAACAGTGCTATTATCAGTTCGATTTAAATGGGGACATTTTAAAGAGGAATTCTTATTTAGTTGCTGTTGGTGTTCGCTTGTCTTTCATTACGAGAAGATAACTGGGCCCTCAGGGACACTGATTATCATAAGTGCTATTTACTTCAGTAAGACAGCTTAGTATGGCCTTTCGCTAAAATACTTATGCCTCATTTTCAATCACCACGCCTCCACACCAGGATATGCATTCTGGCATCATATGCCACCATTAGTGTTTTTTTTTTAATATTCTAGGTCAAGCAAACCCAATGAAAATATCACGACTGCTCGTCAACTGTCACGATTCGCTTGACCCAGAATGTACAAATTGCACAGATGGAGACTCAATGCAGAATTGAGTATCATGGTGTAAAATATAGTGCTGTGTAAAACTTGAGGGTTTTGTGAGAATTAACTGGCTACAGTTTCTGAACTGCACTTGTAAGGCAAGTAGAAAATTAATTTAGTAAATTTCTCACTTTGAAAAGGGCCGATCTGCAGTAGAGCTATATCTTTCCTGTGTACTATAAATATGAACCAGAATTTCGTGTATATTTTGAATTTCATACTTCCCAAACTTCTTAATAAAAAAACCGTTTATTATCACATTTGTAAACAAATAACCTTAATTAATCTACTTGCCAATTTTCGACAAATTTCGATGCTGGAACCGTAATCAGAGAAAGTCGTTTGTTGGTCGCAACCAATGGAATAATTTCGAGGGTTTTAACATCAGTAAGAAACGCACACAGATACCTGCGCGCCCAATAAAGTTTAAAAATTTCAAATACCCTATAAACTAAAGGTGTTTTGTACGAAAGTATAACTATAAAACCTTAAGAAGAACTCATCAAGAATTTATAATTTTTTTTCTGAACATAACAGCATATTATCCGACAAATGCACGTCGTAACACAACACACATGATACACATAAACTCCTACATGTTTCAGTAATGAGGTGCCATCATCAGGGAGTTATTACAACAAATGTGTACAGGCCAACCTGCCATTGTATGTTTTGCTCATTCTTATAACCACAATTGAAATGCTCAGTTGTTAAAATACGTAAGATTTTTAAAATATATAAAATTGCTTCTAACGATGATTTATGGTATTCTGATGTGTTACAAAGTATTAATCATCATCCACCTTATATATTGTAATATATCAAAATATTGTAAATCATTGCGATAAATATATAAACTTGGACGCTTTTTTTTCTGGTTAATCGAATAAATTGTGTGAAATGCTTTATAGTTTGTATTCTATGCTGTTCATTTGGACCGACCGTGTGAGAAATATATCAGTATTACATAGAGTCAAGAGGAGAGGAATATCCTACATACAATAAAAAAGAAGGAAGGCTAACTGGATAGGTCACATCTTGCGTAGGAACTGCATTCTAAAACACATTATTGAATGAAAATATAAGGAAAGTTAGAATGGACGGGAAAACGAGAAAGAAAACGTAATCAGATAATGGATAACCTCAAGAAAACGATAGGATACTGGAAACTGAAAGAAGAAGCACTGGATCGCACACTGTGTAGAACTCGCTATGGATGTGGCTATGGACCTGCCATTGGATGACCTCGAAACGAGAGGATACCTTAAATGGAAACAAGAAGCATTAGATGGGACTCTGCGGAGTACTTGCTTTGGAAGAGGTATGGACCTGTCGTAAGGCAGACAACAAAATGAATGAATGAATTCAATGCCGTATAATACGTTACTTCACAATAAACAACTTGTCCATATATGATACACATGAGAACAAGGAATGACACAATTTGGCAAACGAGCGGAATCAAGCAAACCTACACGGCGTCACTTTCCAGAAGAGAGTATTCCTCAGTGTGTATAGAAGGTAGCCAGAGAAGTATTCTAAACGAGTCCTACTGCAACATAAATCCAGTCCAGTAATTCACCTCCCTTCTCGGAGGTCATTATCCTTGTTAATTACACAGCAATTCCGGACTCCGACATGCTAACAGTCACACTTTAAGGCTCTGTTAATTGAGAAAATACATAAGGACTAAAAACCGTTACGAACTCAGTAACCGTTGTGACATAATTCACATTTCATTCAACAAAACAACAGCTATAAACACGTGACAAATAGTATGATACGTGTGATAGATATAGGCTGTTAATGTAGTACACGGAATCAGACACTTTATTGTCCAACTAATGCACAATATATAATATGTAGACACAATTAAAATTATAAAATATTTAAAAGTGCTCCAACATGTTTCGGATCACAGGGGATCCATCATCAGGGAGCCTTGTACAGTGCTTGGCTAAAAATTACAAGAATGATGCTATCGTGCCCGTTGACACACGCACAACAGGTCGGAATATGCTGCCATAACACCGACCTTGTCCATGTCAACGGACACAATTCAACCTTTCTTGTAATTTTTAGCCAAGCACTGTACAAGGTTCTCTGATGAAGAATCCTTTGTGATCCGAGACATGTTGGAGCACTTTTAAATATTTTATAATGTTAATTGTATCTACATATTATATATTGTGCATTAGTTAGATAATAAAATGTCTGATTATCGTTCATGCACGGTGCAAACATGAAGATAGTACACGGAAGTTATATTTTGATACTCCTTCGAATAACAACCTTGCGGCCTTTCGGGTTCCGCCTTCTGCTTGTTGGTAATGTGCTCGGTGAGCTCAAGAGAAACTAATTGATAAAGGAGTGGCCAGAAGTGCTTGTCAATCGTGAGTGACCCCGCGCATAACTGTATTGAGTTTAAAACAAAGCCCGACAGTTGGTAGCCAATAAATTATTGGAGCGGGTTACCCGTCAGTCGGACGAAGTTCAAGTGATGTCTCTTTCAATACGCAGTAAGGAAACCGGTAAAGTAACGTAAACAAGGTCAGGTCAAATGACGCAGATTAACCCTCTACAGCACTGGCATTCATCCCATTGCCCGAAGGCCGAATGAGGGCCAGGGCACCTCTTTATGTCAATACTGTGCAGGGAAGAAAAATTACTGTCTGTACTAAGAAACATTCAAACTCCATGTATGTGCACAAAACACATAGTCTTTTAGTGTTAAAATAGACGGTACATCCTATAACCACTGCGCTTAAGTGGTTGTATGTTTTATTGCTCGGAAAATGATCAAGCGCGCGCGCGCGCGTGTGTGACAGAGAGAGACAGACAGACATCATCCAGAACTTCGTCAATATTTGCCTGTGCAATTTACTCTGGCCTGTTTCTTTGTCTCGTTCGTCGCTGTATTTAACCAGTGACCGGCACGGGTCAACTGCAGAGGCGGCAAACTTTAAAGAAATCACAAGCAAAGTTATGTGTAGGTCTCTATATATATATATATATATACACGAGTTAGGTCTCAATAGACCTGCTTCGACTTCGTCTAACAGTTTCTTCAAAGATCTTACAAGTCCTCCTTGTCCACCTGGTCTACAATTCAGCAGTCTTTCTGGCATTCTGTTCTAGTTCATTCTTGTTACATGTCGTAGCTAATTTGGTTTTTATCTTCTTAGTTTCTCGCTAAGGTAGAGGGTGGGTAGAAGTATAGCTCTACTCTTCCATGACCGCGGCACTAGAAGATGGTGAGTGGTCAGCAGCACACCCCGGCCGAACTTTACCCCCAGGAAAGACCCGGTTCCCATTATACAGGTGGCTGGGTGGACCCCAGGCCCGGTCTGGACGGACGGAAAATCTCGTCCCCACCGGGATTCGATCCCGGACCGTGCAGCCCGGTAGCTCAGTCGCTATACCGACTGAGCTACCAGGCCCACTAGTTTCTCGCTAACTGGTTCTAATTTTAATTCTTCCGAAATTTGTTAATTCGTTTTGTGGTTAAGAAATGTGTATCCCCCTGTTCTTCTAAAAATTTTCATCTCGTTTGATGTAAATCGTTTTTTATCCTTTTTCGGAGGGTCAGAATTTCGTTTGTGTGTATGTGTGGACAAGAATCTTTAAAAGTGGGGTGTGAAAACCTAGCCTGAATTTGTGTGGCTCAGAACAGGTGCGAGTGGGCAGGCCATCTGAAAACGGTACGGAATTTATGAGTTCGATAAAATCAGGGGAAAATTTTGAACAGCTTAGTGACTGTCAGCTTCCCAAGAAGGTCCATACATAGTTAGTCACTTAGTTGATTAAGAGGGCCGGCACACGAGGATATTCAGCGCTGCCTAATGATATGTGGCCATTGGCGACGGAAGGATCTGAAACACTGTGCACTGCACTGCACTGGACTGGACTGTATCGGCCACGTGTGGGACCTAAGTCTCTATCACCACGGCCATCGTCGTCACATCACTGACGGTGACTCTGCCTGTGATATTTCCACAACAGCCAATTAGATGCCAGTAACCGCGCGGCCTAAGGCTTGGGTCTGTGGGCGCTCGCTTGTTGGTATTGTGGGTTCGACTCCCGCCGTGTACATGGATATGTCTCTTGTGAGATAGAGGTGTCTGCGTCGGGCCGATCACTCCTACAGAGGACTCCTACCGAGTTCCTTGTGTCTGAGTGTGACGTCGAAATTTCGACAATAAGAAGGCCCAAGCCCACTAGGGGTTGTCGAGCCTTAAAAAATAGATCATTAGTAAGCCTTACGACGGGCAAAACTTACTAAAGCAAGTGTTCCCTATACGTGACAGTGACTTATGATTCTTGCCGCAGCAGGATTATTAATGATTGTATGCATGTGTACATATACATACGTGTGTGTGTGTGTGTGTGTGTGTGTGCATAATATGAAAAATTGTGTTCCACTAACCTTATTACATAGTGCGAACTTAACAATTCAACGGATAAGATTTTTGTCGTGCAGTCAAAGGTACGAGGCATTCTTTATTTTGCAATTTTGGCACCATGTTTTTAAGTTTGTCCAGTTTTACTGTAGGGTTGGATGTTCGTTCCGCCTAACTGAAAAAAGTCTTTTTGTAGCAACAGCAAAACTTTTCATGTCTTCCCGGCGTAAATGTCGCTAGTATGTTTCACATAGAGAATGTTTCCGCAGTAATCTCATCATGTGGCAGAAAGTACATTAGTTTAAATTACATCTACATAATGTAGTCTTCTCTCTGCTCCACACATTGTACCTGTTTAAAACGACGCCTTCTCCGCGCTCTATGCAGGTCCGTGCTCAGTCCGACAGCCAAACACAGCCATATGGATGTTAATGTGTAACACAAAGCCCTTAAAGCACTAAGGACTTGCTTATGTAAGCCTATGCACATTTTCCTCAATTAATGCCTTTATGTGACTCAGATGTTGATTAGATGTTAAGTACAGGTGTTAAAATTACGTAAAATTTAATTTTATCCTAGTTTTGATATGTATTTTTTAATCAATAATTGCATAAAGATTCTCGTTCTGAAGAACTTCTCTCGTCATTATCTCAGTAAACATTCGATAGGCGTTTTTGATTACATGAATGTAGTTTAATCTAAGGGACGTTCTGCTGAAAAATGGCTGATTCCCCCTGAATCTTCCTGTGCACATGTATGTGTGTGTATTTATGTAAGTATGTATGCATGTATGTATGTATGTATGTATGTAATTATGTATATATTTGTGTATGTATGTATGTATGTGTTTATGTATGTACGTATGTATGTATGTGTGTATGCACGTGTGTATGTATGTATGTATACATGTATGTATGTATGTATGTATGTATGTATGTGTGTATGTGTGTATGTATGTATGTATTTATGTGTGTATGTATGTAATTATGTATGTATGCATGTGTGTATGTATGTATGTATGTATGTATGTGTGTATGTATGTATGTATGTAATTATGTATATATTTGTGTATGTATGTGGTTATGTATGTACGTATGTATGTATGTGTGTATGTACGTGTGTATGTATGTATGCATGTATGTATGTATGTACGTATGTATGTATGTATGTATGTATGTGTGTGTGTATGTGTGTATGTATGTATGTGTGTATGTATGTATGTATGTATTTATGTGTGTATGTATGTAATTATGTATGTATGCATGTATGTATTATGTATGTGTGTATGTATGTAATTACGTATATATTTGTGTATGTATGTGTTTATGTATGTACGTATGTATGTATGTATGTATTTATTTGTATGTATGTGTATGTATGTATGTATGTATGTATGTATGTATGTATGTATGTATGTATGTATGTATGTATGTACGTATGTAT
>Ga0123355_10020128_pt1 | contig 10645 bp, 7 predicted proteins | sample TergutEmb28metaG_3_FD_89872 | JGI IMG/M metagenome (GOLD analysis project Ga0123355, IMG submission 89872) | Embiratermes neotenicus P1 segment gut microbial communities from Petit-Saut dam, French Guiana - Emb289 P1 | ecosystem: Host-associated > Arthropoda: Insects > Digestive system > Gut ... | reverse complement strand
TAAGGGGAAAAGTTTGTGGGGGGGGGAATTTTCTCCGCTCCAAACCGAAAAAACCCAAACCGCCCCCCCCCCAAGACCCCTTAAAAAGGGGGAAAAAAGGCGCCCCCCCCCCCCCCCCCCACCACCACTTCACCACATTGGCAAATATCCACGGTCTGATTCTAAACATTCACTTGCTTCTCGTTTTCCGGCCTAGTGCTTACTGAAGGAGGAGGAAGAACTTAAACCTTAGCACTAAATGAACACCAACAACATGAAGTAACACTGTTATATATATATTTATAATTTTTTTAATTTTTCCAGAGCGGTGTGAAAAATACTGCTTCTCTTGCTTTAATTGAAATAGGTAAATGCTCTTACATACTCAAAACTCACTTAAGCTCCACGCCCATTTGCGCAGAATGTAATCATAACACTTAGGTTCGCCTTACGTCGGTTCACACGTGCTATCTCGGTATTAAAAATGCACAAAATTGAATATAATTCCTATGAGCGTGTTTGATGTGGGTCATCCCGATTAGTTCGTTCTGTTCGTCATTAAGGACTGAATGAGAGAAGGACAGAAGCAGGAACATTCTGAAGCTGACGTGATTTGTATTGTGTAAGAAATAAGATTTATATGAAAAGCCTTATCAGATTTCTGAGACCTATGAAAAGCAGCGGACAATTTTAGCTCCATTTTTTCTTTTGTTGGTGACAGAGAAATATTCTGAAAAAAGTTTTCAGGATCGCTGTCTGCAGAATATTGTGTACGGCCGCACACACACTTCTATAAAGTTCTGAAACTCGTTTCTGGCCATGCCGATACAATCAGCCACGGAATATGGACCAGACGTTATAAGTTTTAGGCCTACCATAAAGACAGCTCTTTGAGTCCAATTTGAGAAGCTTTGAGTTGTATAGTTTGCCAAAAAAACTTTGCACCTTTTACTCATATTAATATATTTATCATATTTATTTTTAATAATTTCTGCGTAGAGTTTTCCTTGGCCCGCCATTTAAAGCGATCTGTCAGGACATGCGCTTTTTCGATTTGAATCGTTCTGATTTTGTAAATACTGTAATAGACAGTTGGCCTTCGCTTTCGGTTTTCAAATTCTCTTTAGCACTGAAAATTCGGCGTATAAATGTTATATACTGCCTTTAATGGAACAAGTAAAATGTTCTGCTTCAGAACCGCCGGACATCGCAAGCCCTTGCAAGATTCTGGAGATGCGCTTTCTATTGTCTAAGCAAAGTTTCGCTTACTTTCATTTCTTATGGGGCGAGAAAATGATCATAGGATCGCGTATGGGTGTGGTGGCAGGCTTTAGGTTTTTGAAACCTTTGTCCGATTTTCACAAAATTGGATGCGAACGTTATTCAATAAGTAGTGACACCATCATGTTTTTATTTAATTTTGCACAGTCGATACTAATAACAACATGGCGCTTTAATCAACTTGTAACGATTGAGCGTTATTGGCAAATATCAATCTACGGTAAAGAAATATTGTGAATAAGTAGTTTCAAATCTGGACTTAAGTAATTTGTACAGCGAATTATTTTAAGGTATTTCAGGCTTCCGCTGCAGTATATTCGAGGTCTTCGCTATTCTCGAACGTTGCGCCTTCTGTAGGTTGGTATCTGGTAGTCGACGTTTTGGGGCAACCTATCGGTCCTGTTGTCAAAGGTCTTGCTACGTCGCGCAAAATGCCAAACTGCATTAGAAATATTTTATGTAAATAATTAATGAAACAGTTTTGAGAAGATTTGTAAATTTTAGTATTGATTTAACGTAGCCTTAATTATTAAGTTCTAAATGATGATTCTAGTGATGATAATGATAATGATAATTGTATGCAACGTATATAAAACTGTCAACAGAAACACACTCTCAGTCAATTAGGGTTCGATACAAGAGCACTTGTGCAGGAGTGCATCACGCCAATCAATCAATAAATTTGTATTATATCGATAGTATACGAACAACGCAGGATTTGCTAGATTTTAAGTTATCACAGCGGTGTTGCTGACGATTCAGGTCGTCTGGGAATGCCACTGTCCCTCGACACCTGAATATTCAAAACAAGATTAGTACAACTGTAGCTCTCTACAGTGGGCTTTATATGCTTTATCCCGAAATATTTGTCCTTACTCTGTTTATTGTTATCGGGATTCGAACTCCGGTTTTCTATACATTTGCTGTCGCATTAATCGTTATGTTTAAAGATACGCAGAAACCTAATGTTATCTATACTTACTGCTTAATTCTCATATTAGGTATTAGGCCTGTCAGCTCTAGATCAGTGACCCATTCGAAATGTTTTCTCAGTGTATGAAATGCGTCTTTAATGTAGCACTTGGCCACAGGTGCTGTCGGGTGAGAACCGCTATTGTAATTAAGCTTATCTCAACTGAAATTCTCAGCTTTTGGGGTTAGAAATTAGGCAAATCAAATTCAACAGAATTCGATTTAAGAATTCAGTTTATTAAAACGTGCAATCATACAGAAATACAACATTCAAATGCATTTGAAAAAATGTGCTTTTTAGAACAATGATATTCGAAGCTTTCAAAACAATAGTTTTAAAGGAGAAGTAGTTTATCAACAATTTAGAATCCTTTATACACAATGAAACTAAGGAGAAATAAATTCATGAATTGTATTTAAATTATGTTAGAACTCCACTTATCGGGATTAACTGGGACGGCGAGGCATCCGAATTCACAGAAAATCGGGATAATGTATTTTTTATTGAAAATAGGCTACATTGGCAATTTGAAGTTCAGCTGTTACTATGTACAATATGTAACTGAATGTGAACTTTTCGACCACGCCTGGTGTCTACGTTCTAGAAGCCATAACAATGTACCTACCTTGTCTTATAGCGGGTAATTTCGAGGCACGTTGGTTTGTAAAATTCTCGACAAAATTATCCGAAAAGCCAAGCCCATGCGCATAACTGGCCATCCGGATAACCAGCGTTCGGGTAGGTAGAGTTCTACTGTAGTACAAAATGAAATTAATGTAAGAATGGACTGCAATCAAGCAAGAGAATGTACAATAAAATGAGAGAATTAAACATTCGGTTTATTATAACAAGGCAATTTTAATTAAAATAACAATAATAATATATATTTTAACCAATTATCTGTGCTTTTTAAACCAAAGTTAATCCATGCTTTCAAAACAATTTTCAATAAAAGTAATTTGTTAACAGTTTAAAATACTTGACACATGCTTTATCTACATTCCAGGTTATTAAGAGGTGGAATTAAAATAAAATACAGCAGAACTCCAATTACATGGATTAATTGGTACGTCAAGCGATCCGGATATACAGAAAATCTTGATAGTAAGCTTTTTCTTTCAAAATAGGCTACACCGGCAGTTTTAATTTCGGCCGTTACTATTTACTGTATGTACCTGCGTCTAAAACCTTTCGACCACGCCTGATTTGATGTTATGGAAGCCATACAAATGCACTGTAGTTGATTCTATAACCGGTAATTTTGAGGCAACTTATTTTGTAGAATTCTCGACAAAATTACTCGAGGGGCCAAGCCTGTCCTGATAGCTGGCGATCCCGGCAACCAGCGTCCGGATAAGTGGAGTTTTACTGTAATACAAAATGAAATTAATGTAGGAATGGATTGCAATGAAACACGAAAATACGCCGCTAAATGAAAAAAAAAACCATTCGGTTTATTATAACGAGTCATTTTAAAGAAATTTACAATAATAAGGTACATTTTAAAGAATTATGTGTTTTTAAGCCAAAGTTAATCCATGCTTTCACAACAAATAGTTTCAAGAAAAAAAAATTTATTAACAATTTAAAATAATTTACGTGTACTCGATCTATATTCCAGTTTATTATAAGGTGGGAGTATAGAGAACATACAGTATAACTCCACTTATCCAGATTATTTGGGACGGCGGGCAATCTGGATACTCAGAAAATCCGGATAATTGGATTTTTCATTGAAAATAGACTACATTGGTAGTCCAAATCGATCCGGCTAATTGGCGATCCGGATAACCAGAGTCCGTATAAGTGGAGTTCTACTCTACAATAATAAAGTGTAATTAAACAAATTATGTGTGCCTTTTCAACCAAAGTTATTACATGCTATGTAAAACAGTTTTCAAGATAATTCATATATTAACAATTCAAAATACTTGATATACAAATTCCAACTAGAGAGTAAGAAATGAACTACAGTCATCCCTCGCTTTTTGCCGATTCGTAATTGGAGGTTTGTACGTTTGCGGGGCCTGCCTTAGAATAAAAATTAAAAATCCGGGAAATTTTCGGAACAATCTACTACGTACATGGTTCTAGAAGCTTCGTGTTGAAATGATGCGCCTGGTCGTGCGATACACGCGTGACTTGCTCCTACAAGCAAAGAAAGTGAACCAGTGCAAAATAACTTTTGAAAAGTGTAAAAGGTAAATTAGTACATTTTTCATTTTTATTATTTTGTGGTTAAAAGGTGATTAAGCACAAAACTGATGAAAAATACATTGTTATTTAAAAACAGCTAAAATATAGTAAAATGTTTTGCGGGCAGTCAGTGATCCGCTGATAGTCGCTCTTTGCGGGCGGCCTTGATACCAAACCACTTAAAAGCGAGGGACGACTGTATGTACATTAAAACAAAATGAAATTAATGTAAGAATGGATTATGTAAGAATAATAACAATTAAACAAAAAAATACATAATTGAAATAAAATATAAAAAGTAACGGAAATTTAACAAAACTACATGTGATTTACGAATAATATATATATATATATATATATATGAGGAACAAACAATACAGAATTAAAATTAAACACATCAATGACTATATCACTTCCTTTAATGTCACATCCGGTAATGTCACTTCCGGTAATAACACTTTCTGTAATGTCACGGACGGTAATATCATTTCCGATAATTTCCCTTCCGGTAATGTCATTGACGGTATTGTCACTTTCGGTAACATCGTTTCCGGTAACGTCACTTTCTGTAATGTCACTGCCGGTAACTTATTTCTGGTAATGTCACTTCCGTAATGTTATTGACGGTAATGTTAATTCCGGTAGTCACTTCCGGTAATGTCACGGCAATATCACTTCCGGCAATGTCACTAACGGTAATGTCACTGGCGGTAGCTGTTACTTCTGGTAACGCCACTTCCGGTAATGTTATTGACGGAAATTTAATTTCCCGTAGTCACTTTCGGTAATGTTATTATCGGTAACTGTCACTTCTAGTAATGTGACTTCCGGTAATGTTATTGATGGAAATGTCAATTCCGATAGTCACTTCCGGTAATGTCACGGTAATATCACTTCCAGTAATGTCACTAACGGTAATGTCACTTCCGATAATGTCACTGCCGGTAATTGTCACTTCTGGTAATGTTATTGACGGTAATATCAATTTCGGTAGTCACTTCCGGTAATATCACTTCCAGCAATGTCACTGACGCTAATGTCACTTCCTGAAATATCACTGCCTGTAATGTCACTTCCAGTAATATCACTTCCGTTAGTTTTATTAGGGTGACACATGCAGAGGCTGGCTGTACTACCCACGTCACGGAACCCTTGTTTTTTTGTTGCTCAGAACCTTAGAGCCGTCTTGATCTGCCCCACTCCGGTAACTCATTTGACCATACTATAGAAAGTGGAGTGGTGCGGGTTATACAGGTGATTTGTATCATATGTTCATATCAACATAATAAATTTTCCCTAATTATTACAAATACCACATTACATCGCTTGACTACATTTGCCGTCATCCGATCTGAACGGTATGTAAAACACAATACTTGATCTCAACTTCCAAAATTGCGTAATTTTATTATCTGCGTGAGACAATTGTGTGGATTATTAAAATGTGGACAGGAAGCGGTAATTCGGAATTCCAGCTGTGAAGCAGAGACTGTGATAAATATCCAGTCTTTCTCATTTCAGACAAGTCTAAGTCCACTTCTCAGTTGCCATGTTTCCATTATTAATTTTTTACCCTGCCAAAGTTGTTAAAATTCTAAGACGAGGAATCCCAAGTGGTGAATATGTCCTGACATTTTAGCTGCTTGGTTTGGAAATGCGGAGAGATGGGTTTGTTATAGAGGTTTTAAATTGTGACACCTAAACTAAAAACTTTATGTTGATTTTATGCTGAATATGTACGTTAATTAAGCACTAAATTCTGCAATAGTTGATCGCCTTGCTTTCGAAGGACTGATCAAATTCAGAGCGGGTCTGAATTTAGAAAAATACATAAAGTAGAACTGACGGAAATGTTCACATGCCAACCCAACATAAGCCAAATTTTCAGCCACAAGAATGGTAGGCGCCTTAAGTAAATAACTTGGAATGTTATGTTATGTTGTGTTATATTATGTTGTGTATTTTATCGGTATTGTTGTGAAGGTACCCTGATAATGGTCGCAACAGCGACCGGAACATGTAGGTAATAAATAATACATGATAAACGCATTTTATACACATGCATTTCTCAGTCTGCTACATAAATTCAGATGTGTCTTTACTGCACGGATATGGAACATGTTATGTTTGACATATAATTTTTTTAATTGAAAAGATTTCTTAACACTGATGAATTTTCGGTCATGATGTTACCTCTATTTTGTAGCAGTTAAATAACTAAATTTCTTATTCTAAGTGTAATATTTTACAATTACTCCCTTTTGTTTATAATTTTATTTACTTAAGGTAAAGCGGTTTCACATTGCTAGCGAAAGTTTGAAGGCTAAAATTTGTCTTGTTAAAAAATTGAATTTTTAGATGGAGTTTGAAAAACAATAAATATCTCACATATTAGATCCATTCAGATTTGATGAGACAGGGCAAAATTCAAAATCCAAAAGCCCATTTGGTTTCTATATTACCGCCTCTTCCTCTACCATAAATGCATATTACAGAAATATTAGTAAGGTGGATGAAAGACAAATGAGATTACAATAAACCAGCCCTTGTTTAGGCTCATTTCTTTTACGCATTCTTTCTTTTTTGCCCGTTGCCAATCTACATTGATTCTTAATTTACACCTTGTCATTTTCGGTTTAACATATTTTATTTGGCTGCCTTCTTTTACGCTAACCTCTTGTTTCTGTTGGAAATATGTATTTATTTACGCTTCTTATATTCACGCCTAGTTTGTGTGGAACGAAACTGGATCGTAAAGTTAAGGACAGGAACTTTGTAACTATATCTGAAACTACAGGGCGTCACATGCAGTAAGACGATGTGTTTAGATCCATCGTCTTGAAAATCTGACATAAAAATCGAGGATGTGCAGGTGAATGGGTTTGGCACAAATTATAAAAATTATCTACTTTTAATCTAGCATGATTCATATGTAAACATACACACATCTACAGCTTCATATGCATTCCGTGTTGAAGTTAAACTGTGACAGCTTTGCGCGCAGACATACAGTGTAAATCGTACGCGTATTATTAGTGAATTTACCACTGAATTTAGTGCTCCCAGCGCACGGCACTAAAGAGGAGTTTCAAATGCACTACAGATACCAAACCGTGTCTACCTCTCTACCAAACTGCACGAAGTCACATCAAATAACACTGCAGAGTCTCTATGTTACTGTCGTGATAACGTTAGACTTCAGACAAAATTTAACATTCCAATAATAACTGTCAATATAAACTTTTAGAACATGTCTACAAAACTGCACTGCCTCAATTCCAATACTACTATGTAGTGTGTACGTTCACCACCGTTTCAGTTCCATCAGACTCGGAAGTACCGCAGGCATCGCATCTGATGTCTGTAATTACAGGCAGTGAACATTCGGTCATTAGGGTTTCAATCAGCCAACCCCCTATTAACACACCCACAATTCCAGACGTGCAGAACAATTATGCGTGAGAGATTCCCTCTTCTTCGTATGTTAAAACTTTAATTTAGCCTTTAGGTAACACGTTATGCTGTGTTTTCTTGGAGCTCAATATTGTAGCCTACAGAACTACAATTAAAGGAGGCAACACATAGGCTTGCCTAGGCCTAGACCTAAAGGAAGGTTCACACCTACATTTACATTTGCATTTCCAGTCCGTTTAATTTTGATGTACTTTTCTAACCCGACACCAGTAAATATAGCGCATTTATGTGAAGTCAATGTACAACAGTTCACCTGTCTTTAAATGGAAGATGAAAATTGTAAATTAAGGGGAAAAAATGAAAGCAAATGAAGTATCTGGCCTGCAACGAAGATTTCGGAATTAGAATTACCTACCTGTGAAAGTCGCGATTTGTGTATGTACTCGCAATTGTAAACACAAGATTGCTTGTAGATTTTCAGCTTTTGTGCATGGCACTACGGGGAATTTGTATTGTCACACAGACCTTAATTAAACCCAGAATATTGCAGCCTTTTGGAAGGAGTCAGCAGGGGTATGTCAGGGAATAAATTGGAAAAATTTGTAATGACGAATTTATAGTTGACTATATTTTAGAGTATGTGACGTTGTTTCGTTAACAGAATTGGAAGTTAGTTTAGCTGTGGACTGTTACTTCTGTCATTAAACTGTATTTAAAAATTATTTTTGTACAGTAGTAGTTTAAAAAGAAAACTGAAATAACCTGATGAAGTATTCTTAGCAAACAAGCACGGAAAAATCAACATCATTCTAAACTGACGGATTTATTTGAAGTATGCCAACCTTCAATGTGTTCCGTTAGACCTTGCTTTGAGTTTGGTTTAACTTCAACGTCTTATTGCATGTCTAATTTTTATCGTGTGGTCTTCAAGGAGCGTCATCCTCGTTGTGTTTATTAGAACCTAAAGTAATAATTCTATAAGGATACAGCAGTCGTAACACAACTATATTATCAGGTGTATATAACTTATCAACCACATGTTTCGGCCATTGCTACTGTGGCCATCATCAAGTGGATAAAATTTATCAGAGAAGCTATATAGATATGATATAACACAGAAAATTATTAGTATTAGTGTAGGTAAGGGGACGAGGTCTCGTTTACACAAAGTCGGTGGGCGTGTGTGCAGATGGTAAAGAACCATGCATGTAACATGAACCGACTCGGCACGTACACTACATTGTCATAGACAAACAGGATAACATATGTTACATATATGGTTCTTTACCATCTGCACACACGCCTACCGACTTTGTGTAAACGAGACCTCGTCCCCTTACCTACACTAATACTGATAATTTTCTGTGTTATATCATATCTACATAGCTTCTCTGATAAATTGTATCCAACCTGATGATGGCCACAGCAGCAATGGCCGAAACATGTAGTTGGTAAGTTATATACACCTGATAATATAGTTGTGTTATATCTGCTATATCCTAATAGGATTATTACCTTAGGTTTTAGTGTGTGGATTTTACGGGTCTGAATTTTTCACGCACGTAAAAAACAAACTACTTGGACTTATACGAATTCAGGGAACATTCGTGTATACCATTCCGCAGTCCTTCTGACAGTATCCAGTCAGGATTGCCAGCGATATTGAGTGTTGCAATTAGACTCTCAGATTTGATACTGTTGTGTCACAAACATTACGTTCCTTGCGGCTGCCCTAAACCTGGACACTGGCCAGCATTGTGTTCATGAATCATGGAGCAGGCTGCTGAAGCAGATAAGTGATGTACACATAAAAAAGGACTTCGATTACCGTAGTGCAACAGATATAAACATGGAAGCTTCAGATGGAAATCGCCCCTATGACGTATACAATACAGTCACCTTTTGCGCGTGCCCAATAATTCTTGTAATTGTAGGTGACGGCAAGCATATGGTGTGTTTGCACTGTGTTTGTTCTTTAATGACATTATGTGGCTTTCTGTGGTTATATGGATGTGTTTGTGTATTTGTGTGTTGTATGTATGTTTGTCCGTGAATGTAAGCGTGTTTGTATTTGTGTTTTTGTGACGTAGTTATTTATTTAGTATACGCTGGATTAGAGCTCACCACATTACTACGTCATGCATCAATCCGTACAGACAAAACGATTTCAAATCCCAAGATTTTAATTATTACCCATATTTAACTTACATTTATATTACGCATATAGTTTTAACTGAAATTATAATAATTTTCAATTGATATGGAGTGACGGCGGCACAGCTAACCAAATTTATACATTTTTATTCTTGTAATAATAACTTCACACTGAAGATGGCCGCAATAGCGGCCGAAACATATTGGTGAGAATTTAGTGAATAAATTACATCGTAAACATTGAAGTACATTATGTTGGTTATTTATGCATTTTGTTACTGGCTATACATTTTACACCTGTACATCTGGGTATATTTGTGCTTTTGTGCTTTCACTTTTGTGTGTGTACTTGTGTTTCTGCACGTACTTGTATGTTTATGTAAGTGTATGTGGAAGTATTTGTGTTTTTGTGTGTGTTTTATTTGCCTGTTTATGTAGCTGTATTTCTGTTTGTATGTATTCGTTGCTATCCAAAAATTTAAAGATCAATATATATAGAACTATAATTTTGCCTGTTATTTTGTATGGGTGTGAAACTTGGTCGTTGACATTGCGGGAGGAAAGGAAGCTGAGGGTGTTTGAGAACATGGTGTTGAGGAGAATATTTGGATCTAGGAGGGACGAGGTAACGGGGGAATGGAGGAGATT
>Ga0123355_10020127_pt1 | contig 10645 bp, 5 predicted proteins | sample TergutEmb28metaG_3_FD_89872 | JGI IMG/M metagenome (GOLD analysis project Ga0123355, IMG submission 89872) | Embiratermes neotenicus P1 segment gut microbial communities from Petit-Saut dam, French Guiana - Emb289 P1 | ecosystem: Host-associated > Arthropoda: Insects > Digestive system > Gut ... | reverse complement strand
CAAGAAAGCCAGTACTCGACTGAACTGACACCCCCGCCGATATAAATGGACTCGTCCGTTTCGCTGGAAGACCGAATCTGGTTTCTGCGCGTGTGCCATCACGTTCCGTTTGCACTCTACCGAGTCTTTTCCGGAGGTAAAGCGGCCGAGGTGTGGTGTTGACCACCCACTCTCATCTAGCGCCGAGGTTATAGAAAGAGTACAGCTATACCTCTGCTTCACCTCTGAGCACTCGTGGCCTGTTACAGGATGAACTTTATGTGGGGGCCAATATAGCGCACACTTAATGTTCGATCATGCTGACGTCTGTGTCGAAGTGCATGTAGTTGCGTTGTTTTTTATACAGATGCTGTGATGGATCAGCAGAGGATGGACTTTTAGAGTCGGTGCTGAACAGAGGAAGGCGACTTGCCCAATCCGGCAGGGAAGAATAACAAAACGTTAGATAAAGATGCAAGTTTTCTGGGATATCAAGCCGTACTGAGTGGTACAATGTTGTGGTCTCGGGCTGCTTGACCCTGTAGGTGAGGACACTACGTGGGTGAATCCAAAATTTTCCGGACTGACGCTGTAAAAACCATAAAACTCACCATAAGGCCTATCGGCCGCCGTCACCCGCGATGTAGTTCCCTCCCGCATGTAGACGCCGGTCCCACCGTCTCCTCCATTTTTGGAACGCATCCTGGAAGTTCTTTTCTGTGAGAGTGTCAAGCACTTTATGCGTTTCGACGTACAATCCCTAGAAATATCGTTAACTGTTTACAGGTCGGCACGACGTGATGTCTCGGAAGACCTAAGAAACTAAAACCTCACAAGACCTTAGATGTGACACCCGCAGCCAAAGTAGGTCACCTCTTCAGAACTAGCGCGCCATATTTAAGACCCCGATAAGTGAGATTCATGACGCGGTGGTACTGTCTCATGACACCGTGTGGTCTGGTATTCTGTTACGTCAACTCGAAGAGACATACAGCCTCCATCCTCAGGGTTGGAGTCGTCTGACTTAACAACTCCATGGAGAGGGGTGGGCAGATTCCAGCGTTTCGCGGTGACACACTGCACCCTTCCTCATAGCAGAAGCCACACAGTGAAGACAAACGTGATGTGCTGTGCCGTGTCGAGTATTACTTGTCTAACGTCATAACTTCTCGGCACTTCTTGCCCTGATAAACGCCGGTCACGACACTTTTACACTTAGCACTTAAATTAGAGTTCCTTTCTCTGCGCCGTAATGTAATTGGATGGTACAGCCCCATGTGAAGCCATCATGATCATAAAGTAATGCAGCATTAGAGGAATAAGTGATGTTTGCATAACAGGTTAACCAAAGCCTGTAATCTTTCTGTATCAATAAGTACACTGGGTTTCAGGGATGGTAGTTTTCCTTTAACGAAGCTCCGGTAAGGTAGGTAATTGATACCTGTTAGGTTTTGAAGTTAAGGTAGGCGTGTCTGCTGTTCCTAAAATAAACAGTGGGCGTTCTCAGAGCTGTTGTAACCTGTCAGCATTTGGCGTATTCGTGCATTTTGTACCGTGCTTGTGCCATGACGTAAAAACAAAGAAAACGTTTCAGATTCGCGTAAATAATATTTAAAAATTCAGTTCAATATTATTAAATAAATGTCTCAATGTAAAGGCTACTTGAATCTGATGTATGCATGTCCTTGCATCGTTGTATATGCGTAGAGAAGAAAAATCGACTAGATGCTACTGAATGGTTTATTGCACTTGTAATGTTCTCAACATGTTTCGGGCACTTATATGCCCATCAGTAGGAGCTCGAGACTATACTTGTGTTATTACCGCATATGGTGTGTAATGCTTTGGTTGATGGCGGTCGGCGGTCAGGTGCAGGGCAGCTGACTGTGTGTTCGGGATGAGGGAAGCTGCTCGAGCAGTTTCCCTCATCCCGGACGCATAGCCTGCTGCCCTAAGCAGCTTCCTTCATCCCGGACGCATAGCCTGCTGCCCTGCTCCTGACCGCCGACCATAGCAGCTTCCCCCATCTCGGACGCATAGCCTGCCGCCCTGCACCTGACCGCCGACCACCAGCAACCAAGGCATTACACACCATATGCGGTAATAACACAAATATAGTCTGGCGCTCCTGATGATGGGCATATAAGTGCCCGTAACTTGTTGAGCAGATTATAAGTGCAATAAACCATTCAGTAGCATCTAGCTGGTTTTTTCTTCTCTACGCGTAAAGCTACTGTTTCGCCAAATAACGGCTGTTTGTTCTAGAAGAAATACGAAACGAATTAAATCTCATGCGTGATTTCAGGCTTTTGTTGCGCGAAATATATGAGAAAGTTTCTCTCTTCTAGGCTATTACGCAGTGGGTGGTGATAACTCCTTGCCGGCGTTTCGGGGAGAACATTTCGGTAAGGAATTGCTGCTACTCGCGGCACAATAGCCCAGTAGAGCGCAGGTCTCAAAAATAAATGGCCTGTACGAGGTATAAAGCTGTACTCTAAGCAAGTTTTATTTAGAAGTAAGACAGAAAATGCCAGCGTCTTGTTACTGAAATTGAGAAAACTCTATAGTAACAGCGTAAATATGTGTTGCTAAAACATGGAAAGTTTCAAATATTGGATATTGTATGGTGATCCCAGTGACATAAACCGTTTAAAACGAATTTTAACCATCGACACATTTAAAGACGCAGTTCGTACCGCGCATAATGATACACTGAGATGAATTTACTTTGCTTATTTTCACTCTGTTGCGAGTTATGGAATAATTCTCTGGAGAAATTCCTCATACAGCAGGAAGATATTCACTCTGCAGAAGAGAATAATTAGAATTATGATGGGTGCACACCCAAGGACTTCATGTAGAGAGCTATTAAAAAAATTAGAGATTTTAACAATCCCAAGCCCATATATATATATATATATATATATATATATACTCATTGATGAGTTTTTAAATTGGAAATCAGGATAAATTTCTAACTAACTCGTCAGTACATAGTATAAACACAAGAAATAAAAACAATCCACATAGACCTATTGCTAACTTGTCTTGTTTTCAAAAAGGCGCGTCCTACTCTGGGATCAAATTTTTAACAACCTACCACAAAGTATTACAAGCCTTAGGAATGAAAAGCCGCAGTTTAAAGTAGCTTTAAAAATTTTTTATGTGCACACTCCTTTTACTCTGCGGACGAATTTTTTGCGTGTACAGGTGATATGTATTACGGACTTACGTGACTGTGTCAATTCTTACACAGTAAGGGTAAAGGTAAAGCAGTCCCATTACAGGCCTGGACAGGCCCAGAGGGCTCCAGGAAGTTAAGGCTTCCAGATATCGTGACAACGGCACAGGATGGTGGTATGTTGTCAGCCTTACGCACCGGCCGCTTTTACCCCCAGGAAATACTCCTGGTACTCATTTCTGTTAGAGGCTGAGTCAACCCCAGGGCCATAGTGCGATCGGAAGGATTTTATGTCAATCCACTGACATCAGCTGGGATCGAACCAGCGACCTCCCGATTTGTAACACAGCACCTTAACCACTGTGGTACCGCGGTCATTCTTACACTGTAATAATTTTAAATGTCTTGTATGCTTTTGTATGTTTTTGACATGTTCCACATCCTATTGTCTGGTGACAGCCTCAGGGATCTATGGAATGCATATATGTATGTATGTATGTATGTATATATGCAGTGAACATACTCCGTCTCGGTCATAAAAACCAGGAAGTTAATGCTGTATAGAGAAATAATAGCTGCTTTTTCTGAGATTCAAAACAAACTAATTAAGTCTGTGAGTAGAATGTAGGATTGTTTAGTTAAAACATGGTGGTACAGTACATAAAGCAACCAGTGGGCTCGGGAGGGACAAGGAATACATGAAGAGCAGATCAGTTGCGAGCGAGGCTTTCTAGGCAGCATTTGGGTCGTCGCTGTGTTCTGGTGGTGGGCCGCGCGGACTGAGGGCCTTCAAAGTAACTCCGATGAGGCGAGGCACGACTGGCTACTTAACTGTCAGTTCGGCCCACGCGACCACTCGGTTGTGACACTGTCACATTCCACGGGCGTTTTGAAAGGGGCAAGAAAGACATTCCTGCCTAACGTCTAATGGAAAGAAAACACAAACTTGAACGAGGAGATGTCAAAGCCTCCTTTTCTACTGCCTTCTGCTCTACTTCTACATACGTACCATGAAGGCATTGGAAGTATAGTTCCACTTATTCTTACCCTCGGCACTAGGTTGAGGTGTGAGGCCAGCTTCAGGCCTCGGCCGCTTTACCTCCGAGGAAAGACCACCCAGTACCTTTCGAAGAGAGGCTGGGTGGTCCCCACCGCGAGTCTGTGGCGCTGTACCGCCTACACTAACACGGCTTGTGTCTGCATATAAAAATATAGTATTATTATTGTTGATGTCTTCCTTTTCTCTCACGGTATTATGTACATCAGTGCAGATTATGTATGAGATCACTATTTGTTGCATATAACATCGCAACACCACACCTTAGAATTTCAAACGCTGAGCAGTTTATAATGTGTTGGTATGTTAATGATATCTCTACATTCTACATTTCACTTACCCGTTTCCAGGGGCTCAACTGTTATCATCAGATCAGAAAATAAAGAAAATATGTGTATGGCTGAAGTTTTTGACGTCGTAAACGATATTATACCCACGAAAGCTGAATGTTTTTCAAGGTTTATTACCATTGTAGGACTAGTGTCGGTCCCGCCTCAAAATTATCCGCTTTCGCCCTGTCATTACTGATTGCAGGAAAATGAGTGCTGTGATGGCTTCATTGGCTTGACGCATATACAGAGTTTCGTAAAAATCTGTCACCTAGTTAGCCACTTGAGAGTAAAAAAGGGGGTGGGGGGTAGGGACCGCATACACACACACACACACACACACACACAAACACACACAGATTGGTGGTCTTAAAACTTTAACTTTTTTTTAATTAGAAAGTAAAGTAATTATGTGCCGAGAGCGGCAGGGAACTGTGTGAGTTGCGGCTGGAATGTGCAGCGAGCGGCAACGAATATAAGGAACGTATGTGTGTACCTAAATACAATTGGAATGGCCGGACGAATGCTGTAAAACGAATAATTAAGTAACATTAAAAGAACGGGGATTGAAGGATAATTGAAGGACGAAAGAGGAAATAATACGTGTGAAGGACAGGATAAAGTAGGAAGAAGGAAGGAGCAATGAAGCTGTGAATGAATGTAGAAAAAGAAGTAAAGAAACAGATTATGGAGACTGGCGAGAAAACAACGGAGAAGAAGTATTTAAAGCAATAAGGTACAGAAAGTGAAGACAACGAGGAAGAGATGAAAGAAATTACAAAGTTAAGGAGGTATAAGAAAAGGAAGAAATAAAGAGTGGACGTATGAAGTATGTATATTTAGCTAAATGAGTCGATGAGTAGGTTGTAGTGTGAAACAAAGGAAATAAATGAATATGAATGGTTCTATATACACGAGCAACAGCTGTGACCCTGTAGTGACTGCAACCACTTGCTTACTGCAGTGCTTTTAGCGACAAATGAAACTGAGATTAATTTTGTGCTGTGATGTGGAGGGGGAAGCCAAAGTACACTCCTGAGAATTAAGAAGACCTGTCAAAATTACAATCCTGGTGTGTCAAACCTAATGTTTTTTTTGTGACATACTACAAGTAGTACGGTAACACGGTGGTTAAGGTGCTGTGCTACAAATCGGTAGGTCGCTGGTTTGATCCCAGCTAGTGTCACTGGATTTTTCATTGACATAAAATCCTTCCGATCGCACTATGGCCCTGGGGTCGACTCAGTCTCTAACAGAAATGAGTACCAGGAGTATTTCCTGGGGGTAGAGGCGGCCGGTGCGTAAGGCTGACAACCTACCATCATCCTGTGCCGTTGTCACGAAATCTGGGAACCTTAACTTCCTGGAACCTGTCCAGGCCTGGAATGGGACTGATTTACCTTTTTACTATAAGTAGTAAATACATGTAAGGTAAATTTAAAGTGTTCCCGTTACAGGCCCGGTGTGGTGGGTGGAGGTATAGCTCTACTCTTCCATGACCGCGGCACTAGAAGGGGGTGAGTGGTTAGTAGCAAGCCCCGGCCGCACTTTACCCCCGGGAAAGACCCGTTACCCATTATACAGGAGACTGGGTGGGCCCCAGGACCGGTCTGGACGGGCGGAAAATCTCGTCCCCACCGGGATTCGATCCCGGATCGTCCAGCCCGTAGTTAGCCGCTATACCGACTGAGCTACCGGGCCCTGTAAATACATGTACTATCAGGAATTATTAACTGAAGGTAAATATATAGCGATTCGATTGTAGTTTATGCAAGCTTCAACAGGGAGTGGAAGAACCGAAAAGTGGGCATTGGAACTTGTTCCAGTGTGACACTTCACAGGTCGAGGCAAGCAGAGGCCTGTGGCTCCCTGCGAGGCACGTTTATATGTCTCACTTCCCATCATCATATGTAAGAAAGGCCCGCCCAAAACCACATGTTGCTGTGTTTCTTCTTCAATCATGACTTTTATTACCTGGCTGAAGTTTTTATGGAATTGTTCAAATGCGCGTTAGAATAGTAATTTTTATGACATGTTAATTAGATAGACAGTAGGTTCACTGAGTCAAAGAATTTCGGATCGTCACGCCAATATTTCCTTTCCGTGCCGAAAAGTTTGGTGGATGGCGAAAATGCGAGCGTGGATTAAGTAACAAGGGAACATTTATAGGAAGCATAAGTGCATTAGGCTATTCGGTATATAGTTGTCTTGCTTGGCATTATTACAATGCGCAACTAACAACCAGAAACCATCTTGAGAACCTAATAGTTTCTCAGCTATTCAGGTGAATCTCCATGTTTTCTGAAGCCCAAAGATTCATTACCGTTTTCACAAGAGCCCGCAAATTATTGCGTATCCTGATCCAAATCAGTCCATTGCACTTCGTCATAGCCCATGTTTTGGTACTCTGTGGGCAGAGTGTGGAATTTTTGCTGTTAAACTTGGTGGTACATAAAATAAGCACGAAGTGTCACGTTCAACAATTCCACCATCTGCCCACGGAGTGTATTTCCGTGATTTTTATGGATCTTAGAACAAACAGCGACTATTATTATGCGATTGGTTTTTGTGACGAGACTGTGTGTTTACTGCGCGTTACGAACTGAATGTTTAAGAAAATTTAGTTTAATTTATTTCTTAAAATGTTTTAAATACCACTAAGATTATTATTATTATTATTATTACTTAAAGCGATTGTCTGAAATTTATTGTACCGGACCGACACGTAGTAGCATAGCCATCGCGCCGAATTCCATTAATATGGCATGTTTTATTGGTTCAGAAGTTACTAAGAACAGACGGAGGCCAGGCAAGTCCACGCGACCAGTAATGATTATCGCTCTAGGATGGCTAAGTTAGGTTCCAGTACAATACAAATTTGCACGCGGCCGCTAATGTCTGTCGCTTCAGGAAATTGTCTTAATGTACGCCACACTCAGCTTCGAGTACAACACGGACATTCACGCTGTCTGTTGCTTCGTTTATTCCAAGAGGCTGTCGTGTGTACGCCACAGCTAGGTTCCTTTACGACCCAGTGCTGTTATTGGCAACAACTTTTTCCTGATGTCTGGAAGTGTGTATCAGAGCAAAAAATGTCGTTATTTGTGAGGAAAAAGATATAATGGGAGTAAATTGTTATGGAGGGGAGGGGGGCTGCGGTATCACAGTGGTTAAGGTGTTGTGCTACAAATCTGAAGGTCGCTGGTTCGATCCCAGCTAGTGTCAGTGGATTTTTAATTGACATAAAATTCTTCCGATCGCACTATGGCCCTGGGGTCGACTCAGCCTCTAGCAGAAATGAATACCAGGAGTATTTCCTGGGCGTTAAGGTGACCGGTGCCTAAGACTGACACACTACCACCATCCTGTGCCGTTGTTACGAAATCTGGGAACCTTAACTTCCTGGAACCCTCTGGGCTCCCCGGGCCTGTAACGGGACTGCTTTACCTTTAAATTGTTATGGAACTATTTCATCCTGCTCAAATTTAGAGAAAGTGAGCGTCTGTAAACTGTTGTAATGTAGTTCAGTCTTGTAGTAACCAAATTTAACTTGTTCCACCTTATTCTTGACAGTTTTTCTACCTTCCACTGTCTTAGAAATTGTTAGTTAATCTTAGGATAAATTAGCCATTTGAAGTCTGAAATTCTTGGAAATAATACTTCAATATTATCGTGTTATCCTAAAGGAGATGGCTATACCTCAGTTCTTCCCTTTTATATAATTATAACATTATATGATGATGGCTACAATTACCAGCCCGAAACATGTTGTAGTGGACGTGATGAATAAATGAATCTACTGCCATTTATAAGTGGGCAGGGTAGCTCAGTTGGTATAGCGCCTGATTAGGGGTTGGAGGTCCGGAATCGAATCCCTGTGAGGACGAGATTTTCCGCCCGTCCAGACCGGCCCTGGGGCCCACCCAGCCTACTGTACAATGGGTACCGGGTCTTTCCTGGGGGTAAAATGCGGCCGAGGCGTGCTGCTGACCATTCATCCCCTTCCAGTGCCGCGGTCATGGAAGAGTAGAGCTATACCTCTACCCGCCCTCTGGGCCACACCGGGCCTGTAATGGGAACATTTTACCTTTACCTTTACTGTCATTTATAATGGTGTATTAATCGGAAAATCAACAGAACAACATTGACTTAAATATTAGCCCCAACCTCATGAAATGACGAAGCTAAATAGTCGCTTTTCGAAATTTTGTGAACGCGCTTAAAAACTTCCTTGTGGTCGTTGCTGAGGCACAAAGAGATCCCAATCGTAAAGAAGCTTTGCTGTTCGGACACTTGCTGTTTGTACGATTAAACTGAAAGTGGCAGGTGAACCAGAACTCGTTGAAGGTTTGCAAGAGACCGGTGGGCGCGAATGGGGAACTTGATATTAAAACGTGTTCTAGAGAAATTACGTGTGGAAACGTGAACCGGCTCGAATGGTCTGCGGGCGGTCCTCTTGTGCGAACACTGCGTCGAGCTTCCGTGGTCCGTAACGTGGAACTTGTTCGTTAGCTGAGTGGCTACGTGCAAGGAAGGTCCTGGAAGTGGGGTGAGTGAGATGAGTGGTTAATTAGTGACGGTGTCACTGCGGACAGGTGACCAAGGGGTTTAGTGTCCTGTAACATGGGGAAAAATTTGATGGAACCCCATTTCGTAACATCAGTATCTGACAGTTTCGGAACTTGTTTTCTGATATCTGTTATTTCGACAGGTCTTGGTGATCGCCAGAAAACTTTCATCCCACAAGAATGTGGGAAATTAGACACAAGAGGGGCATAATTGGGAAAGATACGCATTCAGACGTAGACAATGCTAAGGCGGAAGGGCGGACAGACGTGTGTAATGAGAGGGGAGTAGCCTCTCGGAACGTAGCGTCAGTCCCCCGCCTTATTTGGGCTGCAAGCCCCCGGGCTGTACAAGGGCGCTGCCCACACACTGTCAAACAGGTGAATGCAGTCCAGTGTAACTACTATCTGTCCCCATAACATCGAGCGTTATCACACGGTTCACCCATTTCTATTGCGGCTGTGTAACAACGTCGGCATCTGTGTGTACTTCGTCGTCCGGTAGCATATTCAGAACAACTCCGCCGACTTCTGCGACTTTTATGCAATTCTGGCAGTTAAACACAACTTCTAATACAGATTTCGGAATAATTATACTAAGGGCGTAATCACTGAAGGGGTTGATGACGGTTGTAGTTACAGTATTATAGGCACAGGTTTGTTTCGAAATCCGATCATTAAGGCAGTTCTGTGAAACTCAAATGCAGTTGCGAGGCTAGTCCGAAATCCAAGTGGACGCCTTGGACAGCAACATAAAATGTCATATACAGTATTTAACACAACATATTGCACAGTCAATAATGAATAATCATTTGTCACTTGTGTCCCTCTTACATGTTTCAACCTTTACAAGGTCATCGTCAGGCAGGATGTAGAAGTCGGAAAATATAAGGACACGCGTGGCAATTGATTATTTATTATTGATTGTGTAATATGGTGGATTAAATACTGTGTAATCGGTCTATTGCACGAGGTTTGGGTTGCATTAGATAAACTGTCACCTTTCGTCCCCATACTTCACTTGTTAATTTTTCAACGTAGAAAAACACAAGGACGTAAATAAAGTTGAAAATGTTGTAGGGGTTTTTTGGTATATTATGCAATAAAAATAATAAATTCGTATTTTTGAAAAGTTACTTGAATGCTGACCACCGAACGAATAACATACAGTTTTCAAAAGCGTTTTTTTAAAATCTTAGACCGCGAAGTTCACAGTTACTCACAGATGCTAAAACAGAACATTTTCGTAATTATTAAATGATGTTAAATTGTAAGTGAAAAAGTATGATAACTAAAGGGGAAGTTCCAGTTATGGTAATTTATGTGAAATAACAGTAAATGAAACACTCATTGCTATCCCTCGACACAGACCTCACATTACCTGCAGCGCCGTATTGATACTTCAGTGATGATAGCGTGAGGAAAGAAAACCAACAAGATGCAACAATATAGATGGTTTATTGTCAATTATGGATGTTGGTTATTGACAATGTCTCAACATGTTTCGGGCATCTTTATGCCCATCTTCAGGAGT
>Ga0123355_10020126_pt1 | contig 10645 bp, 12 predicted proteins | sample TergutEmb28metaG_3_FD_89872 | JGI IMG/M metagenome (GOLD analysis project Ga0123355, IMG submission 89872) | Embiratermes neotenicus P1 segment gut microbial communities from Petit-Saut dam, French Guiana - Emb289 P1 | ecosystem: Host-associated > Arthropoda: Insects > Digestive system > Gut ... | reverse complement strand
CAACTGGATAGCAATGCCAACCAGTTGAAGTTTTATTAAAAAGGGGCAGACGACATGATAGACAAACAGGGAAAACTTTTTGGGAAAGTAAGTGTTATAGATGTAATTATCGTGGTGGCGGTGCTGGCTATGGTTGCCGGGTTTATATATCGGCAAACCAGCGACCGCTTAGATATGATTATAAACCCGGACACGCCTTTTTACGTGACGATTCACGGTGCCGGAGTTAGGCATTTTATTGCGGATGCGGTGGATGTTGGGGATGTTGTGTATCGCCGCCATTCTCGCCAGGCGATGGGGCGTGTGGTGGATGTTTCTTATGAAACAGCCATGGACATTTTGCTTAGGGCTGACGGCACAGCGGTTCTGGTTCCTGCGGAGGGGCGATATGATGTTTTCATTACGCTGGAGGCCATCGGAAGCATCACCGCAGACGGGTTCTTTTTTGTCAATGGCAACGACCATATAGCCCGTGGCAGCGAGGTTGAACTTGTTTCCAACCGGGTGTTTATTCCCACAGCAGAGGTTTATTTTGTCGGTGAAAGTAGATGACGCTGTTTTTGACAGGCTATACTGGTGGTTCTGGGCGGGTCAATGGCCAGCGAGTTTCTTGCGAATTTAGCCGAGCCAACGGCTTTGCCGATTTGCTGCGCCAAAGTTTACCCGATGTTGTGCGGTGCCTTGTTGTGACGGCCGAACCGAGCGATTATGACGACAACGATGCCATGGCGCAAAGGCTTTTGGGCGGGTTTAAGCTTGACGGATTTAACATAGAGTGCGTGGATATGTGCGATGACCGAAACGCGGAGTCTCTTGTTCCGCGGGTCAACGACTATAATTTGCTGTTTCTTGGGGGCGGGCATGTGCCTACTCAAATTGAATTTTTTCAAAGGATAAATTTGAGGGAAGCCGTGGAAAATTATCGCGGCATAGTTGTGGGAAGAAGCGCGGGCGCAATGAGCTGTGCAGACGTTGTATATGCCCCGCCGGAACTTGACGGAGAAGCGATTGACGCAAATTATGAGCGATATTTAACGGGGCTTGGCCTTACGGATATAAATATATTCCCGCATTTTGAATATGTGGGGGACACGATGCTTGACGGCCTGCATATGACAACTGATATTTTACTTGCGGACAGCCGGGTCAGGCCGTTTTATGCCATAACGGATAAGTCGTTTATTTACATCAGCGGCGAACAGGCGACTGTGCATGGCGAGGCGTATCTTTTTGAAGATGACGTCGTTAAGCAGATTTGCAGGGATGGAGAGGTTGTTGGTGTCAATAAACATTGAGTATAAAGACGTAGAGAATAAGCTGCTGATTTTGTACCTTATAAACAGGCTGGAGTTGCCCATGTCGCGGGCGCAAATTGTTGACTTTATCATGCAAAAAGAATTGATGGACTATTTCACATTGGAGCAAACGCTGGCCGGCATGGCAGAAGCCGGGCTTTTGGAGGCCGTGGTGGAAACAGATGCCCAGGATGTAAACACCACTCGCTATTTGGTCACGGGCGAGGGTCTTACCATGCTTGAATATTTCGAGGGGCGAATAACCAGGCCGGTTCGGCTGCTGATTAATCAGTACATTGAAGAGAATCGCGGCAAAATCAAAAAAGATTTTGAAAACGTGGCCAATTATTTCCCCAATGTAGATAACAACGAGTTTAAGGTAAAATGCGGAGTATATGAAGATAATCGCGCCATTATTGAGCTGTTTGTGTCCGTGGACACTAGGGAACAGGCCAAGCTAATCCAGGCGAATTGGCGCACCAATGCCAGCGAGTTGTATACGAAGATTATTGAGGCGTTGACGTCGGATGGCGAAAATGCGTAAAATTTAACCGTTTCACCGCAAACTTCAGTTGGTTGGCAATGCCAACCAACTGAAGTTTTTCGTATGTGATTGTCCAGCCGTTGGAACTTTTTTGTTACAAATCCGTTACATATATCAAAGAGGAGGTGACGCTTATGCGTCGTATGTATTTGCCGCTTTTGCTGGCGGTTGTTTTACTTTTCCCCATGCCTATAATGGCCGCGCAGGCCAGGCATCACATTCAGGACTATGACATCGTCCTTGGGGTGGAGTCGATGGAACTTGCCACGGTGGCCATCAATGCATTAAATGGGTACAACCTGGAATCTTTCGTGACATTGACCGGTGCGCACCCCGACGCTACTTTTCGGCGAAGGGTAGACAGCTGGGCTTTCCGCCAAGTGCAAGACATGCTGCGTTATATGGGAGTGATTATTTCAGAGACAGAGGCCGTAATGTATTTTGGGCAGGAAATCACTGACCTGGAGGCCCGGCTGACGATAAATTCCCAAGAAATTGAGCGGTTGTCGCAAATGATGGAGGCCAGTGATTCACTGGAGGTACTTATTCTTTTAAGCGATAGAATAGGCCGGCTGGCCGAACAGCGGGATGGCATTTTGGGCAGAAGAAATCAACTTCTGGTGCAAACCTCAAACCCTGTAATAAACATTCACCTGATTCAGCTTTTTGAAGATGAATGCGAACCGGATCCGGAGGAAGAAGAAGTCCCGCCAACATTTTTGGCGCGGATTGGCGGCAGTTTTATGACTTCCATGCGGTGGACGGGAACTGTGCTTGGCAATATTTTAATGGGGCTGGCGTTTGCGTCTGCGCCGCTGGTTTTGCTGGCCATAGTGGGTGTGCCTGTGGTTATGCTGGTGCTTAGGTTAAGGAAGTCCAATGTGAAAACGGAGGAAACGAAATGAAAAAGATAATCGTGATTTTGTTGGCTTGTGTTCTTGTTTTGTCGGCCTGTGGCAGCGCAGACAGAGCTGCCGAGCTTATGTCAGATTCGGTAGATTATATGCCCGCGCCGCAAGCGGAAATGGACTTTTGGGCGGATGATTCCTTCGAGATGGAAGAGATGGCACTTTTCTCCATGGCGCCGAGTGAGATGGCTGTCGGTGCGGCTCAAAGGAATGTGGCTGAATACGGCGGAACCATCGTGACGGAACCCGTCGAGCAGCCGCAACGTTCTGTCACGGAAACGCGGCGCATTATTCGCAACGGGCAAGTTGAAATGGAAACATATGAATTTGACATGGCGATATCGTTGCTTCGCAATATCCCGGAAAGCGTTGGCGGATATGTAGAAAATTCGTCCTTGGGCGCGGAACGTGGGCGCGGCGACGGGCGCAGGCTTTTTAACATTGTAATGCGCGTACCCGTAGAACAGTTTGACGCAGTTATAACCCAGATAGAAGGCCTGGCAACCGTGACCGGAAGCCGCCAATGGGCGCAAGATGTCACCGACCAGTTCTACGACACGCAAACGCGCCTTAACACCTTACTCATTGAAGAGGATAGGATTTTGTCGCTAATCGACCGGGCAGAAAGCCTTGCGGAAATTTTGGATTTGGAGCAGCGGCTCAGTGCGGTGCGGCTGCAAATGGGGCGGTATCAATCCAGCTTGAACGCGTTGATTCAGCAGACTACGTATTCCACCATCAATGTCACCCTGCGCGAACTGCTGGAAGAGGACGAAGAGGACGAATACATCCCGGTGCCGCCGCCTACCTTTGGTGATCGTTTGGGCGGGGCGTTTGCATCGTCTTGGGGCGGAACTTTGGCGGTTTTGCAGGTGGTTGCTGTTCTGGTTGTTGGCGCAGCAGTGCCTTTGGGCTTGCTTGGGCTTTTGGCCTGGATTGGATATCGTATTTATAGGCGGTATCGAACGGCCTGACCCGTTTTTGCAAAACCCAACTGGTTGTAAATTACAACCAGTTGAATTTTTCAACGAAGGGTCGAGTCGGCAATGCCATTTTTACCAACAACCGCCAACGAAATAAAAAAAGGCATAGATTTTGTGCTGGTCACCGGCGATGCGTATGTAGACCATCCATCGTTTGGGGCGAGCATTATTGCCCGGGTGCTGGAGTCGCATGGATATTCCGTAGCTATTTTGCCCCAGCCATGCTGGAAAACCACTGCAGATTTTGTTAAGTTCGGCCGCCCAAGGCTGGGCTTTTTAGTCACAGGCGGCAATATTGATTCAATGGTAAATCATTATTCCGTGGCGCTGCATAAACGCAAAAACGATGCGTATTCCCCCGGCGGGCAGCTTGGCAAAAGACCCAATCGCGCCACAATAGTTTATTGCAACAAAATCCGAGAAGCTTACAAAGACGTCCCCATCATAATAGGCGGGCTGGAAGCAAGCCTGCGCAGGCTCGCCCATTATGATTATTGGGACAATGCGGTAAGGCGGTCGATTCTGCTGGATTCGGCCGCCGATTTAATTGTGTATGGAATGGGCGAAAACCAAATCGTGGAAATTGCGGAAGCATTGGACAGCGGCTTAGGCGTGCAACACTTGACATTTATCCCTGGGACGGTGTTCAAAACGCGGGACATTTCATTTTTGCACGACGCGGTGATTCTGCCGCCATTCAAATCCATAAAGGACGGCACCGCCAAGGCAAAAAAGGAATATGCCAAAAGTTTCATGCAGCAATACCACAACACAGATTATGCCACTGCAAAGATATTGGTGGAAGAATATCCAAACATATTTGTAGTGCAAAACACGCCAGCCGCGCCGCTGACTGCTGCACAGCTGGACAGGGTGTATTCGCTGCCATACATGAGGGACTACCATCCCATGTACGCCCCGCAAGGCGGTGTGCCTGCGATAGAAGAAGTGCGGTTCAGCATCACCGGCAACCGCGGGTGTTTCGGCGGCTGCAATTTTTGCGCGTTAACTTTTCATCAAGGGAAAATCGTGCAGGCGCGCAGCCACAAATCAATAATCGCCGAGGCCACAGGGTTCACTCACGACCCAATGTTTAAGGGATACATTCATGATGTGGGCGGCCCCACCGCCAATTTTAGACATCCCGCTTGCGACCGATGGGAGAATGAAAACCCCGCACCATGCAAAAGGCAATGCCTAACCCCAAAGCCATGCCCCAATCTTAAAGTCACGCATGAGGATTATCGCAAGCTGTTAAAATCATTGCGGGAATTGCCGGGGATAAAAAAGGTGTTCGTGCGCTCTGGTATACGCTACGATTATTTGCTGCATGACCCGAAAGGCGACATTTTTTTGCAGGAGTTGTGTGCCCATCACATAAGCGGTAGGCTGAAAGTTGCGCCGGAACATGTTTCGGCGAAGGTGCTATCTTTTATGGGTAAGCCTGGCTTTGATGCATATAAAGAATTCGCCACGAAATTTGAAACAATAAATAAGCGGCTGAAAAAAGACCAATATTTGGTTCCATATCTAATGTCAAGCCACCCCGGCTGCAATCTAGACGACGCAATAGAGCTTGCCGAACACCTGCAACGAGATGGCCACAAGCCCGAACAGGTGCAGGATTTTTACCCCACCCCGGGGACGCTGTCTACATGTATGTACTACACCGGCCTAGACCCGCGCACCATGAAAAGGGTGTTTGTGCCAAAAAGCCAGCGGGAAAAAACCACCCAACGTGCGCTGATTCAATACCGGCTGCCCGTAAACTACGACATAGTAAAAAATGCACTGCTTCGGGCAGGGCGAAAGGACTTAATTGGGCATGACCCTAAGGCGTTGATTCGCCCGAAGAAGCCTGGCGCAAAAACTTAACAATGTCCATTCCGGCCTCCATTCCCTCGTACACGGCCTTTGCAATTTGATGTACCCCGCCGGTGCAATCCCCCGCCGCCCACAGGCCGGGTATCGATGTACGGCACGTGTTATCCACCACAATGGAACGATTGTCGGCCACCGCGCCTATTTTCCGCGCCAAATCCGAGGCACCGGCAGTGCCCACTGCCACAAAAAGCCCGGAAAAAAGCAATTCTTCCCCACTTTCAAAAAGTACGCCTTTAAGTATGGATCCGATCATTGACTCCGCGGTAATGACCTCTTTGATTTTTTCCGTGCGAATGTCTACGCCTTTCGGGAAATTTGCCGAAACGTCTTCCCCATTTGTCAAAACTGTCACGCCTGCGGCAAGCGGCAGCAAATCTTCCACTTCATGGAGCGCATATGCCCCGCTGCCCAAAACAGCAACATCCTTGCCACGGTAAAAAAAACCGTCACACACGGCGCAATAACTTACGCCTCTGCCCTCCAGGGCGGAAAGTCCTTTGATTTTGGGAGTGGTGCGGGTGGCACCGGTTGCAATGAGGGCTGTCTTGGCCTCAAAATCCCGCCCGTCGGCAGTTTGAGCCTGCAGGTTGCCGTCTTCCGCAAGAAACAGGCTCACTACTTCGCCGGACATCACATCCGCGCCTGCCCGCCGCACCTGTTCCAACCCCGTTTCAACAAGCTGCGCACCGCTTATTTCCAAGTGGCCATAGAAGTTTTCAACCGCTTCTGCCTTGCCAAGTGCACCTTGGTCTTTACATATTATCAGCGTATTAAAATTTGCCCGGGCGGTGTAGATTCCCGCCGTAACCCCGGCCGGGCCGCCTCCGATTATCAATACATCTGTCACAAGAATCACCCATCTATAGTTTATCACAAATCCATGGTATAATTCCCCGCGACGAAAATTCTAGGAGGTACTTATGAAGTTAGGGATAGTAGGTTTGCCAAATTCAGGAAAAAGCACTTTGTACAGCGCGATTATGCAAATAGAGGCGGAAACATCTGCCCATTTGTTTAGCACCACCACCCCAAATGTAGGCCGCGCCCTTGTGCCGGACGAAAGGCTGGATGTGCTAAACAAAATGTACAACGCAAAAGTTGTCACCCCCGCCACAGTGGAAATGGTAGACATTGCTGGCCTTATGAAAGGTGCCAGCAAAGGAGAGGGCATGGGCAATCAATTCCTGTCGCACATTCGCGAAGTTGACGCGCTTGTACACGTCGTGCGTTGTTTTGAGGACGACAACGTGGCTCATGTATATGACACGGTAGACCCCGTAAGGGACTTGGAAGCTGTCAACCTAGAGCTAATCTTTGCCGACATGGAAATGCTGGAACGCCGCATACCAAAAGTGCAGAAAACAGCGAGGACAGACAAATCATACCAGCGTGAAGCGGATATCCTAGTAAAAATTCAACAAACGCTGGAAGAAGGCCAGCCCGCCAGGAGCTTAACCTGGGATGACGCGGAAGATTTAAAGCTGGTAGAGAGCCTGACGTTAATAACCCAAAAACCGATGATGTACGCGGCCAACGTTTCCGAAGATGAAATAGGAAAAGACCCTCAGCCTGGTTCGCCCCTGGCCAAGCTGGCGGAATTTGCCCAAGCTGAAAATTCCCCGATATTTATAATCTGCGCAAAACTGGAAGCCGAAATCGCAACACTGGAGCCAGACGATAAAGAAATATTCCTCACAGAGCTTGGCATAGAACAAACCGGCCTAAACCGCCTGATAGCTGCCGGGTACGAAATGCTGGGGCTAATCAGCTTCCTAACCGCCGGCCCCAAAGAAGTGCGAGCCTGGACGGTTCGCAAAAACTCAAAAGCTCCCCAGGCCGCGGGCAAAATCCACAGCGACTTGGAAAGAGGATTCATCCGCGCAGAAGTAGTCGCTTTCAATGATTTGGCCGCCAGCGAAAGTTACAACGCCGCCAAAGAAAAAGGCCAGGTGCGCGTAGAGGGCAAAGAATATATTGTGCAGGATGGAGATGTGCTTCTTATTAGGTTTAATGTTTAGGGTGAAATTGGATTGTCAAATTTTTTATGTTAATTTATTTGACAATAGGCTCTTATTGAAGCGCATGAACATATATATTGTCGAAACCAAAAATCCGTGGTATGCTTATTGAAATGTGCGATAAAACATAGAAAAGGAAGAAAAGGGGTTTTGTTATGAAGAAAGTAAAATTGATTTTACTCGCGGCATTGGTGGCCATCGTAGCCATCACAGTCTTAGGTGGCTGTACCCGGGAAAGCGAGTACGATTTCACCGTGGGAATACTGTCAGGTGCACAGATTCCTGCATTTGAATTGGGTGCGCCCGGGTTTCAAAATCGTTTGACAGAGCTTATGGAGGCAGAAGGGCTGCAAGTGCGCTTCATATATCAGAACGCGGCAGGCGACCCGGCTATGTCTACTACGATTGCCAACACCTTTGCATCCCAGCATGTAGATTTGATATTCTCCCTTGGAACAAGTGCATCACAACAGGCATTGCCGGTGGCAACCAATGCTGGCATACCGTTGGTGTATGGCATAATCACTGACCCCGTTGGTGCAGGACTTGTTACGGATGTGTCTACAGGCTCGTCAAGCGCGCTGCCAATGGAAACACAAGTTGACTTGTTGGAGGAGTTGATTGGGGCTGGACTGGACGACGAAAATCGTGTGGCGTTTTTGTACACAACAGATGAGGACAATTCGGTTGCCTCTCTTGGACGATTGGACGCGGTTTCACCCCCAGGTACCATTGTGCCATTCGGAATACCGGCAAATGGGCTTGAGCATCTTACACAGCATTTTATCAATATTGCCGCCGACCCAACCATCCGCGCAATTTATATCCCACAAGACAATCAAATCACAGGCCAAATACAAATGGTGCAAAACCTAAACCGCAGCCAAGACCCGGATCGCCAGCTTCCAGTGGTAGTGGCAGACTTGCCAATCGTGGAAGGCGGGGCACTTGCATCTTTGTCCGTTGATTTTGCGGCCAATGGTGGTGCCGCTGCGGACATCGCATTTGATATTTTGATAAATGACATCTGGCCTGCAACCTTTTATTCGCCCACCGCTGCGTCACTGTCGTTGTATGTAAATGCAACGGAAGCAGAGGCAATTGGGTTTACAATCCCAGCTACTATGACAGAACGGGCAAGCAGGACATTCTAAATGACGACTGATGTGCTTTTAACCAGCTTGTATGGCAGCTTAGGCCAAGGGTTGTTGTATGCGCCTGTGGTCATTGGTGTTTTTATGTCGTTGCGCATTATGAAACGGCCAGATTTGACCATCGAAGGCACGTTTGCCTTTGGGGCCGTAATTGCCATGACCATGTTGCATGGCGGTGCTCATTTTATGGCGGCACTTGTCGTGGCGACAGTGGGTGGTGGCATAGCAGGGCTTGCTACCGCGCTTATCCATACTAAGCTTAAAGTCGATGGAATCATTTCCGGCTTGCTTGTAACTATGGCATTATTTTCGGTAAATTTATTCGTCATGGGGGGCAGCACTATTTCTGCTCCCCTTGACCGTTTTATTTTTGCGCCTGTAAGGGAGAGGCTGCTGATGCTTGGCATCCCGCCTTTTAATGCGCTGTTATGGTCGTACATAATTATAGGGGCGATAACCCTTGTTGCGGTTATTGTTAGCCTGTTCATTCTTTACAGTACGTCATTCGGCCTGTCTATACGCGCCACCGGCGACAATGAACGCATGGCTTGTTCTATTGGTGTGAACACGGACAGCCGCAAAATTTGCTCGTTGATTATATCCAACGGTATTACGGGGCTTGCCGGTGCGCTGGTGGCACAGCAGCAAAGCGGTGCCAATGTCAATTCGGGGACAGGGGTTCTTATCATTGGGCTTGCGTCTTTGGTCATTGGCGAAATTATAACGCCCAAGAGTGCAGATATGTTGACACGATTGTTGTTTATCGCGCTTGGTTCGTTTATTTATTTTAGCTGCATAACCTTGGTAATCGTTTCCGGGTTGCTTAGCCCCGATTGGACGCGTATGCTTACTGCGCTGCTTGCCTTGGGTGCGTTGTGCATACCCCAATTGCGTGAACGTATTTTCAAGAGGCGAATCGAGGTGGCCAAATGATTTCGCTCAAAAATATATCGCAAATTTTTGACAACGGCATCGAAACAAATCATGTATTAAAATCGTTGAGTCTGGATGTTCCCGAGGGGCAGTTTGTCACGGTCATTGGCGGCAATGGTGCCGGCAAAAGCACATTGTTTAATGTCATCAACGGCAATTTGCGCCCCACTTCTGGGTCGATATTTATCGATGGCAAAGATGTGGGCAGAACAAGCCACAGTGCACGTGCAGCTTTGATTGCCCGTGTTTTTCAAGACCCCAACACCGGCGTTTGCCCGGACTTGACCATTGCAGAAAACATGGCACTGGCCAATTCTCGTGGCAAATGGCCTTTGTACCAATGGGCTGTGCGCAAAAAGGATATCGCGTTTTTTAAGGAAAAATTGCTGGAGTTTGACCTGGGGCTTGAAAACATGCTGCGCAAGAAAGCATCCCTTTTGTCCGGCGGGCAGCGTCAAGTCGTGACTTTGCTTATGGCAACCATTCAGAAGCCACGGCTGCTGTTGTTGGACGAACACACCGCCGCACTGGATCCAAGAATTGCACGGCAGGTCATGCAAATAACCAAAAAACTTGTGGAGGAACAGAAGATAACCACCATAATGATTTCGCACAACATGAGCGATGCCATTGCGTATGGAGATAGGCTTATTATGCTCAATGGCGGGGAGATAGTTATGGATGTTTGTGGCGAGGAAAAGCGGTCGCTTACCCCTGCGGAGCTGGTTACGATGTTCGAGAATTTTTCTAGCATTTAAAATCCAGTTGATTGGAAATTCCAATCAACTGGATTTTATTTTCTGATTAGTGCAAACGGGAACAAAAAAGGTTATAATAAATCGCAGATGGCGAAACCATACTAAAAATAGATGGGATATGATAGCAAATGATAGACTCACTTTGGAACACCGCAAACCGAATGATGT
>Ga0123355_10020125_pt1 | contig 10646 bp, 8 predicted proteins | sample TergutEmb28metaG_3_FD_89872 | JGI IMG/M metagenome (GOLD analysis project Ga0123355, IMG submission 89872) | Embiratermes neotenicus P1 segment gut microbial communities from Petit-Saut dam, French Guiana - Emb289 P1 | ecosystem: Host-associated > Arthropoda: Insects > Digestive system > Gut ... | reverse complement strand
CACCAACGCTCTATTTCCTATGATTTCAAGTATGCGCCAATTTCTTTCGCCAATTCGCATTGTGCTTCCGATATTCATAAAATTTCCAGAAGCGGTTGATTGCGGTACGTGTGATATATGTTTTCGCGGTTTTTTCAATGTAGCCAACATAATGGCAGGTGGCGGAATCATCATTGCATTCCGTGGAATTTGAAGTGGCGTTGACTGCGGTATTATTAGTTTTGGCAGATTTTCTATTTCTTCCACTTCTTGCATTTCGCACGGGGCTTCTGGTATCAGCTCGAACCCCGCTAAAACAGAAACACAATCAATAACGCCACAAGCAATGTTTGGCGGAATCATGTAGTCGTTAATCATTTCGCTTTTCAAATGCTTTACAACAAAAATAGCACCCATCTTGCAAGACTTTTCAAGTCTTTCATAGGCGTGAAGGTCGCATATTGCTACACGCAATAGATGCTTGGTCGTTTTTTCTTTCGCATCAACTAAATCATTTACACCTGCCAAAAAACGGCTTGGATTACTAAAAATTTCTGTACCAAAAATTTCTTTCAAACGATTCAATATCTGCGTTATGCTATCAAACAAAGTTTTATCGTCCATCTCCGCTCCTCAAAACTAAATATTATGTTTTGCCGCGATTATACCATTACAGCGAACGACTTTCAAAATCGTGATTACGCGTTGGGCAAAATAATTGCAGAAAACATGCATTAGCATTTGAAGGATTTCGGAAAGTATGGTAATCTTCTGGTGAGGTCTATTAGAAAATGACATAGTTGTAAATTCAAGGAGGTTTCAGCCTGTATGAATTTTTTAGAGAGCGTGAAAAAACGCGCAAAGGCGCAGATTAAAACTATAGTTCTGCCAGAATCGCTAGAGCCGCGAACACTTAGAGCCGCGCATCAAATTTTAGCCGAAGGCATAGCCAAGATTATTCTGCTTGGAAATGAAGAAGAAATTAAAAAAGCGGCGGAGTATAACAATGCGCAAATTTCTGCCGCCGCAATCATTGACCCCGCAAACTATGCGGAATTTGACTCGCTAGTAACAAAGTTGTACGAGCTTCGCAAAGAAAAAGGTATGACACCAGAAGATGCTCGCCAACTTCTTTCAAAAAACGCAGTAGCCTTAGGGGACATGCTAGTAAAAGAAGGCATAGCAGACGGCATGGTTGCAGGAGCAGTGCATTCCACAGCAGATGTTCTGCGCCCAAGCTTACAAATTTTAAAAACTGCACCTGGAGTTTCCATAGTGTCCTCCTTCTTTGTAATGGTGGTACCAAATTGCGAATATGGTAACAATGGTGTTTTCATCTTCGCAGACTGCGGTCTAAACCAAAATCCAAACGCAGAACAACTAGCCGCCATAGCAGTAAGCGCGGCAGATTCATACCGCGCATTACTAGGCGAAGAACCAATAGTAGCCCTACTATCCCATTCAACCAAAGGCAGTGCAAAACACGCCGACGTAGACAAAGTAACAAAGGCCGTCTCAATAATAAGAGAACTAGCCCCCAACCTAAAAGCCGATGGCGAATTCCAAACCGACGCGGCAATAGTACCCTCAATAGGCGCAAGCAAGGCCCCTGGCAACACCCTAGCAGGCCACGCAAACGTATTAGTATTCCCAAACCTAGACGCAGGCAACATAGGCTACAAGCTAGTAGAACGCCTAGCCAACGCCAAGGCATACGGCCCTCTAACCCAAGGAATATCCAAACCAGTAAACGACCTATCCAGAGGATGCAGCGCAGACGACATAGTAGGCGTAGTAGCTATAACAGCTGTACAGGCGCAGGGATAAAGATAAAACCGTGGGGGAGAACCTTTTCTGAAGAAAAGGTTCTCCCCCACCCCCCCTCTCCAAAAAACTTTTTAATTTGCGCCTTCAATTGAGTGGAAATCTAACGAAGCTATAAAGCCACAAAATAGCGGGGTCAAGGGGACTGCGTCCCCTTGCAGGGGCATTGGGGACAGCGTCCCCAAGGTCTTAAATCTTTTGACTTTAAATCTTTTGAACTTAAATCTTTTGACCTTAAAAGGAGGTTTATTATATGTATATTTTGGTTATTAATGCGGGTTCGTCTTCTTTGAAGTACCAGCTACTGGACATGAGTAGTGAGAGTGTGCTGGCTAAAGGGCTTTGTGAGCGGATTGGCATTGATGGTCGGCTGATTCATGAAACTGATAAGGGTAAGCATGTGGCCGATTTGCCTATGCCCGACCATGGGGCTACTATGGCAATTGTGCTGGACTCGTTGCTTGATGCCGAACATGGTGTTATTGCGTCTAAGGACGAAATTAAAGCCGTGGGGCATAGGGTTGTGCATGGTGGCGAGACGTTTACAGCTTCTGTGCTTATTACTGATGAGGTTGAAGCGGCTATTGAAGCTGTTAGCGACCTCGCGCCGCTTCATAATCCACCTAACCTTACGGGGATTCGAGCGTGTAAACAGCATATGCCTAGCGTTCCGCAGGTTGCGGTCTTTGATACGGCGTTTCACCAAACTATGCCCGCTAAAGCATATCTGTATGCAATTGACTATGTGTTGTATCAGAAGCATAAGATTCGCAAATATGGATTCCATGGAACTAGCCACAAATATGTATCTGAATGCGCGGCGGAGATTTTGAAACGCCCAGCGGCAGACTTGAAGTTGGTGACATGCCATCTTGGTAATGGGGTAAGCCTGTGCGCCGTTGACGGCGGTATTTCCGTGGACACATCTATGGGAATGACACCGCTGGAAGGGCTTGCAATGGGTACGCGCTGTGGCGATATTGACCCCGCGGTGGTTCAGTTTATCATGGAGAAGGAAGGGATTTCCGCACAAGAAGCGGGGTCTTTGCTAAATAAAAATTCTGGCGTGCTGGGAATCAGCGGCGTGTCAAGCGACTTCCGCGACTTAGCGGCGGCGGCAGATAAAGGAAACGAACGTGCAGTAGCCGCGCTGGAAGTATTTGCGTATCGCGTAGCAGGATATATCGGACGCTACGCGGCCTGCATGAACGGGCTTGATGCAATCATCTTCACAGCGGGAATAGGCGAAAACGATACCATGATTCGCGAAAAAATTTGCAGTTATCTAACATGGTTCGGCGTGGACGTTGACCCCGAACTTAATGGCAAACGCGGTCAAGCATTAGACGTTTCCAAGCCGAATGCAAAAGTGCGGGTTTTGGTAATCCCCACAAACGAGGAACTCGTTATCGCCCGTGATACAAAAACAATTTTAGGCAAATAGAGGAGAATTTAAAATGTTTGTAAATGCAAAAGAAATGCTACAAAAAGCCGCGAAGGAACATTATGCCGTGGCACAAATCAACATCAACAACCTAGAATGGACAAAAGCCGCACTAACCACCGCACAAGAACAAAAAAGCCCAATAATTTTGGGCGTAACAGGCGGCGCGGCAAAATATATGGGCGGGTTCGCAACAGTGGTTGCAATGGCAAAAACCATGGATAAGTGCCTCGGCATAACCGTACCCGTAGCAATTCACCTAGACCACGGCAGTTACGACGAATGTATTGCCTGTGTAGAAGCAGGCTTCACCAGCATAATGTTCGACGGAAGCCATTTCCCATTTGAAGAAAACGTAGCGAAAACCAAAGAAATGATAGCTCTAGCCCACAAAAACGGTCTAACCCTAGAAGCCGAAGTAGGCGCGATAGGCGGCGAAGAAGACGGCGTAGTAGGCAATGGCGACGTAGCCGACCCAGCCGAATGCAAAGCAATAGCCGACTTAGGCGTAGATTTCCTAGCCGCAGGAATAGGCAATATCCACGGCGTATACCCCGACAACTGGACGGGATTAAACTTCGACGTACTAACAAAAGTAGCCGAAGTAACAGGCGGCTTGCCCCTAGTTCTACACGGCGGAACAGGCATTCCTGCCGAAATGATTCAAAAAGCAATCTCCCTAGGCGTAGCAAAAATCAACGTAAACACCGAATGCCAACTAGCCTTCGCAGCCGCCACACGCAAGTACATCGAAGACGGCGGCGACAAAAAAGGCAAGGGCTTCGACCCACGCAAGCTACTAGCCCCAGGAGCAGAGGCAATAAAAAAAGTTGTAAAAGAAAAATTCGAGCTATTTGGTTCTGTTGGTAAGGCTTAGAGATTAAAGATAAAAAGAAAGACCTTTGGGGGAGAGGAACTTGCAGTTCCTCTCCCCCAAACCATATCTCCTCAAAAGTCCTGTACGGATAAATTAATTTTACCTTTAATAAATGGGGGCGTATTATGCAAAGAAAAAAAGTAGTATTGTTAGTTTCGGTCTTCACGATTATTACGATACTTGTTTTATCAACAGTCGTTTTTTTGTACGCTAACAGCAGAGAAACTATTGTGAACACAGATTGGAAATTAGAATCATTTTCTCCAATTGACGCAAATGGTTTCTTTTTTATTGGAAATAATGGAAGTCTCCAATCTTGGATGCATACAGACGCTTATGGTATGCCATTTACAATAATGGAGAATGTTTATCAGTTTGTTGATGGTCGGCGTTTTTTAGTTATCACAGAAGATGGTGTTTTATGGGAAGTAGATGACGGCAATTATGTTTTTGAGCGTTTCAAAATAATAGATGATGTAATCAAAGTCTCTGCGCCACGACGATGGATTCGTACTTCAGGTGCTATTACATCTGATGGAAGCCTCTGGGTTTGGGGTATAAGATATTCTTTATTTTATGCTGATTCTGATGAAATTGAGCGCGCATTTACGATAAACCCTAAATTATTTGACTATGATTATCTAGGCGTAATACTTTTTTTGGAGGATGTCCGTTACGTTTCGATGCAGAATGAACTAGCCATCAAAAATGATGATAGTCTTTGGACTTGGAGTTTTAATATGTACGGGCAGATAGGCGACGGAACAACCAGTTATCGAATTATTCCAGTAAAAGTAATGGATGATGTTCAAGCAGCGGTAGGTCGGTCGCACAAACTGGCTATAAAAAATGATGGAAGCCTATGGGCGTGGGGACGTAATCACAGGGGACAGCTAGGCGATGGCACTACAATTGACAGGCACGAGCCAGTTAAAGTTATGGATAACGTGCGCCAAGTCGTTGTTGGACGCTGGCATACTATGGCTGTTACGGAGGATAACACACTTTGGGCTTGGGGTGCTAATTTCGGGTCTTTAGGCGATGGCACAGAGGAAGACAGACATTCGCCAGTAAAAATAATGGACAATGTGCTTTACGTTGTTTCAACAGATGATAGCGATGATTTCCCCGCATCAATGGCGATAAGAACTGATGGTAGCTTATGGGCGTGGGGCCGGAATGGCGCGGGGGAAGTAGGTGACGGAACAAGGGTAGACAGGTTACGTCCTGTAAGAATTATGGATAATGTAGTTTATGCCTCGGTAGGTAGTTTTGCAAATGCCGCAGTACAGTCTGATGGTTCGTTGTGGGTGTGGGGTGGAATGTACTGTATGCATTTAAATATTGTCACTGGAAGCATAGATAGGGTTGTGCGACCAGAACGAGTTGCAGAAAATGTGAGGCTTTCTACCTTCACTGAAATAAGCGTACAAGAAGACTGAAACATGTCGATTTGGAATGGGTTGAGTACGAGTCAATTCTGCGAACGCGTCCACGCAGAATTGACAACAGACGAAGCCCAATTTCAAACGAAATCGCTATACCATTTTGCCTGTGCGCGGTACATTTCTGCGTAGTGGCCGTCTTTGGATATTAGTTCTTTGTGCGAGCCGTCTTCTATTATTTGGCCGTCTTGGAATACTAGAATGCGGTCTACTACGGCGGTTATGCCTAGGCGGTGGGAGATTAGAATTGTGGTTTTGTCGTCGGTTAGGTCGGCGAAGTTGCGGTATAGTTGGGCTTCGGCTACTGGGTCTAGGGCAGAGGTTGGTTCGTCTAGTATCATAATTTTTGCGTCTTGTTTGTAGGCTGCGCGGGCTAGAGAAATTTTCTGCCATTGCCCGCCAGATAGGTTGTTTGTTTTGTCGGAGAACGCGCCTACTTGTTCGTTTAGGCCGTTTGGTTGTTCGTCTATTACGTCGTTTACGTTGATTTTTTTCAGTAGCTCCATTATTTCGGAATCATCGGCGTTGCGTTGCTTGTCGGAAACGGTGATGTTTTCGCGCAGTGGGGCTTCGTAGTGGGCGAAATCTTGGAACACCACGGAAACAGCCTGTCGTGTTGCTGATGGATGGGCGGATATATCCGCACCGCCAACACGGATTTCCCCTATTTTAGGCTCGAACATTCCGCATAGCAGGTTTATAAAAGTTGATTTACCACTGCCGTTTTCGCCTACTACGGCTATTTTTTCGCCGTTTTTTATTTCCACAGAAATATTTTTTAGCACGTTGTTTTCGGTGTTGGGGTATGCGAAGCTTACATTATTGAAACTTATGTCGCCCGATTCTATTGGAGTGGGGGCTTTTTCGGTGTGTTCGCGGTCTAGGTTTTCTAGGTAAAAAAATTCTTGCATGTATGGGATATTTTGCGCAATCACCATTATGCCCACTAGGGTTTCCCCTGTTACAGTTTGCAATTGCCCAGACAGCGCGAAAACTAAAGTAAACGCCCCAAGCCCCACAACGGGGTTTTCGTAAATCTGCCATGCGGTTATTAACAAAATTCCCAGATATACCGCACTGCGTAAAAAATCGGCGGCGGTGTTAAATTTCAAATGCTTTTTGATTATGACATTCTGCTTTCCTAAATGCTCGTCGGCAATGGCGCGCCAACGGGCTTTCATATAGTTAAACAGCGCGAAGTGTCGCAATTCCTGTTGGCCATCATTTAGCGTAAACGTCCCCATAAGGGATTGACCGTAGAACAATGACAAATGCCCTTCCTCCATCCACTTTGTTCTATTGCGGAAAGTTTCGTCCTGTTGCAAATACGCCAGCACCGCCGCAGGAATGCTAGTGACATACAAGACAATCACAATAATCGGGCTGATGCCCCACAGCGCAAGCGAAGCCGCAATAAACGCAACAAAACGCTGCAACAAAGTGATAATGCTACCAATAGAACGCGCCATTTCGCGTCCTGCGTGTTGCTCTGTGAAATCAATGCGCTTTTGGAAATCGTCAAAATTTTCGATGTATTTGTATCTAACTTCGCATTTATGCCGCATTAAAGTATTTTGGATATATCGCGGAATTGTTACCATTTCGTCGTATCGCTCTACATACTGTTGCAGGTTTGTGATAATCACCTGCGCGATATACAATCCCGCAAGCCCTGCAAAAATGCTAATCGCAACCGACGCACTACCTCCCGTTACCGCAAGCAATTGCAATTCGTCAGTAAGCAGACGCAGGCGATTCGCCAGCAACACAGGCAACAACGCCGCTGGAAATCCCAGCAAACTAATAACAAGCGAAAACGCGCCTTTAATTTGTATGCTTATTTTCAAAGCCTTGCAAAGGGTTTGGAATTTATTCATTGGTTGCCACCTCCTGCTGATACCAGCTTGCTTGCTCGTTGAAGAAATTTGCGTAAATGCCGCCGCTTTCCATTAGTTGGTTGTGTGTGCCTGTTTCTACTAGGCGACCTTTGTCCAGCACTATTATTTTATCTGCAAGCCGCGCAAAACCTACGCGGTGACTTATTAGAATTGCCGTTCGTCCTTGCAATTTCTCGCGTATTGCCTCGAATTGCTTCATTTCGGCAATGGGGTCTAGGGCAGCGGCTGGTTCGTCGAATATTAGAATTTCCTTGTCGCTCATATGGGCGCGTGACACTGCGACGCGTTGCTTTTCGCCGCCCGAAAGAAGCGCGCCATCTTTTTTTATATGGCGCATTAGCCATTGCTCCAACCCTGCGGCGAAGCGTGACGGTAACTTATCTGCGCCGCCTTTTTCCATTGCTAATTGGATTCTGTTATCATTTGCGAGGTTTTTTAAATCTCCGAACCCTACGTTTTCCCGCAATGTCGCGTGAAAAATATAAAAATCTTGGAAGAACATTCCTACACGCTTTATAATCGCACCTCTGGTTTTTGGTTCGTAGGGCTTGCCGTAGAATCGCAAATCGCCTTTTGTTGGCGCGAATAATCCGATTAGCAATTTCACCAAAGTAGTTTTGCCGCTACCATTCACGCCAACTAGGGCAATTGTTTCGCCCTTTTTTATTGAAAACGTCAAATCCTGCAAAACTTCCCGCTGGTCGTCGTATGAGAAACTGAGGTTTGATGCGGTGAAGGCGTTTTCGGTGTCTGCTGGTTCAAAGCCTTCTTGCCAGTCTTCCGAGGTTCGTGGAGTGTTTTTCAAAAAGCGGCGTTGAATGGAAAGGAAATACACCCCTCTATCCGCTTCTTGGAAACTTCGGCTTAAAACTTGCGCAACGTCACTAATATTTTGGCTCATTACATACAGCATCAAAAAAACATCAACAGAAAGCCAGCCCCCCGCCACTTGAAAAACACTATATCCAAGCAGTCCAACCATAAAGATATAAAACCCAATACCGCTGATAAACGCCACAATTTGCCTGTAAAACACGCGTTTGCCATCGTATTTTTCTACGCGCTTGAATGCTTGGGCAAATTTTGTCATGGTTTCTTTCTGCAAGCCATACACACGCATTTCTTTTGCAACACCCGCATTCATTGCGGAGGTCTGATAATACTGGGCTAGGCGAGTTGCTTCGTTTTGTTCAAGATTGTTCCAGCGGAGTTTGTCGGCGGCAATGATATTCAGAAAAATCAACGCAACTAAATACACCGCCGTAGCAATAAAAATCGCAACAGACACAGATGCCGCAACCGCAAGCAACGCAATAGCACCCACAAGCTTTGACAGAAACAACGTCCCCGAACTAACCAAATCCGTAAGCGCGCCCACGCGATATGTTGACGCATAAAAATCTTCGTAATATTTTTTGTCCATTAGGGTTTTTATTTCGATTCGTCTTACTGTGTCCATCATGTGTTCTTGCATTCCGTAGTGGAAGGCGTTAAACATAATGCTGTACAAAAAATGCTGCGTAATCCGTTTAGAAATTCCCACAACGGTAAGTATAATCCCCAGCGCGATAATCGAGGGCATTATGTCCGAAAAACTGCCCTCCCCCGTAGCCAAAAAATCCGAAAGCACCGCCACAGCATATCTGTTAAAATGCAACGCAACCGCTGGAAGAATCGCAAGAGTTGTACTCAAAATCCCCCAAAATAAAAAAATCCCTGCGTTGATTTTAATTGCCATTTTCACAGCCCAACCGATTGTTAGAATATTTTCACGCATTCGCGCCGCTAGTGATTGCTTAGTTTTTTCCATTATGTGCCGCCTTTCATTGTGAGTATAAGTCCTTGATTTTGTTTACCGTTTCCTTTTTGCGCTGACGGCTTACGGGAATTTTTTCGCCTGTTGATAGGATTAAGTCGTTGCGTTCCAGCTTCTCAAAGAAAAGCAAGTTTACGATAAACCCCGTGTGACAACGCACAAAATACGGCTCGAATAACAATTGCTGATGCTCCTTCAAATGCTTGTGGCATAAAATTGAATCCGTTTCCGTATGAATGCGCGTGTTGTGTCCTTCCGTTTCGATATAACGAATCGTTTTGGTGTAAATTTTGTAAACGCCTGTGTTGTTTGATTCCAAGAAAAAACGGTTTTGCCCGCGACGGGTTCGGGCTTGCTCCACTTCTTTTAGAAAGCGCGAGTATTTTAGCGGCTTTATAAAATAGTTGCTGGCGCGAACTTCATACGCTTCAAACACATGCGAAAACACTGATGTCAGAAATACAATGCCCACATGCGTATCCACTTCGCGAATCCTGCGGGCTATCTCAATTCCCTTCATTCCCGTGAATGGAATTTCCAAAAAAATTAAATCCATCTCAAATGGATAATGCAACAAAAGTTTCTCGCCGTTGTCATACGCGAGAATTTGCACGGTTAGCCCCGTTTCGTCTCTGTATCGCCGTATAAAATCCCCCAGCATTATGCGAACGGCTGTGTCGCCATCGCATATCCCGATTAGTAACATTGCCATCCTCCTCGCGTGATTATTATACTAAGCAACACGAAGATTCCAAGGGGTTTTCCATAACAGGTATGTAAAAATTCATAAGTGGGAACACGCCCTATTTGCTTGTTTGTTAATTTTTACCTTGAACTAGAATGCCGTTGTTTACCCTTGATTCCCCCTTGACGAAGCCTTAGAATTAGTGTATCATCACGGAATGTTAATGAAGTCTGTCAGCGATTGTTTTTTTGTCGCCGGAGGGAGGGAAGTCTGATGTCAGAGGTTGTTATAAAAGATAACGAAACCCTCGACAACGCGCTTCGGCGTTTTAAACGTAATTGCGCAAAAGCGGGAATCATGGGCGAAATTCGTAAGAGAGAACACTACGACAAGCCCAGCGTTAAGCGCAAAAAGAAGTCTGAAGCCGCTCGCAAACGTAAATTCTAATGTTGCAAACGATAAGGGCCACGGTTATTCCGTGGTCTTTTTTATAGTGAAGTGCAATGCTAAGACCTTGGGGACGCTGTCCCCAATACCCCTGCAAGGGGACACAGTCCCCTTGACCCCTTCTTTTGCGACTGTAAAGCTTCGTTAAATTTCCACTCAATTAAAGGCGCAAATGAAAAAGTTTTTTGGAAAGGGGGTTTGGGGGAAAACCTTTTCTTCTCACATTTCTTT
>Ga0123355_10020123_pt1 | contig 10646 bp, 7 predicted proteins | sample TergutEmb28metaG_3_FD_89872 | JGI IMG/M metagenome (GOLD analysis project Ga0123355, IMG submission 89872) | Embiratermes neotenicus P1 segment gut microbial communities from Petit-Saut dam, French Guiana - Emb289 P1 | ecosystem: Host-associated > Arthropoda: Insects > Digestive system > Gut ... | reverse complement strand
TACAGCATTAACTGACTGGTTCTTATAACCGAGATGGAGTGTTTACTGCGCGGTACGGACTGGGTATTTAAATGTAATTTGGGTTATATGCTTTATATGGATCTGAGAACAAACAGCGATTATTTCCCTATACAGCATTGACTGACTGGTTTTTATAGATAATTTAGCTTAATATTAATGTTTAGAAGGTCGTGCCACGGCTCACGTACTTCAGCTCTAGAACATACACCGGAAACAGCAGTCCGTCGGTGTGAACACCCCCAGTGAATGTCTTACAGTGCCGCGGTAAAATAGCAGTTTTCCTTGCAGCGGAAATATGTGCGAAATAAAAAAAAATACTTTTGTGTGTACTTTTGACAGAAAAACACAGTTCAAAAATTACGACTTCTCCGAAATACACGGATGGCTGTAAAACAAACGGCGTCAAGACAAACAGGGTGTGGCTGCCATCCGCACTGACGGCTTGTACTGTACAGCGGAAAGTACACATCAAATTGGATGTGGAACAACAAGTCATAAAGGCACAAACGGAACTGAGGGCATGCAACAGATACAAGAGCCAACGTCAACGAAACCACAGCCGGTATTGCGACACGGACAGTATGCCTAGCGAATACACCGGCTGGGGTTGGTACGGAGGGGTGTGCTGAAATACGGGTGTAGTACACGGATCAGAAAGGAGGTTTGGGCACAGATTTGTAGATATTAAGTAGGTAACGGGATACGTTTGATAACAATGGACTACAGTGGGGTACGTTTGGTAACAATGGACTACAGTAGGTAACAAGGCAAGTTTGGTAACAACGGACTACAGTACGTAATGGGGTACGTTTGGTAACAATGGAGTACAGTGGGGTACGTTTGGTAACAATGGACTACAGTGGGTAACGGAGTAAGTTTGGTAACAATGGACTACAGTGGGTAACGGGGTAAGTTTGGTAACAATGGACTACAGAAGGTAACGGGGTACTCTGTTAACCATGACTACCACCACATTCCATCACCCATACAGCAAGCCACTGATCACGACCCAGAAGTGCCCAAGGAAGAGCGCTACATTCAAACTGACGCAGCTGACGATCCAACCGACGTGGCCTGAGTTGATCGAATTGCGTCTCACCGAGCGCCCCAACACTGTACCCGAACAGCCATCCTGGGTTCAGTTGGTCAACACAGAGGTGACATCCAATGTAACGGTGTCCGATGGCACGATACATCACGTACAGGGTAACCAACTGGAGACTGATCAACCTCTGTCTCAGCTACCAATACCGAAGGACAGAGGGGAAAACTCCTGTACTACGGCAGCATCATTCAATAACTCAGCGTCAACACACAAGCAAACACGACGTTTGCGTCGGTGGGAAATGATGCACTGCGTATGACAACAAATAAGGCTGACTGGAGAGTCCGCATGCTTCAGGATTTGCAAGCAAACGGAAAATGCACCGTCGATCCAGAGAGAGAAGGAAAACAACACTAGAAAGAGCTGAAGACCAATGAGAATGCATCGCGGGTAGCAGTACAGCCATGGGCACAGACAGGAAGGACCTGGAGACTGACGATATTGCCAAGCGGTGTCCACGGACATCGCAGGGAAGTGCTGCTCAGCGCTTCTGGAGTTTTATGAACAACACGTAATGTGCAACAGCAATTTTGAGGGGCCCCGATGGTCGTGGGCAGCGAGGACGGGAAGAACTGCTGTGTGTGTGTGTGTGTGTGTGTGTGTGTGTGTGTGTGTGTGAGTGAGTGTGTGTATGTGTGAGTGTGTGTGTGTGTGTGAGAGAGAGAGAGAGAGAGAGAGAGCATACTGAGTTGCTGGACCTTCCGTCAAGTACCTGGACTTCACCCAGAGATAACCAAATCAACACCAAAGACTATCTTATAGGCCGACCCACAACATAAAGACCATAAGTATGAAATCGCGCGCGCACGTGTATGCATATTAACGACTTAATTTGAGGTTATGTACCACCAGAGAGCAGCTCCTCACACCCAACAAAGTGCTTGCCTTGAAGGGCCAAGAAAAAGAGGAATAATATTTTTATTACATAATTCTGAGATTTTAGCACCCATCATGCGAGTTTTATTGTTATATGAACCGTTGTACATTTTATCAAGCAAGATACAATTTGTAAAAATAAGGGGGGTGGGGGGCTCTTTACTTCTCAATTATCTTCCTAATGTAAAACGTTGCACTGACACGCCACGCCTCAAGATAGTCTTATCACAGACCGATACATGAAGCACGCATGTAAAGGCATTACACGATTGTATTCGATTTGAGTTGTGTTAGACTGGGGGGGGGGGATCCGTCCTGTAAGTTCTATTTATCGCGACATTTGTGCCGCAGCTACCGTTCGGTGCGGGGTCTGGGACAGAGGGTCATATCGCCGGCACTGGGATACTTCGCTCTGAACTCCGGAACGCACGAGCAATCCGCTGGTGCAATTAACACAAACTAACACAAACTGCAGTCAACAACACAAACACCCCCTGTTTTAACATCATTTTGAATTTTAACTGAATTATCAATAAATAAACCAATTCTGTATCAGAACAGGGAACGCTCACATATTAACCCTACACTAAGTGGTTTCATCTATACAGATAAACAGTTTATATTTTATTAGAACCCTTTGAGACACCCTGATGATGGTCGTAAGGCCGAAACATGTTGGTTATTAGCGATATGAAACATAATAAACTCAAAAAAGAAAAAAGAAGAAAGTGGGTGGCCTATGTATCAGTAGTCACTTATTTGTGGCTGGTTTTGGTACGTTACATGCTCTGCAGGAATAAACAGTTGATAAACACCGTTACCAAAAAAACGGTTAGTTGCCCGCTTCTCACCCCACAGGCCCCGGTTCGATCCCATGTCGCTCCATGCGAGATTTCCGGTGGTCAAAGTGACATTCCCCCCCCCCGAGGACTTGGGCTGGGAACTTTCCCAAAAGTAATGTTCTTCCGAAAATCGGGAAGCGTTGGATACGGCAGTACGGTCACTTCTTGCAGTGTGGGCGCTCGGCCAGAACATCAAACAAGGAGCCATATTTATGCAGCTGCTAGTGGCGTGTCACATCTAATTGTGTGTGATATTATACAATACGGTCTGTCACAAATTTGGGAATGGTTGCTGTTACGAAGTTCCGGTACCGAACAACTTGTCTGCAGAATTACGTTCAAATACTGCCGAATGCTGTGAATTTCAAAAAAAATCTTGCTTTGTTAAGTCAGACCATGACGTGCAGGCTCGCTGCAGCCCGGACTGCCCTGCGAGTGACCTATTGATCAACGGCGGTCGTATAGGCAGGCAACACGCAAATGCGTGTGTGCGTGTTACCTGTCGGAAAATGCTGCGTGACTATTAAAAAGAAATTGGGGGGGGGGGGACATGAAATATAAACGTGAGATACGTTCGTTATTGGAAGGAAACAGAAATGGGTGGGGTTACTTCTATAGTAAAACCAACCGGATGCACCAATGTATAAAATTATTTTGAAATTTCATTCTACATGTTTCGGACGGTCTTTCCGTCCATCATCAGAAGTTCACGACTGTACATACAGCAACAGGCATATGTCAAACAGATACTGCTGTCTGCTTGCTAGCAAGCAGACAGCAGTATCTGTTTGGTTGCTGTATCTACAGTCTTGAACTCCTGATGATGGACGGAAAGACCGTCCGAAACATGTAGAGTGTCATTCCAAAATAAAATAATTTTATACACTGGTGCATCTGGTTGGTTTTACTATAGAAATATATTACGATGCACGGCCCTATATACGTCAAATGTGTGGGGTGACATGTGAGGGAAATTCTGTTCATGGGGGACACAAGATGAAGCACTCTTTTCAAATGTTCAGCCCATAAAGAAGTCGAATGGAGACTCGGCAAGGTCATCCCAGATTTCGCTGACATTGGATTACAGGCCTGAAGAGGGTGAGGACAGAAAGAGCGCGTCGCTCTTACCTCATTGTTCCTTGCTTTAACGACGCTTTCCGTAGCTCAACCACAATCACGTACTGTCGAATGACAGGTGAACTGAAGGGGGCGCAGAAGGGAAAGGCAGCGGCCTCATTTAAGGTCCTATTTCTGTATTTGTGTGAAGGGGTGGATGGGAGCCACGAAAACTCCTTATCCCTTATCCTGCTAACGTGGAGAATATGGTGAGCTCCTAATAATGCCAGCAGATGGGATTTAACTCGGCGTTTAAAGGGTTAATTTAGAAGATTTGATCTGTGGGAAGATTGATACTTGAACCCGGGACCTCCAGAAAACAGAGTGTTTACAACTTGACTTTATTTTCCAGTCTACTGCCTTCCTTCAATAAGTGACACTGCAGAAAAAAGAAACTTGCTATAAAACAGATTTCAGGGAGCAGATTTTTTAAATTAATGTTGCCCGCTCTCAGGTAAGTGTCTGCGATCGGGAACCAATGACCCAGTGAGGCGGCGTCGTATTCCTGAAGGACAGATACCTCATATACACCGGTGCGAGAGCCCAAAAGCACAATTCGAAGAATCAAAATGGAAATCGTGCACAATAAAAGTTGGGTAATGCGAGGGTTCTTGTGCAGAGGAATTGTGGAATGAAGTAACAGTGAGGTGTTGGCAGGTGCGTGTGACTGGAACACTTTCTCAAGAAAAGGTGACGGACGTATACAGCACGAAGCTGAAATGCACAACTGGCAGGGGCATTGTGGCATTACAAGAGAGCCCAAACTGCGGGCAATCACGGTAACATTACGGACACGCAAATTTTGAAGTGCAAGCGATACTAGCGACACTTGCTTTTCAATCTGAAACCGTGTAAAATGTCACGCTTGGCAAAGGTTTGTAATTTTTGTTACGATAAGATTTTTGTAGCGAGTAAGATAACAACATGGTGGCCATGCGAACATTTTCTTTAGTTTTCGGTCTGATGGCGGTAAGCCTCTAGCACCGAAATCGCGTACACTGCGTCACGGGGTGATGTGTTCAATTCCCGAACGACGCATGACATGCGTCCGCCAGTTATGGCCATTCCTGTACAGCCCTTTTTCTTTAGTTTTTCCTTTTTTTCTGTCAAGATGTTTGCATCTACGAATTAAATCCTGTAATTCAAATTGGGGGGCCTGCAGATTTCATCGGGAATGTCGTTCTGGCGACAAGGATAGCTGATGTACCGCTGGTGTTCGGCACGTGAAATTTGGTAAGTAAATAAGACAAGATACAAATGGATCAGTTTCCAAGTTAGAAATTACAAATATGGCCATGGTGCGAAACTTCGAGAACAGAGTAGGCAAATTTAACGCACAATTTTAAAACGTTTTCAGACGAACAAAACGAAACTACGAACGAGTCTGCTGGACTGTAAACTTATGCACTAATTGGGGTTCATGACTGTACCCGTTCTGAAGACGATTTGCAAGCCTTAAAGTGTTAAAGAAAGACGAATAAAAGCATTGTTACTGCGACCGTTTTGAGACTCGCACGGCATCTGGAGGCACCTGAGAAGTCGAAACGCTTCGAGACTTAAAAACAGAGACATTCCTATCTCAAAGCTCGTTGGTTCTGCAACCACCGCCCTTTCCACAGTTCCCACATTTACATTAAAATTGTAGCAGCGAAATTTTAATATATTATCATAATCTTATATTCTATTTCCTCGGTTTCTTCCTTTACACATTTATCCACATTTGTCATTCACTAACTTTTGTATATTTTAACGATATCCGACCTCAGAACAAAAATAAAGAGGATTTAAAAATTCATAATTCTTTTTTCCCGGAATGCAAGCGACGACAACCAACGACGAAAGACATTCGTTTGCGCCCACCACAGCCCTGTTCAATCCCCGTAAAGGGCAAAGGAAAAATACACGCACAAAACAATAACAAATGAAATGACGGGGTCTAATCAATATTTACAGACGACAGACGACAGACGACACACACACACACACACACACACACACACACACACACACACAGCCTGCCGTCAGTAGGTGTGTCTATATGCGACATGACGGTAGGTGCTAAAAGTGCCCTCTTTGTCGTGACACCGTGTTGACTGGTTAGGTGGCTGGTTACTAACGTGTTGGAGAAACACAATCCCATTTTCTGACGGCCGTTAACGACCGGCCACGACAAGATGCATATTCCCAACAGGGTGTTTCATAATTTCAGGTCTGAGTATTTTACAATTTACTTATCTTGGTTACGTGTGTGTATGTGCATGCGCGCGCATCTGAACTGAGACTGGATGTAACAAATAACCTGAATACTTATATCTGACGATACAGTCAATGAATTTACAAGTAACGGTATATGAACAGTACATACACCATTAGCACCAAATATCCGCTACAAGAGATGGAATACACAATATATTCCTTACACAAGACACGCCTTATCGGCTCACCACCCGAACAAGCTCCCTGCTACCACCAGACTAGAAGACTGACTTTCATCGAACTTCTAAATGTAATTATTTCGAACTACATAACCTGTTTAACTGTATCATGCGAACTGCTTCCCTGTGTGTTGCACACACTGCGACATGTAAGGCCGAGATCTCGTCCAGTTACCATTTGTAACTACACGTAAATTACATGTATATTTTCCTTTTATACTACTGAAATGTACAGTCTGATGGTGGCTACTTTGTGGCCGAAACATGTAGCTGCCATCTGTAACTGCTACAGTACAGTTGTGCATTGACAGGCTGCTGTATCTCTTGGTTTATTGTGTATTCTAGAAGTACAAAGGGGATATCACACCTTAACAATATCAAGAGGTGTGTTGAGCGCTGCTGAGCACAACCAGTGTTCACATATCGACAGCTATGTTGAGCCCCGATGTGCACAACTAGTGTTCACATATCGACAGCTATGTTGAGCCCCGATGTGCACAACCAGTGTTAGCATATCGACAGCTATGTTGAGCCCCGATGTGCACAACCAGTGTTCACATATCGACAGCTATGTTGAGCCCCGATGTGCTCAACCAGTGTTCACATATCGACAGCTTTGTTGAGCCCCGATGTGCACAACCAGTGTTCACATATCGACAGTTATGTTCAGCCCCGATGTGCACAACCAGTGTTCACATAACAGCTGTACCAGACTGTACGAGATTTTTCGTACACTGCTTCCCTAACACCCGCCGCGCTACGAACAACTAAAACGCAGAACGCACACTTCTCGACAACTCCATACAGCACAGTGCAACATCAGGCAATGTATCAAAGCCACACGCCACTAATTACACATACCCGCCCGTGCTTTCACGAATTAAGCTAATCAAAAAGTCACCTACGCTGGTGTACTCCGTACATAATTTAGGCAAATGGAATTTTAAAGCACTCTACCATATGATGACTCATTACTTATACATTATAATCATTTGGAACGCAAACGTAACGCGACGTAATACAGTTGCAACATTCTGGAAACGGACGAATCATACAGAGGGTGTCTGTGGGCAGAACTGTAGGCAGCGGGCAGTATTTACAGCTGTCCGGACTGCAGAACGCCCAATGGAAGTACGACTGGTGCATAACGAAGTGCCATGGACGAGGAAGAAAGCTGCGGTGACCTTATCTGAGGCCGACATGCCTGGAGGGACTGAGAAAACCCACGCACGGTCTCAATCAATATAATAGACGTCGCCGATAACGAGCCAAGAGCGTTTATATTAGCTAGTGTGATGTAACAGGCCTCTTGCTTGTCACGTGCAAGCTGCTGTAACCAACTTCCACGTGTGGGTAGCCGCTGATATGCCAGTTGGTATGAAATATTTCGGGGGGTATCCGTATTTCCTTCTTCAGAGTCGATATGACAGCTAGCATGGTCCGCACATTCTACTTGTGCCCACGGTACACCATCACAGTTATTGATTCAGATTATTTTACATTTCCGTTCATTGTATGGCATTTTGCTTGGTGATTTCTGTGGGTCGAAGGGTACGTTATACTAAATTTGGGGTTGTCACAACAGACGGTAACGAGACCACGGTCTTCCGGAATCTGACGCCGTGTAAGATGGAGTTCCATATTGTTTTCTAACTAAAGATGGAGACATGAGGTTCCTTTCGCAACGGATCGCACCTGTTTAGCAAACTACACGGCGTCACATGTTCTTAATATTGTCACAATGTTAACGTAGCACAACAGAAATGACAATGGAATTCACCTACAGAAACCGAATCCAAGCCACGAGATGTAAAAGACAATCATCCCGTGATTCCAAAACCGCGTACAATCTCGTTCGGTCACATTCACCCGTTTGCTACAGCAAATTCCGAAAAACTAACGAAGTCGACTGACAGCAGGGCAGCCTAACATTCGCACAGCTGTTTCATTCCACCGTTCTAAAACGCACGAATGACACATTCTACTGCATCCGGATGCTACTTACTGGGGGTTCATATCTGAGTGTCTTGCAAGAGATGGTCAAGACATACACCAATCTGCACCAATCCGGAAGCCGCGTCGCCGTGCCGATTCAGTTTTGTACGGTTGCGCCCACCAGTTTTGGGGTGGATTCTAAATTTTATAAAAATCACGCACCCCCGGTAAAAGCCATGGATAATCCTATGATGTTTCGTCAGCAGCCATTTGTGTAACATGTTCAGTGGTGATTTATATTTGGGTGCGGCTGTACAGGGATCACCCGGCGGGTCCAAACACGTTAGGGAATTAGGATTTGAGTTGTCCTTCTCTCCAGACGAACACTACACAAGCTGAACGGCTGAATTTCAAAACTTAAGCAGGAAAACTTCCAGATGTTGAAATCACAGGAAACGGATTCTGTACTGCACTTCTTGGCTACATACCAGATGTCAACAGGTTCTGTCAATAGACGTCAATACGTTCTATCAACAGATTCGTGGTACCGCTACAGTCGTACCAACAAACGTTCATCACAGCGGTACAGCACCTAAGGGATTACGTCACAAGCAGCGCGAACGGAGAACCACGAACCAGACAATAGTATCAGCTTCACTCATGTCAGAGGGAACACTTGGGATGAGGCGCACTGGAGGGGGGCTCAGTTTGAGCTTTCAACTGGCGGAAACTGGAGGGAGAGAGAGTATAAGAAATTGAAGAGCAAGGGGACAGTCAGAGACTTTCAGCAGCATCACTCTGTTAAGGCTCCCAGTCTTGGTGTGGTCGTGCTTCTGGCTGTACATTATCGGTGTAGATGCAGAGAGCAGCGACTTAATGCGCCTGAATTTTTTATTTCTCGTTAATGCTAAAGCGCATAATTCGAAAATTTAATTTCATTAACTTTTAACATAAAGAAGGGGGTTTAAATTTTCTAAATTTAAATCACGAGAGCTGCGTGAGAAGCAACTGGATCGGAAAACGAAAAATACCCAGTGCGTACCGCGCAGTAAACACACTCCGTCTCGGTTACAAAAACCAGGCAGTTAATGCTGTATTGGGAAATAATCGCTGTTTGTTCTCAGATCCATATAAAGCATATAACCCAAATTACATTTAAATACCCAGTCCGTACCGCGCAGTAAACACTCCCTCTTGGTTATAAAAACCATTCAGTTAATGCTGTATAGGAAAATAATCGCTGTTTGTTCTGAGATCCACACAAAACACACAAATACACTGTGTGGGCAGAACGTACAACTGCTGAATGTTAGAGCTGGTGGTACATATAGTGACCACTCGCCTCGAAACGGTCACCACAGAGCACGTCTCATCTCCGGTAACTTCTGACATAATGTTCCATTTATCCACTTAAAATGCCACATAACTCCGAAGTTTAGGCTTCTGTTGCACCCAACCCCCACCCTCCAACCCCCAGATAAATTACCATATTTTCAATATGCTGCATATTCACTTTTCAACCAACACTCAAACATTCACGTATGATACCCCGAACTTCTTATGGCGGTAAACAAACGGACATTATTTTATCTGACAACTGTCGGGTGCAACTTCCTGTCGGCTCGTCTATCGTATTAACGTAGTCTGCTGCCCGACCACCAACACACGGGGTGTTGTAGGGCCAGGATACAGCAAACAATAGTCGCCATATACGGTAAGAATTTTGTGCTGAAGTACCGATCTTCAGGCAAATGGCACCGTGTAGTTCTGTAGACAGACAAAAACACTTCGGAGACGCTTGTTGCCTCCATCTTAAGGGTATGCGAATTGCTTCAAAATATTCGACCTTATCTACAAACCTATACGATGACATGCCCATGACAGCCGGAATCTTAATAAAGCTTATGCTGTATAAAGTTTCCCGGTAAACGTAAGGAGAAAGTTGTTTTCCCGCTCTATTATACGAGGGCTGTCCGGAAAGTATCCGGCCATTTTGAATATCTCGAGAACCGGTCGCGTGGCCTTGATGTAACTTGGCAGCCAGTCAGAGGAGACCTTACTGCGCATGTGTGAACAGGCACTCTTCTGTGGGGCTAGTCAGTCGGCAGTGAGACGCCGCTGACTGAGATTGTGTGCTGTGTGATCGTCGCATTCACAAGTCTCACTTTTTAACTGCGATTTTAGTTTTGGGAAAAAACCAGAAGTTGCAGGGAGCCAAAGCTGGGCTGTAGGGGTGCTGACAGACCTGACTGATGCGATGTTTTGCCAATAAAAGTTTGCACGAGAGCTGTAGAATGGGCAGGCGCATTGATGCAG
>Ga0123355_10020122_pt1 | contig 10646 bp, 9 predicted proteins | sample TergutEmb28metaG_3_FD_89872 | JGI IMG/M metagenome (GOLD analysis project Ga0123355, IMG submission 89872) | Embiratermes neotenicus P1 segment gut microbial communities from Petit-Saut dam, French Guiana - Emb289 P1 | ecosystem: Host-associated > Arthropoda: Insects > Digestive system > Gut ... | reverse complement strand
TATTCCTACATCTCGAAGGCACAACACTTATATTTTCATATTAACAGCCATGTGCGAGTATGATATGGACGCAAAAAACAAACTTCTTACTGATACTGACAAGACCTTTAAGCCGTTGGGTACAATAACAAACGAAAATCCCAGAAAAAGCAAGCCAAAAAAGAAAGAGCAAGATAGTGAGTGAGAACGCCCCTCCTGATTCTACGGATTAAGAGGGGCATTCCCCTTTTTTGAAAAATAGACTTTTTGCAAAAAAGTAAAGCGGTATCCGCAAACGCCTAAAACACACACATACATATTCATTATTTATCAGAGAGCCTAGAAAATGCCCAAAATTCAAGGCTCTTTTTCCTTTTCTTAAAATCGGGAAATCAAAATTAAAGCAGTTTATAATCGCTTCATAAACGGCGAGGGCAAGTTTCCAATCCATTCGATGGCTGACTGTTCTGCGTTTGTAAACGGTTAAAGGTAAAAGATTAACACCCGTGACCTATGTAGGAATAAAAAAGAGGGAGTGATGAATTGGCAACAGACATACCATCAATGCCTATTTGGGTAGCACCATATCAACACCAGCGCAACGCTTTTACTTCGGCACTTGAATCTTTTAACGCCGACAAAAGCCGAGTCTACGCGCTTCTCATGGAAATGGGAACAGGCAAGACCATCACCAGTATCGGTATAGCGGGTGCGCTGTATTTAACAATTAAATACGACACTTACATCTAAAAGTATGTGTCGAAATTCATTTCTGAATCAATCGTAATTACCCCCATAGCTGACGCGAAAAGGCGTGGGGGCAAATGCCAAGACCAGGAGTGAAGCGGAGAACGCAGTGTGGTTGAACACCATCCACAGACTGCTGACGCTTTGCGCTGGTCTTTTTTTGATGCCAATAAGCGCGCTCCGCTTTGCCCTGATGCGAAAAGGAGAAGCGTTTATGTATCGTGAATTTACAACCCTAGAAGGTGACACAATCACCATTTGCGAATTTTTCAAAGAAAATGAGTGGTTCGTGACCTATTCAATTGGTAGCAAAAAAACCACATTCAAACTAAAAGATTGCGCCAAACATGTTTTCAAATTTGGAAACATTGAAATCAGCAACTTGGACATCAACGAAGTTGGCACAAAAGAAGGCATTATGCGGGATTTCCTACTTATGTCTTATGGCGAAGATAGGCTGGAAGAAAACAACGATAAGGCTGAAACCCGTAGGCATGTTTCCCTAGATGCCTTTAGTCATAATGGAAAACTATTTGCATCCAATACAAACAATCCTGCCGAGTTTGATGTTTTTCCAGAAGATGGGGGAACAAAAGATAATTCCGCAGATACTGATACCTTACAACCCATTCTCAACAAATTGACAGCCAAGCAAGCCGAGCTTGTCCATGCTCTTTTTGTTGAAGGTATTTCTGCAAGTGAATTTGCCAGACAGAAAAAAGTTACCCGTGCTGCCGTTTCACAGCTTTTAGCGAAGGCAAAGAAAAAAATAGAACAGCTACTTGAGCAAAAAGATTAACATCTATGACCTACCTATAGGAAAGGTTCTTTCCTGCATCTTTGACAACTGAATATCCACCCTAATGGTACAAGTGTACCGCCCCTGAATCTTCCTGAACAGTCCCAGGCAGGGGATGGGGTGGAATACATAGCCTGCAACCTTTTATTTGATTATAGCAAGTTTACTTATTTGATTGACTTTCTTCAAACACGATTTCCATTATGTCTGAAACATCACAATGAAGTGCCTTGCATATTTTCTCTAAGGTTTCCGTGGTCACAGTATCACCTTTTGATAATTTTGCTATTGAAGCAGGAGCAAGTCCTGATATTCGTTGTAGGTCTTGCTTTTTCATATCTCTGTCTATTAGTAAATGCCATAATTTCTTATAACTAACCGCCATTTTTCACCCCCCCAACTCGCGATAATATAGTGCTTATCCATCACTTACCACTTCAAAGACCTATGCCGAAATTTCAAGATGTTTCAGCATATTAGCAATCTTGATTATCATTGATAAATGCCATGTTTTCATAAATTGTAACCGTATGAGGGTGTTCTTCACCTAACACTTGTTCAAAAATATCTAAAGCTCTTTTATACCACTTCAATGCCTTGAAATCATCGCCTTGGTTATCATAAACAAGTGCGATGTTGTTATAGACCGTGGCTGTGTTAATGTGTTCTTTACCTAACACTTTTTCAAAGATGTCTAAAGCCTTTTGATACCATTCCAAGGCATTTTGGTAGTCAAGCTGATTATCGTAGGCAAATGCTATATTGTTATATACAGTTGCCGTGTCGATATGCTCCGTGCCCAGCATTTTTTCACGGATACCCAATGTCTTTTGGTACCACTCCAAAGCTTGGGGATATTCGCCCTGATTATCGTAAACAAATGCTATATTGTTATAGACATCTGCTGTTTCAAGATGCTCTTTGCCTAACACTTTTTCGCGGATATCCAATGCCTTTTGATACCACTTCAAAGCCTTGGCATATTCACTCTGATTATCATAAACAAATGCTATATTATTGTAAGTAGTGGCTGTCTTAGGGTGTTCCTTGCCCAGTACATTCTCAAAGATACTTAAAGCCTTATGATTCCATTCTAATGCATTGGCGTATTCACCTAGATTATTGTAGACAGTCGCTAAGTTGCTATAAGTAGTTGCTGTTTCAGGGTGTTCTTTGCCTAAAGCTTTTTTACGGACAGTTAAAGCCTTATAATGCCATTCTAAAGCCTTCAAGTAATCACCCTGTTTATCGCAAGCGTCCGCCATATTATTATAGGATGTTGCTGTATCAGGATGTTCTTTGCCTAGCACTTTTTCATCAATGGTCAATGCATTTAGATACCATTCCAGTGCTTTTGCATATTCGCCTTGATTGTAATAGACAACCGCCATATTGCTATAAGAAGCTGCTATGTCTGGGTGTTCTTTGACTAACATTTTTTCACGAATATCTAAACACTTTTGATGCCATTCCAACGCCTTGGGGTAGCTACCCTGTTTATTGTAAATAATCGCTATGCCATTATAAGTAGTTGCTGTAAGAGGATGTTCTTCCCCCAATATCTTTTCATATACGTCTAAAGCCTTTTGATACCATTCCAGAGCCTTTGGATAATTGCCCTGATTATCGTGAACTCCTGCTATGTTTGTATAAATTGTTGCTGTATCAGGATGTCCCTTGCCAAACAACTTTTCAGAATTGTCTAAAGCCTTAATATACCATTCAAAAGCCTTGGTGTAATCGCCTTGATTATTGTAGATATTCGCCATATTGTTATAAACATTCGCTGTCTTAGGGTGTTCCTTGCCCAATGTTTCTGTATATATGCTTAAAGCCTTATGATGCCACTCCAAAGCTTTTGAATATTCGCCCTGGTTATTGCAAACATTCGCTATATTGCTATAGGAAGTTGCAGTGTCAGGGTGTCCTTTGCCCAACACTTTTTCATAGACGATTAAAGCCTTGTAATGCCATTCCAACGCGATTGAGTAGCTACCCAGACTAACATAGGTTTCTGCAATGTTATTATAAACCTTTGCTGTTTCAGGGTGTTCCTTTCCCTGTACTTTTTCAAAGATGTCTAAAGCCTTTTGATACCATTCTAATGCTTTAGGGTAGTTACCCTGATTCCCATAGACAAATGCAATATTGTTATATCTAATTCCTGTAAAAAGATGTTCTGAACCCAATAATTCTTCTACAATTTTCAAACTCTTTGTATGCAAATGCAGGGCTACACTGTAATCTGCCATGATAGCATTTCCAAAAGCGGTGGCAGAAAACATGTCAGCAATACGGACATGCTCAATATCACCACGATGTACTGCTTGAAATAATTCAATAACAATAATGGCATGGCTAGAAATCTCTTGAAATTTTTTTCTAACGGAATTGCTCTCGTTATAAGATTCACCATCATTTGGAATATATTCTTCCATTAGGCTAAAACATAAATCAAGCCAGTAATGCTTATTCACTGCTGCACCTCCGTATATGGACGAATGCTACCTACAATCGCCCTTCTATCGCATCAATATTATCTTGAATCCATTCTGTATACTGATGTTCGTTGCCGAAAATTTCCTTGTAGCCTTCAAGTGCTTTATAAAACCAGTTAAGTGCATTTTTGTAGTTACGTTGCTCCCGATAGATAGAAGCTATATGGGAGTAAACATAGAGTGTGTCTGGATGACGTGTGCCCAATTTATCTTCGCGGATAGGTAAGGCTTTTTTGTACCAATGCAGGGCATTTGAATAATCATCGACATTATCATATACAGTAGCAATATTATAATAACTTTCGGCTGTTTCCAAATGTGAATCCCCAAAAATACTTTCTCGAACACCTAACGCTTTTTTATGCCACTCAATAGCATCTTCTGTTTTTCCGATATTAGCTGTACTAATGGCAATATTGCTGTATGTGGATGCGGTATTTTCATGGTTAATCCCAAGATGCTTCTCACAATAAACCAAGGCTTTTGTGTGATATTCAAGAGCAATTTCATGATTGCCAAAGTTGCCGTTTATTACAGCGATGATATTGCAGAGATACGCTGATTGTTCATGCTCAATACCATTTACCTTCTCATATATAGTAAAGGCTTTTGTATACCACTCTAATGACACATCGTCATTACCAAGTTCATCATGCACTTTTGCCATGTTAATGTAAAAGTCTGCAAGTTTAGTATGTTCGTTTCCATAGGTTGCTTCAAAACCTGGCAAAGCTCTTTCAAGCCAATAAAGCGATTCCTTTAGTTGTTTTGACTTGCCAAAAATAATCGCCATATTATTGCAGGTGAGAGCGATGTTTTTTTGCGCTTCTTCAGAGTGCTGTTCGTATATTTCTAAAGCAATATTGAGATGTTCTAATGCTTTCTCTTGATTCCCCATGTCATCATATAATGCGGCAATATCGTTGTGGGTATTGGCGGTGCTTGAATGCTTACGACCAAATAATCTTTCTCGTATTTCAAGTGCCTTCTGATAATACTCCAAAGACTGCGTGTACTTTTCTTGTTTGCTATAAGCATTTGCAATACTGCTATACACAATAGCTGTTTTGACTTCATCTTTCACATGTGCTTTTTCGCATATGTCCATAGCTTGAAGAAGATATTCCAGAGCTTCATCAATTTCGTTTGTATCAAGAAGTAGCATAGCAACATTGTTATAGAAAATCGCCAAATCAGAATGGTTATTGGCGTACATTATTTTGCCTGATTCCAGTGCAACTTTATACCATTCAAGTGCTAACGATATTTCGCCCTTGTCACTGTAAATCATACCTAAGTTGTTATATCCTCTAACTGTTGTAGGATGAGTTTTTCCTAAGATAGCTTCATTGATTTTTATAGACTTTTTCTGCATTTCCAATGCATCATCGAAATGTCCTTGATGGCTTAAAACTACAGAAATATTGTTATACGTGATTGCAGTATCTGCGGAACTATCGCCCAAAAGTTCAGTTCTTATGTCCAATGCCCTGTAATACCACTTTAATGCTTCGGAATGTTTTCCTTTATCATCATAGGTAACGCCTATATTATTGTAGGATGCTGCCGTATCCACATGAACAATTCCAAGAAATTCTTCACGTAATATGCGAGATTTTTCGTGAAACTCTAATGCGAGTTCATAGTTTCCTTGGTAGTTGTATGCCATAGCCATGTTGTTGTAAGCTTTTGCTATTGTTGCAGTATCTTTATTGGGTAATTGGTCAGAGATAAGAAAAATTTTTTCGTACATTTTTATGGAATTTTTATATTGCCCATTATGGAGAAATCCAAATCCTACTTTACCATAAATCCAGCCTGCTCTTTCAATCAAAATTTCGTCGTTATTGGATTTTTCGCAAATAAGGTCAGCAACAGACAGAGCATGGTTGACTAACAATGGGAAAGAATCCCTTGATTTTTTGTCGCTATGTTCATAATCAAAACCTGTATAAAACAGTTCGGCACATAACGCTAACCAGCCTGTTTGCAATACTTGTCCATTTTCTTGATTTTCTTGTTTCATGTATGCCTACATCCTAACTTGGAGGATTATTACTGTAGATTCCAGGGTCTTCATCTGTATGGCTTTTTCGTACAACTTCTTGGACAAGCCTATGCACATTGATGAAATTAGCATCACCGCTTGTTAATGAATAAGTACGCAACTCCGAAACGATACGGTTTTTAAAAAGTTCATCCCCCATATTCTCTTTAATTGGTGATGGTAACTTTTCACGCATATCTGCAAAAAACGAAACAGGAATCTTATCAGGAGCCATATACGCACATAGGTTAAGTAATTGCCTCGCACCCTCATTTGCTATGTTTGCAAACGATACTCTCCATGTTGCAGTAACAATTCGCTCAAATTTATTTTCCTTATTGTAGTGGGTGGGTGATGATTGTTCTTCTTCAAAAGCCAACAATCCTGATTCGCTTAGAAGTTTTAGGTAGCTGGCTATAGAGCATTTAACTTTCTTTATATATGCGGCGGCTTGTTCCAAAGCAAGAGGAAGTAATCCCAACCGTTCTGCCAATTTTGGGGCTTCTGCTTCAAAATCATTTCCGCTGTAAAATTCCATTTTTAATTCGTCATCTTTGGAAAATCTTCTTTTCAAAAATTCTATTGCTTCGTCCATATCAAAGACACCAAGTATGATTTGTTGCCCAAGGTCAACCTCCATACTGCGAGTTGTTATGATTATTCGCCCGCTATACTTTTGCGGAAGATAAGGTGTTATCACATCAGCCGTTTCAAGGTTATCAAATACCAGTAGCCAGTCTTTATTGGCATTTAGCCAAACACTTACCGCTTTTTGTAAATCTTCGGAAGTGTAGTCCTGTGATAATGGCAACTTAAAATGGTTAGCAAACTCAAGGAAATAATTCTGTGTAGTGGTTGGCGTTTCGGCGTTTACGAACCAAATACAATTTTTGAAAGCATAACAGTAACGATAAGCGTATTCGATTGCTAGTTGCGTCTTGCCAATTCCTCCCAATCCAGCGATAATCTGCTTGATATTTACTGCGTTCCCTTTTTTACTGAGGAATTGATTGATGTTAGCAAGCTGGTCAATACGCCCTGAAAAGAATGGGTTTTGTGGTGGTAGGTTGTTATGTTCGGTTATAGTTTCGACAATAAAATTGGGTTTGTTTACTACATATAACAATATGCTTGATAAAAATTCTGCAACTGTGTCCTTACTTGCCAGCTTTAGAAGCTCGGCTTTTTTGTTTGTGGTAATGGAGGCATCCAAAGAAATGACTTGAGAAAGTTTATCAATCATTTCTGCTTCCATAGCAGGAGTGATTTGTGAACATACCCTTTCTTGAAAATATTCGATGGCAGAATTAACCACCTTGGATTCGCCACTTCCAATTATGATTTCACGATGTATTGGTCTATCAGGATTGGAATTTGGGTTAAGGTAGTAGCTGGCATTTTTTGTGTCTAAATAAAAACTTTCTTTCTTCTTGCCCATAGTCAATTCAAGTGGCTCATAAATGCAACCTACTAAAAGATTCACTAACACTTCATCAGTAGATGGTATTGCCACTTTGACAATTTTTGCATAACTAGCAAAACTAAGCACCGCAAAAACCTCCTATAAATTTTTCGGGAACATCTTGGGAACTTTCTGGGAACTAAATTTTAAGCCGTTTCAAGTAAGCTGTATTTAAGTGATACAGCTACATGAACGGCTCTTTTGTTGCTATGTGGAAGCTATATCACTTTGGATGAACCAAAAACCTTTAATTCCATTGTACCCCGTTGGAGTATAAGTTTCAACAGAAATTTTCATCTTAATGAAATTTTACTTCATGAAATGTTGAAAGGGATTATGGGGCGGTTTATCCAGAAGGAATAAGTTTTGCAAAAGACATATCTGGAAATTCCAGAAAATTAAAGAAGGGAGTTTCTATCAATAACCTATTTAACAATTATATACGGCACTTACATCCAAAACGTATGTGTCGAAATTCATTTCTGAATCAATCGTAATTACCCCCATTGCTGACGCGAAAAGGCGTGGGGGCAAATGCCAAGACCAGGAGTGAAGCGGAGAAAGCAGTGTGGTTGAACACCATCCACGGACTGCTGACGCTTTGCGCTGGTCTTTTTTGGTGCTAACAAGCGCGACTCCGCTTTATCTCCTCGTGACGAAAAAAGGAGAAGTGTTTATGTATCGTAAATCTATAACCCCAAAAGGTGAAACAACCACCATTCAAGAATCTCTCAAAGGTTTTGAGGAGATAAAGCAAATACGTAAAGCCATGATACGGCAATTTGAAATACAATCTGCCCGCCAAAAAACATGCTGGGAACGAATTTATGAAATCGTGACCAGCAAAGGTACAACTACATCTGGGATGTTTGTACAGAAAACAAACTTGATATCCAAAGTTTATGACAGAGCGAAAAACAACGTAAAAACTATGCCTAAACTGAAAACGATAGTAACAATCGCCGTGGCTTATGACCTTGACCTATCAACAACGGAAGAATTGCTAAGGCTGGCAGGACACGCTTTTATTCCAACATCGCAAGAACATGATTGCTACAAATTTATTTTGACTACTATGTACGGTTATACCATGCAGGACAAAAATGATTTGCTTGCAAGTGAAGGATTCACCTCTCTTGGCTCAACGCCAAAGGAGAAGACAGAAAAAGATGTGTAATTGCTTTCTATAAAAAAATAAATCGACTTGTTGAGTCTAATGATAAGCCCCCAATAGTGCGGTCTTGTCCATTTGAACGGATTTGCCTTACTTCTCTACAGTCACGAAAGCGTGGTTTATGGGGCTTTTTGTGAGTTGTTTGCAGACTTTAGAAGTCAACATAAGGGGACAAACACTTGTTAGAATGGCAAGCGTACAAGTTGAAAGTTACTTGGGCAAAAAGGTTAACATCCGTGACCTACTTTATAGGGGGTGTATTTCCACACAATAAACTTTTAACTATGAAACAAAATTGCTCCTTGAAAACTTCATATCCATCTCACGGTAGAAATACTACCCCTGAATCTTCCTGAATCGTCCCAGGCAGGGGGTGTGGTGGAATACATAGCCTGTAAAGGCATGTGTCAAGCGACAAGGCTTAAAGTCGCAAATTTATTTAACTATAGAAGGACTGATACAAAGTGAACAGAAAAAATATACGACGTGGAGAGATATATTACGCTGACCTTGACCCCGTTGTCGGTTCTGAACAGGGCAAACGCCGTCCTGTGCTTATAGTCCAAAATGACCTTGGCAATAAACACAGTCCAACAACCGTAATAGTGCCAATAACCTGTCGTAGCAAAAAAAATGACCTGCCTACACATGTTACCATACCGCAGCTTGTTGGTCTAGTAGCAGATTCGCTGGCTTTAGTGGAACATATTCGGACGATTGACCAGACTCGACTTCGCGAATACTTAGGGCGCATCAGTGACAAGGTTCAAGATGCAATTGACAAAGCACTGGTTGTTAGTGTGGGGCTTGATAAAGAAACTGTTAAAAAAGCAGAAATCCTTACTTTATGCTTATGCCCTCGTTGTAAAAGCGATTTTCAAGATAGTGGTTGCATCCTCATTAAAAGAGGGTGGCAGAAAGATAAGAAAATTTGCGACTTTTGTGAAAGAAGATTGGGTTTGGAGTTTGGGATTTTTAACACAAATAACCTCTCTACACCACCATAAGTCAGCCTAGTTCCGAGTTGGAACTAGCTGGCACAATTTTTATCAAGGATATGTCATCAAATTTATTATGGAGGCTAAAAACATGAATCTTACAACGATTAACGCTAATACCCTCGTGGATATTCGCACAGTTAATGTAATGCGGAATCTTCCAAAAGAACAGCGGATAGCCGAATTTGTTAAGCAAATTAAGAATCCATATCTATTCAAATGCGGTAAATATACCGTTTCAGTAAAGCACGCAACAAACGGTCCAACACTGGAAGAATGCCTACGGCAAATGATGGGCTAATTTTCAAGATGTTGGCGATTTCATTCGTTGACGAAGTTGACTTTCCCACAGAGGGTGCTGTACCATTGAATTGGAAAATGAAAAGCAAACCCTCAATCCTTGATTTTCGCATAGCAGTGAGCCAAGTGGGAAAGTTTACTTCCGCATTTGGCGAACATAGCGACTTAAACCGTTTGTGGTTTAAGTTTGGGAAAGTTTGAAAATTAAGGAGGCTTAACCATGCAAGAGATTAAGTACAAGGCAATTGACTACTTACGCATATCCAGTGCTGATGACAAACAGGGCGAAAGCGAGAGTGTAAGTAGCCAACGGAAAATTATTGATGAATTTTTGAAGAAACATCCTGAAATTGAGGTGGTAGATGAAAAAGTTGACGATGGTTGGTCAGGTATCCTTTTTGACCGTCCAGCGTTTAAGGAAATGATGGAGCAAATTGAGCAGGGAAATATTAACTGTGTTATCGTTAAAGACCTTTCGAGATTGGGTCGCAAGTATATAGAAACTGGTCGTTATCTTCGTCGCATATTCCCTGCCTATGGGGTGAGATTTATTGCAGTTACTGACAATATTGACACTCTTTATGACAGCGCAGATGATTTGACCGTTTCCCTAAAATCCATAATGAATGACGCATATTGTCG
>Ga0123355_10020121_pt1 | contig 10646 bp, 4 predicted proteins | sample TergutEmb28metaG_3_FD_89872 | JGI IMG/M metagenome (GOLD analysis project Ga0123355, IMG submission 89872) | Embiratermes neotenicus P1 segment gut microbial communities from Petit-Saut dam, French Guiana - Emb289 P1 | ecosystem: Host-associated > Arthropoda: Insects > Digestive system > Gut ... | reverse complement strand
ATATATTATATTTTATATATAACACATTTTTATTGATACTCTTTTTTCTATATATATATATATATATATATATATATATATATATATATATATTCCTGTGGCGCTGCGGCCCAACGCAGGCCATGGCCTCCTCATTCTTGAGGTTTCTAGATCACACACAGTGACGCATCACAGTCGGTAGGACTCCTCTGGACAAGTGATCAGCTCGTCGCAGAGACTTCTACCTGACAACACACAACACTCACAACAGATAGACATCCGTGCCCACGGTGGGATTCGAACCCACAATCTCAGCAGGCGAGCGGCCGTAGACCTACGCCTTAGACCGCGCGGCCACAGAGACAGGCTATTATTCCATATTACCGATAAAAAAATTTAACACTGTAGCTAATACGTGTATGTTACCGCGGTAGCGCAGTGGTTAAGGTGCTGTGCTACAAATCGGAAGGTCGCTGGTTCGATCCCAACTGGTGTCATTGGAATTTTTCATTGACATAAAGTCCTTCCGATCGCACTATGGCCCTGGGGTCGACTCAGCCTCTAACGGAAATGAGTACAAGGAGTATTTCCTGGGGGTAAAGGCGGCCGGTGCGTAAGGCTGACAACCTTACCACCATCCTGGGCCGTTGTCATGAGATCTGGGAACCTTAATTTCCTGGAACCCTCTGGGCCACTCCAGGCCTGTAACGGGACTGCTTTACTTTACTTTACATTTTATTACCAACCTCTGTTAATAGTAGTAGAAGTACAAGCAATATGCGCCATATAAATGGCAAGATTGAGGTGCAGTTGTTATATTTACACTGTTTTTGATACTGGATGGCCTGAAGATGATCACAGTTTGTTGAAAAACTATGCCTTATTTATAGGACCAGTTCACGTTAATATAAATAGAGTTGTATTGAAGGTAATCAAGTGTTTGCTTGTAGTCTTCTGTACAGCAAAGAAATGCATAACGTCAAAAGTGAAGCTAACCATTTCTGTCCATCGAGTGTCGAGGTTAAGGATGGGTGGAGCTCTTAGTCCACTACACCCATACACCTTCATTACGTGGACGGGGACAATCTCACTTTAGCTTCGTAGATTTCGGTAGTAGTTGACTGCAGTTTATCTTAAAGTGTTTATGACTACCAATATTGGTTATTTATCTTCATTTCTTTCGCTGTATTAAATTATATATGGAATATAATTAATTAATTAATCAACATTGACGACAATTGAATTAATTCCGTAAACCCGCTACACGTAATTTAACGAGGCACAAATAAAAACGCTTAAGAAATTATATGGATTGTGAATAGCATGTTACGGAATGCCACAGGTGTCTCGTGTAGTCAGCGTCCTCAAGAGTTATCTCTCCTAGTTGCTGGTGTTAAGCAGCTGATGATGGATGACGATGGAAACGGGGTTAGACAGAAGCGAAATGAATGCTTTATGTGTTATGTCTTAATATGAATAACAGTGTTAGAGATATAACGGCCTAAAAATGCGGCTCTGTCAGTTGCTTGGCTTTCCATGTAGCCAAAATATGCTGTCTGAAGTATGCGTTTCGTATCTAAATTGCTGTCATTTATGTAGAGCAATGGTTTATGCAGAATAGCCTGTGTGTGCAATACGAGAATATTGATATTAAATTTAGTATGCCGCTTAACAAGCTGTTGATTATCTGTGTAATTTTACAACATGTATGTTACCACTTATGGAAGAAATACAGATGGTCTAGCTTTTTTCTAACGTACATAGTCGCTGATAATCTTATCTACAGAAAATACGGGAAGTTAAAAAAATAGTAAACTTATTCGGATATTCTTGCAATAGGAATCGTGCACATTACAAGAGACCTTTGTGTACAAACGTATAGACAAATGTATATATATATATATATTTATTTATTTATTTAAAATTCAAGCTAGTAGTCGGTTTATGAATAATAACATAATTCCTTTGTTGATACAGACTTTGTTAATAGCTTATTAACTGTTCAAATAATTGACTGAAGGCAGTTTGCTTACTGACAGTTAATTGTTTGTCTCTATGCTATGTTCACTGATCGCCTACTATTGTTACTGACGGCAGTGTAGGTTTGTGTCTCCTCATATAATATTAGTTGGGTGAGCAAATGAAGAAGAATGAGATGGGCGGGGAATGTGGCACGTTTGGGGAACAGGAGAGTTGCATACAGGATTTTGGTGGGGAGACCTGAAGGAAAGATACGACTTGTGAAGACCTAGGCGTAGATGGGAGGATAATATAAAATGGATCTTAAAGCTGTGGAGTGTGAAGGTTGGACAGGCTTGATCTAGCTGAGGATAGGGACAAATGACGGGTTGTTGTGAATGTGGTAATGAACCTTAGGGTTCCATAAAATGGAGGGAACTTCTTAAGTAGCTGAAGACCTGTTAGCTTCAAAGGAAGGTGAGCCGTACTCGGCTTATAGCTGTCGCTATGCGGAACTCAGAAATTCTAGAACGTTCTTTTTCCGTTACCCTTCTTTCAAGGTTGTCGTCTGGTGATTCGCTGTCGTGGATGGTGAGAGGGGTAGGGGCGTATCCTGTGATTTTCTTGGTTGACTTTAGAGCCAGCGGTCCTCACTCGTACCTTGGAATTGGTGGAAGTCTCGTCTAAGTTTTGGGTTGAGCAACGCGGGAGTCGAGTCGCCCTCATATTCTTCGCCGAGTCTGAGCGGTCATTGGGCCTTGTCAGTAAGTCAAATTTAGTTTTGGAATTATGTTTCTAAATTCTGGTTTTGTGTTATTCCGGACATGCTCGGCGTCTGCTCAGCCGAGTTTGGTTTGCGTCGTGGAATCGATGCACCATTGGCGAGGGGTATTTCTGGGTCAGCGATCTCCCGTATTTTACAGGGTGGGTTTTGTTTTTGTTTTCTTAATCAGTGCCGAGCCCCCTCAGGCTACACCCAAATGAGGGTTGCGACTTCTGGGGCTCAAAGGACTCCGTTGTGTGGAGTTAGCTAGTCACTTAAGTTTGTGAAGACAAGGCACATGGAAAATAAAGATTGTTTGTCATGTGATAACTTTGGTCTGCAGATTTCCTTAGAGAAGGAAATATTACTGTCTCAAAGAAATCGAAATTTCCCGAGTTCCCACTGCCCGTCCGAGGGGACAAATTTCGTCGCAACACAGATATTAAAACTAGAGCAAGCACGCACCACAGTATAATCATATTTAAAAGGTCTGCACAGTACTCAGTAACGTAAAGGCAGGACATTAAAACGTATGGGGGAATGGATTTATACCTCCACTCATTTCTTAACCTCGAAAGTAGACGGAGGTAACGGCAAGCTTCACGCCCTGGTCGCTTTACGCGGACGAAAGGGACCTCGTTAGACTATGATTAGGGACGTAGGCGAGACATAGACCTGGTCTGAGTGATTTGAAGAAGAAAAAATCTCATGCCTCTACCAGGAAAGGGACCATGATGTCTCAGTCTTCCGGTTGGTAGACTAGTCACTAAGCAGACTGAGCTATATTTGGGGTAGGATAGTGTGGGTTGGTAAAAACAGAGTGGTTGTACTGCAAACTGTGGAGGCAGTTTATATGTGACATTGTTAGTGAGAAGGACCCGCGCAGCATTGTAATGTACCATGGCCGACCGAAATTGGTAATCCAAACTATTTACAATTCTAACCACGGCAGTCTCGTAATTGATCAGAATATTGGACAGTACACAGTATCGTCGAATTAAAAATTCGTGGTTAATCGCGACCTTAAAACGAAGTGACTGAAAGTGCGTGTATGTGGCACATCGAGTCGCCTCTTTACATAACATGAACAGATTACGAAAAATGTACAGGGAGGCTTAGAAGTCACGTGGCATTTGATGCTTAAGAACAAAGAGACTGGGTCAAGTGACTTCTGCGCCACTCTGTATGTATCGTATTAATTCTAACACATTTACTCGTTTTTGGATTCGTTCGCAAAATTGCGAAAGGCTACTGTTAGTTTCTTCATGTCTGTCTGTCTCCCTGTCCGTCCGCATGTAACAACTCGGCTTTCTCTGTAAGGATTTTTATGAAATTTGATACAATAATATAAACAGCCAACTAGATGCAACAATAATAATTTTATTGATAATTTCAATCAGCTCAACATGTTTCGGGCGATAATTTCGCCCATCCTCAGGAGCAATAGACTGTGTTTACAGCTTGTGGTATAAAGCACCGACGATGTTGCCTGTTGGTGACCAGGATGAGGCGTAACTGAAGTTCCACCTCATCCTGGTTACCAGCAGGCAGCATCGTCGGTGTTTTATACCACAAGCTGTAAACGCAGTCTAGTACTCCTGAGAATGTGCGAAATTATCGCCAGAAACACGTTGAGCTGATTGAAATTATTAATAAAATTATTATTGTAGCATCTAGTTGGCTGTTAATATTATTGTATCAAAGATGCACGGTCACACAAACATCAAATGAAATATGACGTTTGATTATTTTTCGAAAACCTGTCTATAAAATTCAAGATTAAGACATTAATAACGAGTACTTTTACTGAAGACCTGTGTACATTTATAATAATATCGCGCTGAATTCTTCTTAGAACGAGAAATGTTTCACACGAGATTTGTAGAGAAAATCAAAACACACGTATTATGTCCAATAACTTTTTTTTTCCCGAGAATCGGCCCTAATACGGTAAATCACGGTTGAGCCAAACAGGCCACAGATGGCGCATGCGCATTGAATGGTGGGTGATTAAGGCTACAAAAACACACTCGTAACGATACAGGATAAAATCTAGTTATGAGTTTTTGTAGCTACGATAATAGACCTTTGGGGTTTCTCAAGAGGAAAGTAATTTGTTGAGCATCTAAGCGTCTGATCTTTTGTAAAAAAACTCTTAATGTTCGACAGTGGGTTATGTAGCCTAATTTAATAAGTTGTATGTCTTTCACGATTAAATTTAGGTAACTTCACATTCCGAAGATCAGTGAAAGGGGCAACCATAAATGGTGTGACTTATGAAGGAGTAGCCGAGTTCATATATTAGGGTACGCTAATCAGTAATGAAAATAGCGTGGAAAAAGAAATACAAAGACGTATTTTGGCCAGCAATAGAACTCACTTTGCCGCTATAAGTCTCTTTTATCCAGAGCTACTAAAATTGTATTATACGACAATAATAAAGCCGGTAGTGTCGTATGGAGCGGAAGCATGGATGTTGACGAAGAAAGAAGAACAAACACTGCTAATTTTTGAAAGGAAAATATTTAGAAGAATATATGGTCCTAAATATGGAAAAGGGGAATGGAAAAGTCGGATGAATCGAGAACTAGAAGAGATGAGCAAAGAAGAAAATATAGTAAAATGGATAAAAGGGCAAAGGATAAGTTGGCTAGGCCACCTAGAGAGAATGGAGGAGGATAGGATGAACAAAAAGATCTTCACTCAAGAATTGGAAGGGACGAGAAGGGGAAGACCCAGAAAAAGATGGAAAGAGGAAGTAGAAAGAGATCTTCAAGTGCTGGGAGTGAGAAGATGGAGAGATTTGGTGGCAGATAGGAAAAAATGGAAGGACATTGTTCGACACGCCAAAGCCCACAATGGGCTGTAGTGCGAATGGAAGAAGAAGAAGAACTTCACGTTCCATTATGAATTCCACTCCTTTACTAAAAACAACAACAACCGCGCACAGCTAAGCGTTTGTAATTTTAAGTTTACAGGTAGAGATTTTAAGTTCGCTGAACCCATTGCGTAACACATTCCTTCTTTGCTCGGTTGCTTAATGGTACTCTAAGTGACTACGTCGAAGTGATACGCAGTAATGTTGCTCCCTGATAAACCAGCTTTACCTTACTAACTGAATTTGATATTTGTGTGACCGTGCATCATTGATACAGTAATGTAAATAACTAGATGCAACAATGACAGTTTATTAATAATTTCATTCAGCTCAACATGTTTCGGGCGATAATTTCGCCCATCCTCAGGAGCCCTAGACTGTGTTTACAGCTTGTGGTAAAATGCAACGGCGATGCTGTCTCTTGGTGACCAGGATGAGAACTACAGTTCCACCTCATCCTGGTCACCAACAGGCAGCATCGCCATTGCATTATACCACAAGCTGTAAACACAGTCTAGGGCTCCTGAGGATGGGCGGAATTATCGCCCGAAATATGTTGAGCTGATTGAAATTATTAATAAGTTGTTATTGTTGCATCTAGTTGGTTGTTTACGTTGTTGACTAAATAACTAATTTGCTTATCCGGAAATACATGATGTAAATAAAATTATTCTCTACTGAGACAGCCCTCATCGGTAATCGAAACCAGTACTGTGTAATTAAGTATGAAGAGCTTATAACCAGCTAGCCAGTAAATTAATTATGTAACTATACAAGGCCTGTGAAATAACTACATGTAAACCCTAATTACTCCGTCCAGTGATGAAGCGATATGACGGAAACTTGTAACCGCCCGACCTGACTGTAACATCACTGCGTGGAGCGATGGCTGAGTCTGCTGGTTCAAGTTAATGGTACATTTATATCTGTCCCACTACATTACCACTTCAACCCCTGGAGATGCTGGCAATGTGCTCTCTTTTTGACGGCCTCTAATCTCCCACTTCTCGTGAAAAAAAGACTAATATCCTACATGAATTTAATGTAACGCGTGAAGAAGTACGATTTGCATCCACGGCTGTTCTGATCCGATGAAGTATATCACGTGCAAGGTAGCTGAAAAACATACGAAACGCCCCAATAGAAGATTTTTAGTTAAAATGTTAGTTTTTAATTTTTGGTCCAGACAACAGATATTAAAAACGCTAACAAACAACTGTAAGGGGATTCATCCTCTTCGTAGTCTAGCCATCAGAATGAAGCCAACAAATTGTCCTTCGACACAATATATAGTGTTTGATTACGAAAAACAAACACAGGTTTCGGCTACTAAATGTAACTCTCATCAGGCTGTACATAAAAGAAGGTAAAAAATATTCTTGTGAATTATTACTATAATATTCACCGTTTCAAGTTGAATGAGAAAATAACATTTTGGGCTGCTTGGCTTTGCACAGTACTCTCTCCATTGTGAGGCGTTCCGAAACGCACCTTGTTGAAATTTGGTCTGTTTCCGTCCTCACATACCGTGATATATTTTTGTGTATCTGATGACGGCAATATTTGAAGTTTGGAATTTGTTATGGGTACCAGACGATGGACACAGTCGGAATGTCGTGTACTCTAAATGCTTTTGGAACTCTGTAAAACGGGTCTGTCAAGTAAACGGTCATAATTAAAGTAATGTTGTTACTGTGCATGCTGTTGATGCGTAACGGGGAGTGGTTCTGATGTCCCGGTCGTTCTAAAACCCGGCAGTAAGTGAAGGGGAGTGATTAGTCTTATACCTTAAGGAAAGGAGCTCCAGGCGTCCCGGGTGCTGGAGGCTGTGTGGGTAGTAGAGATGGTCTGGAAGTTTCGGAGAATATAACATAGTTTCGTCTCTTTTGGAAATCGAAAATAAATGGTCTTGCTGATCGCAGTTCTGTTATGATAGAATTGTCATTTAACCTGAAATTTGCAAAAATAAAGAATTTATTTAGTTGATCCCAATGGTCGCGCGGTACAAGGCATGGGTCTGTGGCCGCTCGCTTGCTGGGATTGCGGGTTCGAATCCTGCCGGTGGCATGGATGTTTGTCTGTTGTGAGTGTTGTGTGTTGTCAGGTAGAGGTCTCTGCTTCGGGCCGAGCGCTCGTCCAGAGGAGTCCCACCGCGTGTGGTGTGTCCAGTGAGTGTGGTTTCGAAGCCCAGTAAGGGGAGGCCATGACCAGGAATCGGGTCGAAGCACCAGGGGGAAGACTATATTTTGAAATGGAAATCTTGTTATAATCGTTTGCCTACACCACTGATCGTCCAGAAATTTGCAGAAATTATGCTAATTTTCAGAAATAATTTGTGTGCCTTGCATGCTTTTCGCAAGTCATAAATCATTTCAAGGGTCGCCGGGCTTGATTTTGACATTTAATTGTGAATTTTATACACCTGTCACAAAACTGGGACGTAACACACCAACACAGAAATTGGTTTTCAGGATGTCTAGAGGGTATCGGATTAAGAACTCCAGAAACAAGCAATTCCGAGTATAACACATTAAAACCTATTTCTCTCTTGCATTTATTTGTGTTTAGACAAATCTGTATGAATCTTTATTGTTGCACCGTGCATTCCATAGAGTCACTTTAATCGCATACCAACCAATGCACTTACATAAAATTTCACATGAAAACACTTAAAATCGTTCCAACATGTTTCGTTCCTAAGATCATCTTCAGGGAGCTACGGTGTTCCTTGCTAAAGTCACATATTAAAAACACTCACTGAATAATTTCCTTATATTAACAGGGTGCTGTGGCAGCATATCCTATTGTGTAGGAGAATGAACCTGACTGGGTGTGCGTCGCACACCCACAGTCAGGTGCATTCTCAGTAACATACTCCTACACAATACGATATGCTGCCACAGCACCCTGTTAATATCAGGGAATTATTTAGTGAGTGCTTTTAATATGTGACTTTAGCAAGGAACATCATAGCTCCCTGAAGATGATCTTAGGATCGAAACATGTTGGAGCGATTTTAAGTGCTTTAATGTGAAATTTTATGTAAGTGCATTGGTTGGTATGCGATTAAAGTAAATCTGTAGTAAGTTACTAACGATATTTTATTTATTCTCGTGAAGAACTTATTACTTATGTAGTAGTTGCGTGTACGTTACATTCTACCTTACGTAAGTTTAAATCTAAGCATAACAATGGAGTCGAGATTTCTATGTGCACAGCATGGTGGTATATAGGGGGTATAATGTGCAGTTCCTCATTGGTAAGTGGTCATCCTGACGCTCCGGCCGCTTTGTTCCCAGAAATGACCCATGGTACTCATTGAATGAGAGGCTGAGTGGCCGCCAGTGCTGGTCTGAACATTTTCGAGACGAAAAAGATCTGTCATTCTTAACAGAATTCAAACGAAGATCGTGCATGTCATAGCATAGTCAGTACACCCACTACGCTCTCAGAAATAAGCTTTGACGCTATATTTGTAATTGCTTATTTACGACACAATATATTTCACATATAACGTGTAGGTATGTTTGTAATTCATGTCTGTACCAAACTCCATATTACTTTCTCTAATATTCCATTACTCATGGGTACCAAACCGAAAAATTAAGAAGAAACAAATACGTGCAGCCGTCATTTTATAACCTGGCGTTGCACAAACGTATCATCTTAATGATTCTGCAGTGTCGATGCCACCTATAGACACTCAGGTAAGTGTCAAAAATGTTTCTTCCGTCGTATAATTTCGCGCTGAAGTAGTGGCGTCGAATAAGCTCCACAAAAAATCGGTCAGATCTTACAGTAACTGATATGAACGGGCACGCGCACACATGCAAAGCGTAATGACCGCACAAGCTTACTTGTCCTCGATTGGAATGTGTATACTTGTCTAACACGACTATGTGGTGGTAGAGATATGTATAATTTATTACATAAAGAACAACTACATGTTAGAATAGAAAATAGCAGAACCCATGTACCCACACCACCTATACTACACAACACATGCGAGATCTCGTACCCAGTCCACCTCTTACCTCCCCACTGTAAACAACCCACACAAGTCGAGTGTAGCCGCTTACTAAGTTTTTCATTTATCAACCTGAAGATGGACAATGAAAAGGGCCGAAACATATAGTTCTTTATATAATAAATTATACATATCTCTACCACCATATAGTTATGTTAGACAAGTATACACACTCCAATCTAGTTTATTATAAACACAACGGGGATGACGAACCTTATGATTACTTGTCCTCTTTTATGGAAGCAAAATTGTCTAAGAATGCGTATGAAGAAATAGATGGCTGGAATTACCATTGATCTTCTTTTAGAACCCGAAACCTGTTGGAAAAATACCTGATTGATGGCCTCCAATACTCTTTCAGTTTTAAAATTCGTGGCCAAGAGGAAATCGTGCAAGTAAATAGGTTCTTGTCCGTCTTCCAGCACTGGAAGTCTCTACCCACTTTTAAGGTCACACAGATTATAAAGTTTTCATGTCACCGTTCAATGACAACTAGCACTGTACCTCACCGAGCAACCGTTCAGTGAAATTCTGAAAGAATTTTTATTCACAACGGACACACAAACACGGAAATAGAAACATTACAGTTTCTACCCTTTGCATATAAGAAAATTAATTATTTTTCTGGTCTTACTTTTGATGGCTTCTCGTGTAATTGGATTCTAATTTAAATAGTAATAGGATTTATGGAAAAATTAATTACTATGTAATAACGAAGACGTCGAGTTTTTACCTAGTAAAATACAGATGACATCAAACTTCTCTTTCCTCTCTTTTTGCCAACAAACTACTTAACCATCGATGTGTCTGAGGTTAAAATTTTTAATTAGCAGTCCTAGTGGTAATATTTATTACATCTCGGGTTGCTAAGCCGTGCAGATTTGTGAAACAACGTACCAATTAGAAAGTGAACTAGTGAAAGTAAAAGGGGAAGTACTGTGGGGGGGGGGGGGGGGGGGGGGGGGGAAAAAAAGAGGCGGGGGGGGTGGGGGGGGGGGGCGCACTACTTTGGTGCCCGCGGGGGGGGGGTGGGTTTTTTT
>Ga0123355_10020120_pt1 | contig 10647 bp, 8 predicted proteins | sample TergutEmb28metaG_3_FD_89872 | JGI IMG/M metagenome (GOLD analysis project Ga0123355, IMG submission 89872) | Embiratermes neotenicus P1 segment gut microbial communities from Petit-Saut dam, French Guiana - Emb289 P1 | ecosystem: Host-associated > Arthropoda: Insects > Digestive system > Gut ... | reverse complement strand
GGTGCTTTATGGATGTGGTTAGGTGAATGGATTGGTGAGTTGCTTAGCCAAATAGGAGATCTCGAAATTAACGATCCAGGCTGGTAAACAATTGAATACTCATATACTGGCAGCCCACCTGCCAGTATTTAGTTATAATTACTATTTTGTATTAATACAAAGGAGGTGCGAGATACCTAATGTTGCGAAAAAATGAATCCGGCATGTTGATGGTAGAGATGACGATTTACTTCCCTATTATATTTTTAGTGTGGCTAATGTTTATATTTACTTCATTATTAGTTACTCAAAGAGTAGTACTTGACCGTGCTGTGGCACGGGCTGCTACTCAGGGTGCATCGTGGTTAAGTAATAGCATACGTCCATTTGATGAATATGATCCTTTTGTTGGCGGATATACGCTTATTAGGACAAATCCATATGTAAATACCATAGCAGGGTTTAGAAACCCTTTTCATCCATCTAACGAAAGTGATTTTAAATCTGAAATAGAGACAAGAGTAAGAAATTATGCTCGTGGTCTTGTAAGCGGAATAAGCGGAGAAATAACTATAGATATCCAGTATAGAAATTATTTTGGCATTGCTGGCGATTTAACTGTTACTGCCCAGCAGGAGATGAGGCTTCCAATTAATTTGCGGATTATTGGCATACAGATGGATCGGTTTACACACACCGCTTCTGCCACCGCTCGGGTTATTAATCACGGGCGAGCCCTTAACAACATACATTTTGCTTTTGATTTAGTAAGACATATGAGTGGAAATAGCCTTGATATAAGAGCACTTCGAGATTTTGTTGCAGATGCACCCGAAAATGCATCAGATTGGATTCGTGATCTTACTCAGGAGAACAGTGACTAAATACGAAAACAAGCATGAACACTAGCTTTGGAAGCTTTTAACCAAATCATCTTGTGCTGTGTTCAACGCATATATTTAACATGTGCGACATAATCTCATATGATAAATTATTAAAAAAGGTGATAGCTGATGATCTTTTACAAAAATTGTGTTTGTTTTATCGTTCCATTTATAGCTATATTATTTATACTAAGCGGATGTACACGCACTACTGAAGTAGAGGAAGATCCGATCAGCCTCAATATTAACCCTAAACACGCTATTGCCGCTGGAAATTATTTTTCTATGGTAATATGTGCCAATGGTGACTTATGGGTTTGGGGCAGAAATACTCAAGGTCAGCTTGGGGATGGCACCACAGAAGATAGACACGCTCCTGTTAGAATTACAAATGATACTGTGGCGGTTTCAGCTGGAGGAATGCATTCTTTTGCTGTAAGCGCCGACAACAGCTTATGGGCTTGGGGAGATAATGGCCGAGGCAGGCTTGGGGACGGTACAACAGAAAACCGCCTTTCGCCTGTTCATATACTAGATGAAGTTATTGCAATTTCAGCATCGCGTGATGTGCTTGAGGCACATTCTTTAGCTATAGGTAATGACGGAGTTTTATGGGCTTGGGGCACTAACAGTGGCGGAAGACTTGGCGACGGAACAACGCGAACAAGTTATTTACCTGTTAGCATTATAGATGATGCAACAGCCGTTTCATCAGGTGGCGGCTCCGAACTAGGCGGTTCGCATTCTTTAGCTATAACTACCGACGGAGGACTATGGGCTTGGGGAAACAATAGACATGGTCAACTTGGCGATGGTACTACAGAAAATCGGCATTACCCCGTTAAAATTATGGATAATGTTATTGCAGTTTCGGCGGGGCTTCACCACTCTATGGCTATCAGTGCTGATGGTACTTTGTGGGCGTGGGGAAGTAATGTTCATGGGCGGCTTGGCGATGGCACAAGTGGTACAAGGGAAGGCCGCCTCTCTCCTGTAAAGATTATGGATAATGTTATTGCAATTTCGGCAGGAAACCGCAATTCGATGGCCATAACATATGATGGTGTGCTGTGGGCTTGGGGAAGTAATACTGACGGAAGGCTTGGCGATGGCACCACGCGGCAAAGCAGCTCTCCTGTAAGGATTATGGATGATGTTATTGCTGTTTCAACAGGAAATTTTCATTCTTTAGCTATAGGAGCTGACGGCAGTTTATGGGCTTGGGGAAGTAACGAACACGGTCAACTTGGCGATGGCACTACAGAGGATCGGCATTACCCGATTAGGATTATGGAGGATGTTTTAATGCCGCAAGGAGATGTTAGCAACTAAACTTATTTTTTATTAAAAAGGAGACCTCTCATGAAAAAGACAGTAATATTAATCTCAGCTATCATCATGGCAGTTATGCTGTTCACAGCGTGTGGCAGCGATGATGACATTCAAGCAGAAGATACAACAACACCCGCCGAAGCTGCCGACGCACAAGCCCCAGCCGGCGACGATACAGCTACAGCCCCCGCACCTGTTGACAGAGTCCCCCTATCATTAGAAGTAAGCCCCCCAGCAAGGGCAACATTTGCTACACATGAAAACGGTAGTACCTTCGCCATTACAGATGATGGAACGCTATGGGCTTGGGGATATAATTCTTGGGGCTGGTTGGGTGATGGTACTCAGTCTACTAGATGGGAACCTGTAAGAGTTATGGATAATGTAGTTTGTATTACCGCCACTAGAGGCCCTGGCGAACCAACCATATTTGCGATTGATCAAAACAGCACATTATGGGCTTGGGGAAGTGGAGGATCAATTCCTAGTGAGGATGACCGTTCAAACAGGTTTGCACCAGAGATTGTAATGGAGAATGTAGCAAATGTATTTCCGAGCTATCTCGGGGCTCGAATTTTTGTTGTTGATAACGATAATGTGCTTTGGGGTTGGGGATCTAATCGCAACCAGGAATTAGAAGATAGTGACGTAGAACGAATTTTTACCCCAATAAGATTTATGGATAATGTATTGGCGGTAGATGTTTCTACCATGCTCATAAGCGTTTTAACTACAAATGGCGAAGTTTGGAGCGGGAGAGAAATTCACTCACTTGAGTATGTAAAGAGTAATGTTGCTTATTTATGTACTAATCGTACCAGTGACAGAGAAGCAAACTTCATTACCCAAACAGGTGAATTTAGTCGTGATTTTGAAGATGAAATTTTTGTTGGTGTCAGAAGTCTTGCAAGTGGCAAACACTCGGTAACTCGCGCTACTTTTGTGCTGACTGTAGATGATCAACTTTACGGTTTTGGGAGTGTAGATCACTGGCTTGGAGAGGCTTATGCCCCCCAAAATAGAGGAAGAAGGCCTTTGCACATAATGGATAGCGTAGACTCAATAATTTTGTCCGCCCCAGATTGCGGTGGGCTGGCACATCCAATGTTTATAGATACGAATGGGATATTATTTATATACGGAGAAGGGCTAAACTTAGCGCAGCCTCTAGCCGTTATGGAAAACGTAGTTACAGCTTTCACCAGCAGCCCAAGCGATGTACGGAATGCAGTTGATCCCGAAAGGCAAAGCTACTTTGCTATTACAAGAGATGGCACTTTATGGGCTTGGGGACATGCAGCCAATGGTCGCCTCGGTAACGGTACAAATGAATGGACAGAACACCCTGTTGCGATTTTAGAAAATATGATGATGCCATAAAGCGCACTTGTGTTGGGATGTTATGAAAATACAAAGGAGGGATGGCGTTACTTATGAAGAAAAGAAAGTTAGGCGTACGAGGGAGTATAACTGTTTTTGTAGCACTAATGATGGTGCCTACTGTAGCATTTACTGGACTAATGGCAGATTTTGCGCGCATGAATATGGCTTCTGTTCAAGTACAAAATGCTGCATATCTTGCAGCCTCGTCTGCGCTTGCACACTATGAGGGGCTGTTGTTTGATGTATACGGTTTACTGGCAACATCACAACAGAACACTGGCAATGATCCTATCCAAGATTTTGCTGAAACAATAGTTTGGAGAAGTTTAGGAATGGATGAGGGAGGAGATAGGCTTTATATGCCCTCGCTCAATCTTTTTGGGCCAGGCAGTGTTGAGGTTAATATAGAATTAGGCGGCACTGATTATAGTTTAGAAAATTTAGCCCAGCTGCGTTATCAAATTCTAAGATACATGGCCTTTCGCGGAATAACAATGACAGAGTTGACTAGAGCGATAGCACAAGTGAGCGAACAAAAAGGACTTAATCCAGAGTTCGCTGATGATGAAGTAGAATTTATGCAAGGCAAATACAATGATATATTAAGGAAGTTTGGGGAACTTCAGAAGAAGTATAGAGGTATTGAAAACGCATTCAATGAAATAGAAGACATAGATTTTGACCAAGAGTTAAGCGATATAGCAGATTGGCAGGATATTCTTCAAAGTGTAAGAGAAGAGTTAAATGCAGAGTTAGCACACCCAGATCCAGATTGGGAACGCGTTTTTCAATTGGAAGAAGATGAAGCTTTTGCAATAAATGAAATCCGCCAAATAGCCAATGAGCTATTAGGTAGTATAGAGATTTACAAAGAAATTTTAGAGATAGCCGAGAATCTTTCGCGCGAAGCGGATGCTTTAGCGCTTACTTTAAAAGACATGATAAATAATGCGCGCGATCAATTAAATGATGGAAGCGGCACAAGATATTCTCCGGTCAAAGTAGATGCCATAATTGAAAATTTGGATGCCCTTCAAGAGTTAATACTAGATCACGAATTAGCTGGACACGGTACAACGTTTAACAATACAAATAGGCAGAGGCTTGAAAATTTGAGAGATGCTTTACAAAGTGTATTAGCTACCCCTTCTTTTGAAATAACTGTTGTGTTAAATATTAGCCCTTACGCGACAAATCATGCAGCCAGAAACGATCTAATAGATATTAATAATTCTGACGAAGCTATGTCTATGGAAGAATTTGAGAAAATTATAGATGGTATGGACGACTGGATGGGTGATACAAACTCTGACAATATTCCAGATGTAATTGATTTTGAAGAACAAGGCCCCGATGGTGAAGAGGGTAATTTGGCTAGGTTAAACAGGGATAATAGCACAGTTACAGTCGCAGATCGACATAACTTGGATGATCTAAATATACCTCCTTCAATCCAATCAGGGATAGAATTACCAACAGATCTCACAAGGCCTGGACGTTTTATGCGGAGAGCACTATCAAGGGCGAGATTAGTGGCGGGTAGAACACGTACGAGCACAGGCTTGGCAAGTTATCGCGATATTGGCATTTTTGGTGTAGCGGATTTTGCCGTAAATCGTTTGCTGGTAGTAGAGTACGGCGTGCAAATGTTTTCCAACTATACAACAAATCGCCGCATGGTGAACGGAGAAATATTTAAAGATGAACGCACTTTATCAGGCATACCTTTAGGTAAACGTATGAATTATATGTATGGTGCGGAATTAGAATTTTTATTTGTGGGTATTCAGAATACTCCAGTTGTTAATCGTTTTTTAGCTTTTTTTGGCCGGGAAAAAGTTTCTGTTGCACAGGCAAATGTTGATGCTGCGATTGGCGCTTTATCAGTGCAGCTTGCAGCTCAAAATTTTCTCTTTGTACTAAGGTGTCAGGATATACAAAACACTAAACGTGCAATAATTAAAATAGGCGGAGGTAAGATAGGTGCAGTAGTTGCCGCCATATATTTAGCAGCTATAATCACTGCAGAAACATATCTGGATGTACAAACTTTGCTTGCAGGCCAAAGAGTTCCTACTATAAAAAATCCAAATAGCACTCCTTCGCAATGGCGTACAGGGCTTAACCATCATTGGAGAACAGGGGATCAAAATGCCTGGGGTACTAGTCCAGGAAGCGCACTTTTTGTACACTGTCCTACAACTGCAAATAACGAAGGTCCTGGTATGTATTACTATGAGCATTTACGCAGGCTAATTCTTCTTAGTACATTACTGCCTCGCGGTCTTGATATATTAACAAATCGTATAGGTGTATTAATTGAGCTAAATATGAATCATCACTTAGCTTTAAAGGAAGGTGGTGCTAGAGTATCAAGCAATGACCGCTTCAATTTGAGCAAGGCTTACGTACTTGCCAGAGCAGAGGTAGAAGTGGAGTTTAGGCATCTTTTTATAGGTGGGCCTGTCATAAATGGAGAAGTAGGTAGCAGATTTACAGCCACAGCAGTAAGGGGGTACTAATGATAAAAAAATTAGGAAATAGTGGGATGATTGCCGTAGAGACAATCATTGCATTTTTAGGATTTTTGTCGTTTACAGCGGTTATCATCACTATGGTAAATATAACAACAGTGCAATTGCGCGCTCACCACGCCCTTACACAAACTGCGATGGAAGTATCATTTTATGGACATGCCCTGCAAATTGTAGGATTGACAGGCGCGTTACGTGCAGAAAATCAGTTTGCAGGCGTCATGGGCAATGCGTTAGGGGTGTTAGGCGCATTTAGTGATGTCGGAGACGCATTCCAAGCTCCAAACTTTGATGATTCCTCAGGAGGAGCAGACTTTCTTTTAGATAGTATGGATCATATCGAAAATACCTACAACCAATTAAAGGTTGCTTGGGAAGGCGGAAGTTATCACGCGAGAAAAGCTGCAGAAACTGTTAGTGAAAACCCTGTGGGGTTCTTTTTCGGCATTGCGCATATGCTGCTTCAAGAAAGGGCTTTACAAGCGATTAGTGTAGCTTTTGGAAACAATATCGCTCCTGCTTTTTTTTGGAGATATATGGGGATACATGATGGCCCGGATGGACAAGGATATTTTGATGCGATGCCTGTACATACAGACTCTGTTAATTTTACCTCACGAACCGGAGATTTGTTTGGCACTTCTATCAGAAATACAGTGACAGGCGGCTTATCCGGTGGCAGAGCTAGGCCAATGACCATGGTTTTTGTAGGAGAACATGCTGATGAAATTCAAATAAGCGTGGAATATTATGTAGATCTTTTTCCATTCATTATTTTGCCTAATGCGTTTCGCAGAGAGACATCAATACCAGTTGTTCAGACTGTGGCTGCCAGAGCTTGGGTAGGCGATGGCGGAAGATTTGAAGCTGATTAGATGCACCAAGTTTCTAAGATAAAAGGAGAGATTCGCCATGGAAAATACGGAAGCACTTATCCGACAAGATAAACAAACAACTGAAATTTCGCCACTAACCATCTATGCCAGTTTATCTTTGTATGAACGTATTGTTGTTACATTTGCTTTAATTGTATCCATAATAATCATAACTCTCTTTGCTGTCACTCAATCACCATACATAAGCGAAGTGATATCAGGCTATGTTACTGTCATATTTTTATTGTGGCTTGCGGTAATAGACTATAAAAGCTTTACCCTGCCAAATATCATTTTACTGGCATGGCTAGGTTGCCGCATAGTCCTTATTTTTGCGGGGATTGCTATAACAGGTTCCTTCGATATACTCATATCTTCTATGGGCGGAGCTGCTGCCATGGGCATTTTATTCCTATTAGTATATTACGCCAGTAAACGTAGCTTGGGCGGCGGCGATGTAAAATTAAGTTTTGTCCTTGGCTTGGCGATAACAATCTATATGGCATTTACAGCAGTTTTATTAAGTTTGATACTTTGTGCTATCTTTTCATCTGTGGCTTTGATCTTAAAAAAACTGTCCCGTAAAGACCCAGTTCCACTAGGACCCTTTCTTTTTATAGGTACAGTGGTGACATACCTTTTTCTGATAGGAGGTTAGTTCGCTTGATAAAATCTATTAAATTTTTAACAGCGATTATCTGCATAATGCTTATAGGCGTCACTTGGAATTTATTTGTAACAGCAGATGCCCGCTTACAGTTAGAGCAAGATATAATTACGCAAAGGGCGCGTAATTACGTAATTCATGGCATCTATAGCCAAGCAATAACGACATTACTTGAGGCTATTGAGTTAGAAGATACCCATAATCCAAACTTGTTATACGAACTGGCTCATATCTATTATTCAGCTGATAACTTCAGACAGTATAGGGCTACATTGCAAGTGCTGTTAGATACCCAAACTTTACCTGAGGAGATGGAGCTTGCTGATTTATACTTGGAAATATTCCAGCACGATTTGTTACATAGCAGCACACAAGATACAATCTTCTTACTGAGAGATGGGTGGGAAGCTACAGACGATTTGAGACTTTTTGAGCTTTATGAAGCACATCGCTATGCGTTTATAGAGCGTCGCGGCACCTTTGCTGAAGCAAGTGTTATTTTTGATAATGCCGGACGAGTGAAGCAAGGAGAACGTTGGGGGTTTGTTAATGCAAATGGAAATATAGTCATGCCTCCCCGTTACGGTATAGCTACCAATTTTATGTCAGGCAATGCAGCAGTGCAAAGAGACGGAGTGCTAGAAATTATTAATCGTATGGGTTTGCGTCAAAGTATAGCAGATTTTTCTGCAGATAGTATAGCTCATTTTGATGGCAGTAACTTTGCTGTATTAATTTATGGGAATTTGCAATATGTACAAGCCTCCTGGCGTACAGGTGATTTAGAAATCAGCAGAGGCGAAACAACCTTCGATTTTATCGGTATGCCTTCTGAAGGTATAAGAATCACCCAGAGGGATGGCCTGTGGGGGATAGAGGATAGAGGGGGCAGAGATGTAAATATAAGTACAGATCATATCTACGAAAGCATTGCTATAGATATGTTAGGTAGGTCTGCAGTAAATGGTAGGTTGTTTGTAAATGAAAATGGCCAATATCATATGATAGATTACGCAGCTAACCATATATCCGGCCCATTTGACGAAGCTCGTCCGTTTTTTGAAAATGGAGGCCTTGCTGCTGTAAGAAGAGGAGAGCAATGGGGATTAATCAATAATCAAGGACAGGTAATCATTGATTTTATTTATGATGACGCCCGCAGTTCTAGCTTTAACCTTGCTCCGGTGCAAGTGGATGGTTTGTGGGGGTACATTTCCCTAGAAAACTATCCAGAGCCATTCAGAGACCAATTTTTTGGTCGCATCGTAATAGAACCTCAGTTTTTGGATGCACAACAATTAGTAAATGGAGTTGGCCCAGTGTTAGGCGAAAGCGGCTGGTTTTATATATCATTAATAGAATTTGACTAAGAGGTGAATTGTTTATGTTATTAAATGTAAATGAGTTTATTAACTCAGAAGTAAAAGCAGGAAAGTCATATCTTACCGTGGAGGTACCTACCTTTTTAGATGAACCGGCATTGCGAACTATCGCTTTCTCAAATCCTCGCTTTATACCGCCTATAAGTTTTGCAGAAGTTGATGGTAAGCAAAGCTTTAGCTATGACATAACGGCAGATGGGTTTGCTCCATTATCTAGTAGTGCTTCAACCATGTCTCCATTAGAGTTTGTAATATTTATGAGAAACTTAACCGAATCTATTACTCAAAGCTATGATTATTTTTTAAATCCTTGTAATTTGTTAGTGATAGAAGAATATTTATATGTAAATCCTTCAAATAGTGATGTGCGCATGATTTATTTTCCATCTTTTGATGTAGTTTCTACAGAGGACGAGTTGTGTCGTCAAATCTTTTCTCTAGCTAGACGTTTATCGGGTAGGCCTACTAACGACGAATGGAAAAGTGTAATATTGCATTTGTGGGAGATGACAGACAAAACCTCGGTTCGTGAAGCTAGAAACATATATAATAAACTATATAATGAGTTACGCAATGAAAAACCTAATACAAGTATCACTAAACCACTAGAATCTGACCCAATACTAATGTCAAATTTAGAATTGCCAGCCATCGCTTCAAAGCCTAAAAAAGGCGGATTATTTGGCAGCAAAAAAGTAAAAGAAACTAAGGTAAAAAAAGAGAAAAAAAAGAAAGTTAAATCTTCAGGCGGCATATTTGGAAGAAAAGCCAAAGTCGATAAAACGGCTGAAAAAGTTCCATTGATCAAATCCGACGAGCCTGTTTCAAAAGGCTTGTTTGGCAAGAAAAAACAGGATTTGCCAGAAACATATGCTTCGCCAGCGTTAACCCCTACTGTGTTTTCTTCAACAAACGAGTTTTCTTCGATTATTAATACTTCCGAAAGTACTCTAGTTCCCCAAGAAGTACGGCGTATAGTAGATGGGGATATTTCAATCACTATCATCTCCTTAGAAAATGAAAAATGCTACATTGCAGAATATTCTAATGGTGATACTTTTGTTAATGGCAAAAAAGTAGCGCCTGAAGAGTCAGCTATACTTATACCACATTAAAACGAGCATCATTAAGATATTGTAGTGTTTTTACTAAACCTTAAAACCCTTTATACCCCTGATTTTATCATGGTTTGAAGGGTTTTTTATTCTTGTAAGTGTCAAATAGGGGGGTATAATTTAATGTTTCTATTTTGGCAGTAGTTTGGCGAAAATTTCTTAGGAAAAAATCTAAGGAAAAATTCCTTGGAACCATTCTGCTTACAATCGCCAATTCTTTTAATTATAATGGCTATAAATCAAAATTAAAATCGAAGAAAGAGAAGCCGTTGAAGGGGTTGGCAAAGAAGAAATTAAATCACGCTGGTGGTGATAAATACGGGAACAAAACGCCTTTGACAGAATCATCAACCAAGCAAGATTAAAGGGTGTTTGAGAGACAGAAGAAATCTATGTAACTTTTTGTTGCTATTTCACAAAAAATGGGATAAAATGTAATTCATATTAATGTACTCGAAGTCGATTTAAAAAATTTTAAAGGCAGGTATCAAGGGGG
>Ga0123355_10020119_pt1 | contig 10647 bp, 6 predicted proteins | sample TergutEmb28metaG_3_FD_89872 | JGI IMG/M metagenome (GOLD analysis project Ga0123355, IMG submission 89872) | Embiratermes neotenicus P1 segment gut microbial communities from Petit-Saut dam, French Guiana - Emb289 P1 | ecosystem: Host-associated > Arthropoda: Insects > Digestive system > Gut ... | reverse complement strand
CCCCCCCCCCCCAGTCAGGGGAGTCTCGTCCGCTCCTTGCTCAACTGGTTCCCGTACAGTTGCCCCATTCTGCAGAGCCTCTGTGCAGGAGCCCTTGTCTGAGTCCCCGGATGCGGAGCGCTCCTTGTCCTCTGAGTTCACTTTCGTGTGCTCCAGTATGGTCCCATGAGTAAAGGGGAATTGTGGTACACCAAGCAGTAGCCCCGTGCTTGGTAAGGCTTAGAAGTTACCCCTGGGAGGTCGCCTGGTATCCCAGGGGGTGCTGTTTGAGACAGACTCACCCACTGCCATTCATCCCATAGGCACGGCACTCACACCGTAGGATTGGGGATTTTTTTTTTTCAAGGTTTACTCCTTTAGATCCACTGTGTTCTGCGTAACAGGGTCACCTCTCGTAGGATATGGCTGTTCACCATGCACAGACGTTCTTGAGTGTTGAGAGGCTATATAATGTATCTATCACTCCTGGGGAATAGCTGAAGCCCCTCGTAAGGGTTACCTATGTCGCCCTATGGTAACACGGCGGCCCCAGAAAAACGGCCCGGCCAACTCCCCTTGACCCCTGGCATGCTGGATAACTAAGACTATAAACACACACTCAGAATATGTAATACTTATTGCTTTTCCATGGCATCATTGGCTGTGTGAATGTGCCTCATTGTTGTGTGTACATGCCTGTCTTGTGTTGGTTCACAAAATATTCATGCCTTAAATAAAGGGTGTACTTGAATTTAAATGTCCAAATTTATCGCTACAAGGGAATGGTATGTTCCACTCGTATGTTTTGGTTTGTTTGTTGTGGTAAATATGTAAGGAGTACATAACATATATTTTACATCTTGAGTAACAGTAAAAAGGGGCACTTTTACATATTTTTTAGTATTGCCATCTGGGACGTCTGTCACATGAGGTAGGATGGAAATACAAGCATGTGGTGCGTACATTGGAACTGAAGAGGAAAGTGAAGACTCTCCTACTGATCCGCAAACACAAACATCTAAAGGTTAGTAGACTTCACTGTTTCTTGATGTTTCTGGTTAAGGTCTTTTGACCCCTCCAGCATCTCTGCTGTGCAAGAATGAATGACTTCTGAGAACAGAGTGCCCACAGGTCAAAATTGCATTTACTGAAAATGACAGGATAATGCTGATCAGGTTTGGAAGATGAGACAAGTGGCTTGGATTATGTCAGGTGTCTGAATCGGAGTGGGAACATGGTACTCATGGAATTTTTTAGTTTGTTGTAAATACTTGTAGTAAATGGTGGATGCAGGCATTTGGAAGAAGTTTGCACCATTCTTCAATGTGAGACCTTCAGTATGTTCATACGGGTTTCTATACACTCATGGCTGAGCACTTCATCAGTGCTTGCTTTTAACACCTCATATGGTGTGTGTCATTCAGTAAGCCTTGTGTTACTGGAATATAAGGTAGTCTTCTTGTCCCTCTTTTTGTACTTTAATATGCAAAAAAAATTGATGAAATGCATAATGATGTGTGTGTCATAATTTCTGTTCACATTTTATTTTTCTTGCATGTGTCAAGTACTATCGTCATTTCCCTGCTCTTTTTGCCTTCACAGGTTCTACATTTTCACATGTACCCCATTGTTTCTGTTGGCTGTCCCATCCTCATGTGGACTTTCAGGCATACATTGTTTTAAACTGAAATGCCCCTTGAAATAAATGTTGCTTTGTGTACTGCCAAATTATGGGCAGATTAGGAACTGTGCTGAGCCTGTTTGTTATGTTTGTGTCTGGTACAGTTCTGTATGTTTGTGACTGGTACACTTATAATCACGACCACTACAAATCGCTGTGGGTCTTGTAATTCTTTCCAGACACACTTCATAATTGAGATACAGTTATTGTGAGTATTGGTGTGTTACCGAAGTCATGTTTTTTTTTTTTCTCCCCACCCCACATCATGCAGGAATATTAGACTTGATGACCTTTTCTTTCACTGAGAGCTTGGCCTTCCGGAGCATCTCTCAGTTTATTGGTTCCTGTAAACTTGTCCTTCCAAGAAACTGCTTGATGTGTAGGTTCCAGTAACTTGGCTTATTTATGGTTTTGATTATGTGACCTTGACTTACAGTGTAATCAGTGGCATCCACATTGACATGCACTTTGTAAGACTGGGCTGTTTTTATAGTGTTTTATTGTGTTTGAGGGCTAGGGTAACGTAGCAAGTTAACCCTTAGGCACTGGTATTAAGTGCCCAGTGTACTATGCAAAAGACCAGGGATTTGAATGACCGCACATTACTTTGCATGTTCTTGGGAGACCACAGTTGTCATTTGGTTATTTCATCATCACACTCTATGTTGACTGTAATTGACTTTCACTGCCACCACTATGTTTTGTGTTCATGTTGGTGCTGTGATGTGCATAATTTGTCATCATTACTTCTCTTTATTTCAGAAACTTACTCATGAAGCTGGTGAGAAGGTTGCAAAACAAGTTGAACCATATACCAGAGTCATCAAATCTTATGGTTATAACTGAAAATGTACAGAAAGTTTGTGTACTGACTTAAGTCTTTTGTCCAAAATACAGAATTTCAAAGTAACACAGGTTTTGATTTATGTGAATTTCCTCCAGCCTGCCACCAGTTTTTATGTTGTGTATTCACTATTTGTAATTTAGTATTTTCATGGATTCTTTGCACAGAAGTGCTTGAAATAAATTCTTGATCAAGTACGGCCTTTCAGTCCATCGGAAAGTAGTGGAATGTTGTATTGGAAGTGCTAGAATTTGTTGGGGTAAATTTTGTTCAATATTGGTTCAGGGCAGAGCCAGTCTGTGGAAAAACTGTGTCAAGGGTAAACCAATCTGTTGATGTCCTCCTAGTCAACCAGTTATGCAACATTAACAATTTTTAAGTTTATGAGTGATAATTCATTTGTTGATATAGTATGAGAGCCTGAAAACTATTGCAACTTTTGTCAAGGTAATATTTTTGTAGAATTTGAAACAATTTGGCAGTGGAGAAATTTTTGTCTTGAGGTTTGTTTTGATATGGTTACTAATGAACCATTGGACAGTAGGCATGTGAAAATTGGTGTGGAGACATCATAAACCGTGCAACACCTAGTGGTGTAAATATGTTTAACCCTTTGATGCCAGATTTAAATACCCCCGCATAGTGCCACCGTGCCGAGATTTTTAGAGTGGGGTTTTAATTTTCAACACTTAACTCCTAGAAAAAAAATATCTTATAGACTTTTCCTCCAAATGTAAGGAAATAAAATTTCCCATTGTGTTTATGAATTGTTCAATTCAGTAAAAATTGTTTACATATTTTTGTAATAAATTTAGGCTTCCCCATTGCATGCAGTATATTAAATGTAGTGTAAATATTTTATTACTCACATAATTCTGGCTGCTGCAGAGTTTCCATGGCACCTTGGGTCGCTCTTCAGTCACTATACATGCACACACGCTAGTTGTAATTCCTGGCTTTATAAATTTGTTTTTATGTGGTAATCGGCGAAACAAGACACCATGTACAGACCTGCATTACATTTTGCGCACTTATACACGGTGCCCCTTCGCTGGCCGCACACTGAACAAACACGGCAGCGGAGTTTGCTGGATTTTGCTGGCCAGTGCTGGTTATGGCAGCTGTCCAATCTCATAACATTTGCTGCAGCCGCACTTGGCCTTCCAACCAAACCGGGAGTGGGGCGATCTTGGCTTCTTCCAGCTTCTTCAATCAAATTTCTCACCAGAAGAAGTCTGAAATCTCTGTGGGTACATTTAGCCCCACATGAAGATAACAGAATCCAACTGTTGAGTACTGTTAGATCCAGAAGGTGGAAAAACAATTTTGTGGTCCACTTGAAGTTACGTCGACACATTGAGTAGCTGTTCGCCATACGATCAGAATTGTCAACGTAACCCATGTGCCGGTTATACCGTGCCACGATTTGAGGCTTCACAGCTCGTTTGCTGTCATCACAAAAATTCCCTTCTTCTGGTGGCAGGTCCATGCTAGTCAGCATGTAAACATCTCGTCTGTCCTTCCAAGCTAACGTGGTCATATTTCCCCTGGCCCTCACCCTTACATCGCCCTTTGTCAATTTCAGTTTTCTTGGTCTGAAGTTAGAGGGCATGCCTTTTCTGTTGGGCCATACTGTCCTGCATGAATGTATTTTACGTCTCAGTAAGTCGTCAGAAAGTCTGGGCGATGAAAAGAAATTGTCCATAAATAGTTTGTGTCCTAAGCCTTAAACTCTGCGAGTCAAATGTCTGACAGTTACATGTGTTGCAGTCATGTCATCAGAGGCAGAGTGTGAGTCTTTACCCAAGTACACTCTCATGTCATAGGTATACCCTTACACAGTTTGTAAATTTTGATGCCAAAATGTTCCCTTTTCTTGGGAATGTACTGCCTGAAAATAACCCTGCCCTGGAATTTTACAGTTACCTCGTCCACTGCAAAATGCTCGGAGGGGTTGTAGAATTTAGGGTAAGCCTGATTCAGGGTGTCGAAGACGGTCCTTATTTTCCATAGTCTGTCATATTCCTAGCCTGGGTCGGGTCTCTGTGAATTGTCCGCAAAGTGCAAAAACTGCAGTATGTGTAAAAATCTGTCTCGTATCATGGTCTCGCCGTAAAATGGAGTGTGCAGCTGTTTGAGTCTAGACCAGCAGTCCTGCAGTGTGTCTTTCACGTTGTGTCCCATCTGCAGAGCTAAAGCAGTGAAGGTCATTATGTCAGGCAACATAATGTCATGCAGTCAGCAGCTAGGTCCGGCTTGTCTGTCCAAGTGTTGCTGGTACTACAAGTTTGACTGTTCCACCAGCAGCTGAAAAATTTCTGTGAAAAACAGCATCAACACAGCCAGTGGTGAGCAGTCTTTGTTGATGTGTTGAGCCTCACTGTTTTTCAAGTCTTTTGCTGGACCAACAGATGGATTTTTATGTTCCTTTCTTGAGGCAGTCCCCAGGTTGGTGATCCTCCACCAGTTGTTGCAGCTTAGGGCTCATCTTCTTGTGCTGAGGCTTCTTGTTCTTCTTCAAATTCATAAAATTCATCTTCTAAATCGCTAGCCTCAGCACCTGATTCCAAGTCTGTGTCAGCAACCAGAATTTCACTGATGGCTAGCTTGTCCAGTTTTATTTTCTTCGCCGCCATCGCACCATGTACTGCAGTGACTCAGTCAGATTGTTTTGTATGACTGGGGCCACAGCTGCAGAAACCTAATGCCTCAAAGATAGAGTAAGCTTATAGGGTGACAGCAAAATGGATCTAAAGCTATGATTTGAATTCCACTAGTCAAGGGTGTCCACGTCATTTTCACTAAATTTCACGACTGTGTGTTGCACATTAGGGCCCCACGGTCCCTACAGAGTGTCCCAGAACTACAATAGGCACACCTGTGAGCCCTTCTGTAGCTGTAAACGCCGATTTTCTAAAATTAGAACTCAGCTGACATGTGACGTAAAAGTGTAGGCAGTTTTGGGGGGATAGCGGGAAGGAGGGGAAGAAACTCACACCAAAAAGCAGCCTTGACACTTATGGGACCTACCACGCGCAAATCCATAGCTGTCCAAGATGCAGCGGTGAACAAAGTCCTTCCAAATTCGACACATATTGACGACCCTGTAAGGGGACATTAGGACGTGCGGTTGGTTTAAATGCCTCACTGCGCGACCCATTATGGGGACGTTCGGCTTCAAACGGTTAGTGAGGCCGTGTGGTTGAATATATGAGAACTTTTATGATTGATTTGTTAAATATGTGTGTTTGTTTACTCTTGGTGCCTGACAAATCATGTTTATTGCTGTGTGGTTGTAACTTGTATGTTTGTCAGCTGTAAGAGGCGGTCATTGTGGTAGGTGGTGTTAATTGTCACATGGCCCCAATTTGAATTTTTGAAAGACCTTAATCAGCATTTCACACTGGCACATAAATGTTCGAAGGTATTATACTAGCATGATTAAAAAAAGGAAAGTGAAATAAAATTGTGAAACTTGTTTAGGTCCCAACTGTGTTTGCTTCAGTAGCAAGTATTGTTATAGAAATAAACAATGGTATAATTGTAGTCATTTGCTGCATGTACTCCAGTAACAGAATGGCATTTGCTGTGTTTAGAGTAGTGGAAGTTACATTAACTAGTTTGATAGGTAGTGATATTAACCTGCTATCAGCTGTGCACTCCATTTATTCCAGCAGTATGTGTGTGGTCAAACTGGCCACACATTGTGTTTTTGTACTAATGGTTGACCTTTGGGAGCTGGAATGGCATTGAATAATGGCAAGGCTATGAGCTGGATTATTGATTTGCAGCAGTAGTATGAGGGTTTTGTCTTTTCCAGTGTACAGACTGGCTGTGTGGCCCATCCAGCTTTCTCTGCAGTGAATACTGAGAGATCTTTCTGTGTGGTTAGAGTGATTTTGGCTTATCTTGCATAAGGGTTAAGAATAAGTGGAGCTATACCTCCACTCCCCCATATGCTATTATGGTATGCACAGTGACTTAATGTATGTTAAAATGTGGTTGCAAGCCCTGTTATAAGTTCCCTGTTCATGGTCAGTCTTCTGAAATTAAAATATGTGCACCAACCTGCAGTACATGGAAATTAAAAATCCATGATTTGTGGTTGATAAAGATTAAATACTCTTGCAAAATGTGTAAGCTGCACAGTGAAAGCAGAATAATTACAGTTGCTTACGGGACGTTTTGAGACAAATGCAAAGTAAACTTGGTACTCCATTTTTGCGGAGTTCTGTGGTAGGTCCTTTGTCCTACAGTTTTTGGTGACATATGGTGGGTATACAGTGAGTTTTGGAGATACATGTTGACTCCATCTAGGGTGACAGAATTGTCTTGGTAGATGCTGACGTGATAATGGGAAGGGAGTGGCTTGGTGATGCAGATAGGTTACCAGTTAGGGCCAATGTGTTCCTGTTTTTCTGACAGGGTACGTTTCTTACAACCTACCTGTATAAATGACCCTGCTTCCTCTCGTGAATCACTTTCTGTTCCAATTGGCCACATCCCTTGCAAGCTACCTATGTAACTGACCTACTTCCTTTCCTAGATCACTTCCCTATATATGAAGACAGTTCGTTCATATTGAAGATGGAGGCATTATGCCTCTGTGAAATTTCTTTCAGCAACTGTGTGTAGTGTTAAAACTCAGTCTGTTATTGTTTGAAAAACCTGGACTGAAACCTTGAAATTTGAGGCAGCAAGCTGCTTGTTTGCTAACTACATATTGCCATCTTGGAAGACTTGAATCTTCAAAACGAAGACATACTAAAAACAATGCTGATAATGCAAACAAACAGAATTTCTTAAAGAGATAACAAACCTCACAGGTCAAGGAGCAGAGGAAAATGGCAGTTGACAGGTGTGGCTGGAAGGGGTCAACAGGTCATCTACTAGCTTGAATGCTTGATGATAACAAAAATGATGCTTGGGGTTGCAGGTTTCCTGTTTAGGCAAAATTGTTATACAGCTGCATGTTAATGCATTTAATGTGAAACAAATGTTTTGTGACATTACAATGATTTGACATAAAGTGCAGTGCATGTGTACCAAGTTACTGTATCATAAAAGTTACTGCAGAACCATTAGTAATGTTCACTTGACTTTTTGATCGTTTATATTTTGTACATTATCTCAGGCTTTTGATACATGGATTGGTTTTGTGCAAGCTGTCATTCATTAGTACAGTACATTATATTACTAATATGTTTGTAGTAGATGTAACAAGGATCATTAAACTTGAGACTAATGCTCTTAAATTTTTCTAGTGATCTATTTTACATTTATTAGATAATAAGGTAAGGCAGTAATTGTAATGATGCAGCATCTTGTAATGTAAATCTCAAGTATTTCTGGTCTCATAGTGCTAATCAAGGAACACTTACCTGTTATATTTTTGAGGTATCAGACATAATTAACACCAGAATGGGTTTGCAAATATACAGCTGTGTTCTAAACCCAGTTAACCTTCTTAATGACATTCCATTTGTGAAATTATGGGGCATGGTGTTTTTGTGAAGAGCATTCACAGAGCTCATGCGGGAGATAAAAGAATGGGAAAACTGACAGAAAAAATGAAAGCTCAGCATGTCCAAACATGGTTAACTCTTGAATCATGGTTCCAGATTAATTTCAACATTTAATGCATTATCTTTATTGTGATTCTCATGTAGCACAAGTTTGGAATGTTTTCTTCTCATGGTGTCTGAATTCAGTACGTGATTTCCCAAAGCGTATGAACACCTGTGAAAGTGTGTGATGGACCCTGCCACAGCAGTGGATTTACTCTGGGTAGCAGGAAGGGTTAATTCATATCTTATTGTTCCTAATTTTTGTATGTGGAAGAGGTACTACTTAAGACAGGGCTGAGTTAGTATATAATAACATATAATAATGAATTGGTATGGGCTTCAGAACCTGGTGGAGCCAGATTTTCTGGACTCATCCACACCAGCCCCCAAGGCCCACTCAGCACACATCAAAGCAAACAACAGATGGCTGAGTTCAGATGCTGTTTAAGTGACACTACCACTGTCACATGGGAGGTGTTGTAGTTGTTAATTGTAAGAATGGGCTTAGACTGATCCTGTAGGTACTGCAACCTCAAATGCACCTATACTACCAGCTCCTAATGATGAATGTGTGTGGAGCATTAGTGGCATGAACACTGGCAGGAAGAAAATGTGCTGGGAGAGGAACCTGTCCCAGTGCAATGTTATCTGTCACAATTACCACATAGAGTGCCCAGGGTTGGAAGCCAGTGCCGGAGGTAGGGCAAGTCTCAGTCTGCTTCAATAAAACCCTTTTGTCAAATTGGATATTTAAGGCTGGTATGGGTGTAATAACTAAACTTCTGAACATTGTAGACCAAAGAGTTGTGAAGGAAGGGACAGTTGATGCCAAGAGCAAACAGTTTTCCTTATTTTAAGAATCAGGTTATGAAGGCGTAGAATTATATGCAGGTGAGAGGTCGCAATTGGGCACATGCTGCTTTGCTCCCTCTAGTAGTCATTAAATAATAAGCCAGATGAGCTAGAGAGCTGACTGGGATGTGGTGAAAAAGTTCTGATATCTCTGTTAGGAATTGAAACTTGACTGTCCATTGTGATTCAGCTGTTCATGGCTGTAGAGGGATGGGGAAAATGATGTTCTGTTATCCCTTAGTGATTGTATTTTTTATAAGTGTGAACATGAACATACGAACTGAAACTGCTTCAAGTTGAAAATTTTCTTAGTGTGGGTGTGAAACTTCGTCTCTCACACTGAGGGAGGATGTTTTTGTATAGGGTGCTGAGGGGAATGAGGTAACAAGGGAATAGAAGACATTAAATAATGAGGAGATGCATGATGTGTACTTCTTGCCAATTATTCGGTTGATGAAACCAAGAAAGTTGGGATGGACGGGGCATGTAGCATGTATGGGGGGGAGTGAGGAGAGGTGCATACAGGATTTTAGTGGGAAAAACCTGACAGAGACCACATGGAAGACATAGGCATGGATGGATATTAAAGTGGGTCTTCAAGAAATCGGGTGGTGGGGAGAAGTGTGGACTGGATTGATCTGGCTTAGGAAAAGGACAGGTAGGTGGTGGTCTGTTGTGAATGCGGAAATGAATCTTTGGGTTCTATAAAATGTGAGGTATTTCTTGAGTAGCTGGGTAACTATTGATTTTTTAAGAGTGATTCTTGTGAATGGATGTAACTTAGTTATGAGGAATATATGTAAGATTTTTGCACATGTGTTTGAGACCATTGCAACTGAAGGCTGATTCTCGGAAGAGATCAAACTTTTCATATCATACAATGACCAGTGTTCCACATTCATACTGAGCTGCAACTGACTGTAGTTTAGATACTGACTCTGTCACCCAACATAAAGCAGAAGAGAGGAGACAGTAAATGTGTAAACTGTTACATTGTCATGTAGCTTCTTTGCAGCAGACATTCATATACAGTCCTTGCAAAACAAAGGAGTTACATTTCTTGAAAAACACCTTGTTCATTAACTGTGATAAAAATGTATTCAGTGACTTTGTGGAGAATTATTACCTACTTATTTTCATAACAGCACCTTAATTTATAGAAATATGTTACAAATATAAAAAGTGTAGAAAATTTAAGTACGTACAAGGGAAGGTTCTGTGGTAAATGGGTCCCTTGTTACCACAGCATAATATGTGGAGGGTGGTGTGGTGGTCAATGGGGGACCAGCAACCTAATAAAGTCAGCTGTTATGTTACGTTATGTTGATCCTCAGAGCTGGTGGGCTTTTATGACCTTAGTAGTGAACCTTCAGATTCCATAAAAGGTGGCAGACTTAGTTGAGTAGTTTCATGGCTTTTGATTGCTCAGAAATTTTTCACAGAGTTGATTACGAGCAAGAATTGCTGGAGATGTTGAAGCAAAAATGGGGTTGAGCACCGATTAGGCTGGTTTAAGACTACTTGACCTGATGCCATAACTCCTGACAGTTAACCCTTTGACGCCTAACGACCACTATAGTGGTCGTACCGCACCGCTAACATCTAAACGTTGCATTTTATATATTTATTCAACAAATATGGGTACTGAATATTTTAAACATGGTATATACTCTCCGTTCTTTTCTCTTCAAAATGCAGTTTGTTTCATAAATCTAATATATTTG
>Ga0123355_10020118_pt1 | contig 10647 bp, 7 predicted proteins | sample TergutEmb28metaG_3_FD_89872 | JGI IMG/M metagenome (GOLD analysis project Ga0123355, IMG submission 89872) | Embiratermes neotenicus P1 segment gut microbial communities from Petit-Saut dam, French Guiana - Emb289 P1 | ecosystem: Host-associated > Arthropoda: Insects > Digestive system > Gut ... | reverse complement strand
TTTCAGATCGTCGACTGTACGAGGTTTTCGAACGTAGATTTTGATTTGAGGTAACCCCAAAGAAAGAAATCGCAGGCAGATATACAAAACATGCGTTCTTTTTGCGCCACTCTGTATAAACAACCAACTAAATGCAACAGTAACAATTTATTAGTAATTTCAATCAGCTCAACATGTTTCGGGCGATAATTTCGCCCATCCTCAGGAGCACTAGACTGTGTTTACAGCTTGTGGTAGAATGCACCGAAGACGTTGCCTGCTGGCGACAAGGTCACCAGCAGGCAACGTCTTCGGTGCATTCTACCACAAGCTGTAAACACAGTCTAGTGCTCATGAGGATGGGCGAAATTATCGCCCGAAACATGTTGAGTTGATTGAAATTACCAATAAATTGTTACTGTTGCATCTAGTTTGTTGTTTATACAGTTTACCTACTCTAAATTATCGGAGTTGTATTAACAAGTTTAGAGCTGCCTAGAAATTCCTCAATTCACCCCCAATGCCCCCACATGTCCTTGTGGACTTCGTGTCCTTCCCTCTTAGGCATGGCAGAAGTGTAACCGAATTCTTAGTTTGGGACGCCCATGAGGTGCGGTTACGTTGTCCCCATGATGTGAGTAGTGATATAGGAGAAATTCCTCAATATATCCGGGCAGAAAGGGTTTTTATTTTGCAAAAGAAGCTTGTTTCAGAAACATGTTTTCTGACTAATTTTGCAATAGCGGATGTTGAAGAGACAGTGTACATTCGCTACTGTAACGTAAGAGACATCTAGCCCTACTTATTTTGACACTAAACTACAATAACAAAAAATGTTAATATTTAACCGTAACGGTAAATTTTGAACGACTGATCTCAGTGCCTTACAATTAATCCTGTTACCCTTCTTAGTCCTTTTACTCAGTGCAGTGGTATATAGATAGTTCCAAGCCTTAAGCACATAAGGATAATACGGTGACTTTCTTCTGCAGATTGATTTTTGCAATATCTGGGATTCTCGCAACAGAGTGGAAGTGGATTTAATTTTGGAATGTGACTTTGTGTCGTTGGTTGAGTGACTCCTAATATTTAATCTTCAGATATAAACCTTATTGTTGCAACGTGCATTTAGTAAAATCACTAATTATCAACCAATTAATGCACTTATATAATTTCACATAGGAACACTTAAAATTGCTCCGACATGTTTCGATCCTCAGATCATCCTCAGGGAGCTACGTTTTTTCCATGCTAAAGTTACATTAAAATATTCACAATTTAATTCGTTTCTGTAAACAGGGTGCTGTGGCAGCATGTCATGTTGTGCAAAAGTGCAGTTGGCTAGGGTGTGCGTCGTGTACACACGACGCACACCCTAGCCTACTGCACTCTCAACAGCATACTCTTGCACAACATGACATGCTGCCACAGGCACCCTGTTTACAGAAACGAACTAAATTGTGAAGGTTTTAATGTAATTTAAGCAAGGAAAAAATCGTAGCTCCCTGAGGGTGATCTGAGGATCGAAACATGTCGGAGCAATTTTAAGAGTTTTGATGTGAAATTGTATAAGTGCATTTGTTGGTTGATAATTAAAGTGATTTAATCTTCAGATATTAAGCAGGCCAAGAAGCTTCTTGGTTCCGCGAGAAACTTGAAGGTTATGGCACTAACACCCTTCGAAACGTCTGTAACGGCGCAAAAACGACAAATTATCACATGCCAGAAAATTGTAGTCGTCTGCTTGGTAGTTACTGAGTGAGATTTGAGAGATAATGAAGATTTACATCTTCTAGAATATGATGCCGTTTAAATTTGTACATAGGTACATGGGCCATTTCAAAAGTTCTGCACACTGCGCTTGCGCGGTCCGTAGGATGATGCAATCGTTCTGATTTTCACGACAGTTGTGAGCCAGACTTCAGCAAAGAACAATGTGTGCGTATTGGCAGGCTACCTGGTCCCTGTTCTGCAAAACGGAGCCTTGAAATGGAAGAAGAAACTGATTGGAGTCAGATCTCGCGCAGTGACCAGCGATCATACATTAACGTGCGCCCTCATGCCTCAAGTGCAGTATCGGAAATTTTGGGAAAGTATGGATGGCAAGCGCTTCCCCACCCGCCGTGCAGTCCTGACATGAGCCCACCAGTCTTTGACTTGTTCCCAAAATTGAAGAAACCCCTCCGTGGGAAACGCTTCGGAAGTATTGAGGAGGTGCCTAATGAGGTGACCCGAGTAATCAGACGCATCAACAAAGAAGGCGTCCTGGCAGGAATACAAGACTTGCCCAAACGTTGGACCGCTGTGATAAAGCACAATGGATATTACATTGAAGGCCTGTAAATGTATTTTGTAAAATTCATTTTTAAAAAGGAAACGTACAGTGTGTAGAACTTTAGAAATGACCCACGTATTAACGTTTCGGGTCAAGGTGGCCTAAATTGTCGTCAGGTTACTGTAAGAAGTAGGAGGCAACATTTTTTCTACGAAACTGTGGTCCTGTACCTGCATACCGATCCACGCAGTGTTAGTCCGTGAATATTCGATTATTACAGTATATAACGACGTTCTTTCAGATGAATGTTTTTATGGCGTCGAATTGGATGTGGATACGACTGGTAGAACGCTTTATACATTGTGTAAGGCTGTCATATTTCCAGTGACTAACATAACAACGTACAGAAGTCGGTAAGAATTGCTCATCAGGCCACTCCACTTCTCTGCTTTTGAAACACATAACAGTGGAGTGTCTACTCGTACCAGGTAGCTATAAACTTAACCTCTTTTGAAACACGAAGGTTTATCATCGTATCCACAAGAGCGTGAGCCAGTTTCTTCACAGTTCACACCCTCACACATTATTCCCAAAACGTACACTGCATGATAACATTTAACATTCTTGTCCTAGGGATTGTGAAGAATTTTAGGATGGTATAAATGTGCCTACGTCACCTAGACACGGGCTTCCTACATTATCAGCCACATTCCGTAAGTCAGCAGTTTTCAAATTTACCACTTTGTTAGCTGAAAATCCTCCCGCTTTTGCTCAGTCTCGCAATTTACCTCTTTATTTTTTAAGTTTGCTGTCCAAATTTTACACATTTCTCATGTTTCTGTTCGTGTTACATGTCTATTATCTATTTACATTTATGTGTAATAACAATGCCCTTATTGTTAGTTACTAAGACGTCTGGTTCGCTACAGGCTGCACATAATGAACTGTGCTGCTGCACCAAAATTCGTCTCTACAGAATCAAGAAAATTACGAGATATATGAACCTGTATTTAGGTCTGTTACCGCCATCTTGTTTTAAAGCACAAAGTCATAAGGTAAAAAGTGAAAACTGAAAATTACACCATTTTTAAATATTTAAAGTGCCCGGACTACATATTAGTGGGCCGGCTAGCTCAGCCGGTATAGCGACAGGCTACGGGCTGGACGGTCCGGTGATCGAATCCCGGTGGGGAAGAAATTTTCCGCACCTATCCAGACCGGCCCTGGGGCCCACCCAGCCTCCTGTACAATGGGTACCGGGTCTTTCCCGGGGGTAAAGTGCGGCCGGAGCGTGACGCTGACCCCTCACCCCCTTCTAGTGCAGTGGTCAAGAAAGAGTAGAGCTACATCTCTACACCCCCTATGGGCCATACGGCTTATACAGAGCCGCAGTGCCTGTAAAAGGGTGCACTTTACCTTTTTTTTTACCTGACTACATATTACACTGTGGGCCGGGTGGCTCAGTCGGTATAGAGACTGAGCTACGGGCTAGACGGTCCGGGATCTAATCTCGGTGGGGACGAGATTTTCCGCCCGTCCAGACCGGCCCTGGGTCCCACCCAGCCTCCTGTAAAATGGGTACCGGGTTTTTCCCGGAGGTAAAGTGCGGCCGGGGCGTGTTGCTGACCACTCACTCCCTTCTAGTGCCGCGGTCATGGAAGAGTAGAGCTATACCTCTAACCACCCTCAGGGCCACACCGGGCCTGTAACGGAATCACGTTACTTTTACATGTTACACTGAAGATTACTTCGTTCCCATGCTGTCTATCATCTTGCAATCCGAACAGAACTCGAACTTTTTGAACCTGGACATTTACCCACCGTCATATACAAGGGGACGGAGACACCTTCTGCTTTCAGCAACCGTACAACCTGTACCACTTACCGATCTAGGTGCGTACATGTACAGAGCTACAGTTCGAGCCTGTACGTGTATTCTGAGACTCTATTTCCCGTTTATTAACCAAGCTTCAACAACCACAGAGCTAAGTCAAGAACTGTATTTAACTGACGTCTCTTGTTCAGAAATCGAAAATAGCTCTTTTTCCTTTACCCAACTCACTACCTTCCTCCCACAGATATCATCTCAGGACGGGGAATATCCAGTCTCTTGAGGTCGTGTGCTATGTTTTTTTTAGTAAGAGTTCTGTGAGTTTAGACTCGTCTGACGAAAATGCTGTTGGCCTACACTGTCCACAGGTCAAGTTCCTACCCAAGGAACTACCGTGTATACGGCCGTTTGCTAAAACTATTTGCGTAGTGTTTTATGTTATTCACAAACCATTCTGATCCTTATGTTCCAGCACTCCTCCTCCTCCTCCGGTAAGCACCGGATTTAAGCACCGGATTTAAGTTTCAGCTTAGCTTACAGACATACATGTTTATTCAAAATAATTGTCGGGGTTGTAACAACTTGTCATACACAATACACCTGAGATATGAGTATATGTATTTTTTATTTAATAGAACAACACTCCAAAGTTTTGTTACATACCTTAGAGGTGATCTATATGTGCACCCTTTGTGATTCTACAAACATCAACACGATAATCGAGTTCGTTCCAAACTGTTTGTAGCACGTCAGCGGTGATGGTTTCAAATACGGTTCTGATTCGTACCTTCAGTTCCGGGATACATACACACCCTGTCTCTTCAAACTGTGCATACTACCTTCGAATGGAATTGTCAGATGGTGGTTGTTTCCCGAATTTAGTGCGGAATTGCCGCTGGACAATTGTACCCCGACAATCATTTTGAATAACCCTGTACCTAATTCTCCTTCGCCTTTCTCAGTCCTTCCAAGTTAACAGTGGGACATTACTTCCAATTTAGTCAACAACGCTTCCTTCGATACACCGTCCAGTTCATTATTTATCCATCATCCCAACATTAGACAATATACAGGGTTTTTCTTAAATCCGTGAAACGTGTTTGAAAACTGGCTGATGCCACAGTTGAATGAAGATAGTAATGATTATATCTTTCAATAAGACGGCTCTCCGGCTCACTTAAAAGACGTGCGAGGGTATCTCAATCGAAACTTGCCACAAAGGTGGATAGGACGCACAGGAAAATAAGATGACGCGTTAATGCGGTGGCCACCCCGGTCCCTAGATTTAACCCCTTGCAGCTTTTTCTTCTGAAGGTTTGTGAAGGACACTGTCTTTGTGCCTCCACTCCCCGCTAATCTCCAGATTTTCGCAACCGTATCACTGCTGCTGTGGCTCTGGTCGACTGTGATATGCTGACACGCGTGTGGAACGAGATGGATTATCGAATAGATGTGTGCCGTATTACCAAAGGTGGACACACTGAGCATTTGTGAAATACGTAAAAAAAACTTGGAGAGTTTCTCTCTCTATCAGCGTAAGAACTACCATGATCCGTTGAGTAGTTTATTTGTTGCGAATTTTTAAAATGTTTCACGGACTTATGAAAAAACCCTGTATTTATGTACCTGTACACTTAGATACAGTTTAGTTACAAAACCCATTAACAAGATAAAACAAACACTGCGAAAACCTTTCAGCGCCTCTTTATTCCTCTTCTGCATCTCTTTCTATACTGGAACAGAGTTCATTTTCGGGTATCAAAATGCATTCATGCGTGAAACTTAATCCTTTCCCTCGAGCTCGTGTAAAAAATTATGGCTGTTAAATAAGGAAGGAGCTTCAGTATAGTGAAGTCGTACATGCAGCTACCAAAATGTAAAATTGTAGAAGAAAAGGCGGGAAATTTAAGACATGGCGCCAGTACATGCATTAAAGTAGATTCGTTTCACCTGAGTGGTTGCTAATTCTTACGAGGAAAAAGAAAAATTGGAGGGGTTTCTTGAGACACAGTTACACCTCGAGACATACTGGTGCTGTGGTGCTACTTCTTAGAACACCCCAAGTCATTGCCTCTGCAACAATTTAAATTATTAAACCCCCCGCGGTATTTGAAGTTGAAATGTTAAAAAAATGTAATTTAGCTTCTGGTTCGCACGCGTGTGAAAGTTGGCTCTGACCTAGGGGAAGAATATTGATGGAGAATGTTTGAGAAGGAAGTTATGAGGAACTTACTTACTTACTTACTTACTTACTTACTCCATGGTACAGAATCCTTCTTGAGAAGCTAACTGGCTTGCAGCTAGTAAAGAAATTCCCCGCATTTCACGGAACCCGAAAGTTCATTACCGCACTCACAAGCGTCCGTAACCTGTCCTTATCCTGGGTCAGCCCAATCCAGTCCATATACCCACATCCCACCTCCTGGAGATCCAGCCTAATATTATCCACCCATCTATGCCTAGGTCTCCCCAGTGGTCTCCTTCCCTCCGGTTTCCCCACCAAGATCCTTTACACCCCCTTCCCTGACCCATACGCGCTACATGCCCAGCCCATCTCATTCTTCTCGATTTTACCACCTGCATAATATTGGGTGAGGGGTACAAATAATTTAGCTCCTCGTTATGCAATCTCCCCCATTCCCCCGTTACCTCGTCCCTCATAGGTCCAAATATTCTCCTCCACACTATGTTCTCAAACACCCTCAGCTTCCTTTCCTCCCGCCGTGTCAACGACCAAGTTTCACACCCATACAAAACAACAGGCAAAATTATAGTTCTCTATATCTTGATCTTTAAATTTTTGGATAGCAACTTAGAAGACAAAAGAACTTACTGAAATTTAATAAACATAAAAAATATATAAACGCTAAAAAATTTCAGGTGACTGCCTTTATACTTTGTACTTTGTACTCCTCGCACAATGACAAAACGAATAGTTGTAGCGTTTCTTACTTTTACTCGGCAGATGCCAAATTCGAATCTCCACACGACGGGATACTATCATGACCGAGGGCTGAGGCAGGCTCCTGGCAACGCTCTGTGATATTAACTCCAAACAGACCACGAAAGTTACCTTAACATCCTTTCAAATCCATCTTTGTTATTTCTTATGTTCTTATAGTGTTTTACTTCCTGATGGGGTCGTTCTCTAACGTACAAGTGAAACCTGAGAAATGAATTCACATTTTAGTCGGAAAAAAGTCAAGGTAAGGGAGAACTTGATATATTACCAAATATACAGGGTGTTTCAGGTGGAATAATAAATATTTTAGGAGGTGGTATTATGGACTATTCCGAATAAATAAGTTCATATAAACATGTGTCCAATTTCCATTGGGTTTGGAGATACAGCTTTTTGGATGTTACGTATAAAAAGCCTTACAAAAGGTGTGAAGGAAAGACAAATGACGTATTGATTGTTTTTATTCGTTACGTAAATGACCTCAATAAATTGCAACAGTTCAAAGCAAGTGTTGAAAAATCCCACCATCGACTTCAATGCACATTTCAACCCTCTTGGCAACGGTACGTGTAGCTCTCCTGGGGTCGTCTTGGCGTTCTTGCTTTATGAGGGCAGCACTGTTCATAATTCGAGCGACCAATTTGTCTCTTGTGTTTACTTTCTCTTTGTAGACTTCACTTTTCATCCATCCCCACAGACAAAAATCTGAGCTGTACACACCAACTTCAAACAGCTGTATCTCCACACCCATTAAAAATTGGACATATGTGTATATAAACTTATTTACTCGGAATAGTCCGTACTACCACCTTCTAAAATATTTACTATTCCTCCTGAAGCTTCCTGTATATTCAGAGGACATGTGAATCAGTACAATTGCGCCGTATGTTTCAGGGTATAGATGACTGTTTCACTAAACACGCAGCGGAGTAAAAATGGCCGCAGCAGACGTCGCTTTACCTGGGCCCCCTGAAAGTACTGAATACCAAAATGTATTTTGGGTTATTTGTTACGGACGTGTAATAGTCTTTTTAATTTCCTAATCCAAAATATGAGCACAGATATTCACAAGAATAGTGAATATTGCATATGATTCTGTGCTAGTCGACTCCTAGAACGAGTTGAGGAAAGGTTGTTCATGTGCGGATTTTATCTCCGTTATTAATCAACTAATGGAGAAACAGGGAATTTAACTTAACGACTCTAATTGCTTTTCTGGATTATGGTAAAACCACTGTTACTTTTATCAGATGGTAATTTATGTATGACAAATATTTCCACGACACTCACTGAGAATGGTACGAAGCAAGTACTGGGATATACGTACAGAATTTGCAATACGCAAGGGAAGTCTGAAATAGGAAAAATTATTGAATTAAATTGAAACAGTCGTGAGATATCATTTGTGATTTTGACGTTTTGCTGACCGTGCAGCTCAGTATATTTATCTCAGTAATTAACCAACTTGATGCGCAAAGTTTTTGTTTTACAATAAGTTTATTTCATGCCTCTACATGTTTCGAGCACATGTGCTCGAAACATGTAGAGGCATGAAATAAACTTATTGTAAAACAAAAATTTTGCGCATCAAGTTGGTTAATTACTGAGATAAATCATTTGTGAATTTATATTAAACAGAAATGGAACACTCTTCTTGGACTCGTGATGGTAAAATTTTTGTCATTCTTCTGATATTTCGACTGATTTTTTATTTTTCAATGTAGAAGTTTGCTTTAAGGTAATGTTGTAAAATCTGATCTACACAAACGTTTTCTCAGGTGAGTGTTATCTTTATCTCAGGGACATAATTGTGTTCCCTGAACTATCTATTCAATGTATCTTTGAATGTTTGGGTTATTGTAAATGATATACAAGTATTTTTTTTTACGTTCAGGTGACCGTGCATGGTGATAAATTCTTAAAATAAAACCAACCAGATGCACTAATATCTCAAATTTGTTTTTGGATTAAGACTGTACATGTTTCGGACAGTTCCTTTGCCCATCATCGGGAGTCTAACACTGTACACACAGCAATGGTATGTGTCATAATGTTTTGGTGACAGCTGTCAGCAAACCTGTATGACATATACCACTGCTGTGTGTACAGTGAAAAACTCCTGATGATGGACAGAGGAACTGACCGAAATAGGTAGAGCTTTATTCCAAAAATAAATTTGAGAAATTAGTGTATCTATTTGGTTTTATTATGAGAAAAGTGTTTAATTATCTGTTTATTATTTTCTATACTAATTATATTTCTTTATTAATAAACTATTAATCCTTAATTCTTGTCATCAGTCTACAGAGCCGAGTTACTAAAATGTGGCGTAAAATGCCATTCTTTGGTTTTTATCTTTTAATTAGGCTTCTGATCTCGAAATTATTGTGACGTACATAGTTGCTGGTACTTTAAGTGGCAACATGTCGGTCTACCCATCTTTGATTTCCCCAGAAGGTTTCTTAAATTTGTCCTCCTAATACTCCGAAATCATTGGCTGCAAATTATACTGACACCGTCATTACAGCTGAATCATAGAGTCGTCGCCATCATAGATATAACCACCTCAAAGAAGAGCAACACCAGTCATAGGCCTGACAGATACAATTAAGAACAGAGGTAGAAAAATTCAACAAATGTATCGTTGACCAAAAATGCATGTGAAATGAGCTTCATATAAACAGACACCAAAACAATCCATCATTTTCTGTTCATCTTACAATTCCGAAACTATTCATTACACGAGGGCCCAAATACCGGGAACAAGGCCGCGACGACTAAATATTTATCTTGACACCTAAAGTTGTAAGTCCCCCATTATGTAACTTGCTTCATTTCACCTTCCGCGCTCTTAGAATTTTCAGGTGGCTCCTAGATATTATGACAACTTGTGTACCTGTATCTCTTCTTTTACGAAACATATTCCATTTTCATTCGGCACGATGTAACCTCCGCAGTTAAAACGCCGTCGTTAAATAACCCGAGTCTGTAAATATTACAGATGTGTGCATCTGGTAATCACCTGGCGAGTAGACAGTTGGGCATTTTTCTACAGCCTGCTGTTACACACGCAAATAGCACTGCCTGCTTGATAACAAAGAAGATTTCGTTTATTCCAGATTAAATATTACGTTCCGGTTCGGCTATACAAACTGGCCAGTCGATTACCCTTTGTTTGTAAGAAAAAATTCGTTTAATGGAAAGTGGTTTATGTGTGCATCGTCTGCTTGAACATTTAAAGAGTCCGCATTTTATCACTCAGTGTACACTTTCTTATGGTTCTCTAAGCAAACAGCAATTATTTCCCAGAATCGAATGTTCATTGCAACCCTGACATGGTGTGTTCGCTGTGAGGTAGGGAATGAATTATGAAACGTCTTTGTGTTATTACCAGGCGTCAGAATCTTAACAAACTTAAGAACCCTTTGACGCCTAACGACCACTATAGTGGTCGTACCGCACCGCTAACCTCTAAAAGTTTCATTTTATATGTTTATTCAACAAATATAGGTACTGAATATTTTAAACATGGTATATACTGTCCGTTGTTTTCTCTTCAAAATGCAGTTTGTTTCATAATTCTAACATATTTGTTTCCTG
>Ga0123355_10020116_pt1 | contig 10647 bp, 8 predicted proteins | sample TergutEmb28metaG_3_FD_89872 | JGI IMG/M metagenome (GOLD analysis project Ga0123355, IMG submission 89872) | Embiratermes neotenicus P1 segment gut microbial communities from Petit-Saut dam, French Guiana - Emb289 P1 | ecosystem: Host-associated > Arthropoda: Insects > Digestive system > Gut ... | reverse complement strand
TTCCCCAAAGCGCTGCTAATCGCATTGAACGATGGTGTGGATATCGCATCAGGTAAAAAGCTCTGCGAAGGTGTTGGGCATTTCAGGGATATGCGCTCTTTTGACGATGTGATGGCGGCTTGGGATAAAGTGATCCGAGCATTTACCCGCCATGGCATTATTATTGATTCCTGCGCGGATACTGTATTGGAGCGAGATACGGCCGACATCCTTTGTTCGGCTCTGTGTGACGATTGCATTGAGCGCGGTTTGAATCTCAAAGAAGGCGGTGCAGTTTACGATTTTATCAGTGGCTTACAAGTAGGTATTGCAAATTTAGCAGACTCGCTTGCGGCGATTAAAAAATGCGTCTTTGACGAAAAGCAGTTCAGCCCGCCGCAATTGTGGGATGCCTTACAAGCCGACTTTGCGGGCGAAGAAAACGAGCGAATCCGTGCGCACCTCCTTTCCGCGCCGAAGTATGGCAATGATGATGATTATGTGGATAGCCTGATTCGGGAGGCCTATGATATCTATATCGATGAGATGAAAAAATACCACAATACCCGTTATGGCCGCGGGCCAATCGGCGGCGTGTATTATGCCGGTACTTCCTCGATTTCCGCCAATGTACCACAGGGGGCGGGAACAACAGCTACGCCAGACGGACGACATGCGGGCGAACCGTTAGCGGAGGGTAGCTCCCCCTCTCATGCGATGGACAGAAACGGACCGACGGCTGTATTCAAATCGGTTTCCAAGCTGCCAACACGAGAGATTACCGGCGGTGTCCTTTTGAACCAAAAAGTAACCCCGCAAATGCTCACAGATGAAGCGGACAGGGTGAAGCTGATTGCGTTGCTTCGTACATTTTTTAACAGGCTGGATGGGTTTCATGTGCAATTTAATGTAGTGAACCGTGAAACCTTGCTGGACGCACAAAGAAACCCGGAAAAACACCGTGATTTAATCGTAAGAGTTGCCGGATACTCTGCGTTCTTCAATGTATTGTCCAGACAAACGCAAGACGATATTATTGCGCGCACGGAACAAGTCATTTCATAGCGCATATATTCAGCGCGTCATTCCGGGTTTGGCCCGGGGGCGCCGGCATCATCGCAAATATACAATGCTTTTAATCAAGAATTATTACTTTGGAGCGAAAGAGTAGACATTTTTATTGTGTTTCCCCCGCCTACGGCGGGGGAAACACGAAAAGAACAATTTTCTACCTTTAGGTGCAGGAGTAATGGTATAAGAAATTTAAATACAAGGTGGATGGAACAATGGAGTTTTTATTTGATACCGTTAATCTAAAAAATATTGAAACATATGGGGAAATTTATCCCTACACCGGGGTAACCAGCAATCCAAGCATCATCAAAGCCGAAGGGGAAATTGACTTCTTCGCGCATTTCAAAGAAATCCGCAGAATCATAGGCCGGGAACGTTCTCTGCACATTCAAACGCTTGCCACTGATTGTAATGGCATTTTGAGAGAGGCGGAGGCGATTCTTTCCAATGTGGACGAAGATGTCTACATCAAAATCCCTACGACGGAAGCGGGGCTTGCAGCCATGCAGATACTAAAAAGGCAGGGCGTAAGGATTACAGCAACTGCGATTTATTCCATCATTCAAGGCTTTATGGCGATCAATGCGGGTGCAGATTTTATTGCTCCTTATTACAACCGCATGGAGAATGTGGATATTGATCCGGATAACACAATCTCTGCCTATGTAAAAGCGATTGAAACGAGTTCATCTCCAACGAAAATAGTTGCGGCAAGTTTTAAGAATATTGCTCAAGTAAATAAAGCCATTATTGCGGGAGCGCATACGGTTACGCTTCAGCCTGCCCTGTTGCATGATGTATTTGGCATGGCGGCAATCCGCAAGGCTGTAGATGATTTTGCGGTGGATTGGGAATCCGTATTTGGAGATGTGTCCATTCTTGATCTGACGAACGGCTGAGAGGAGAAGGGCGATGCGCTTATATACGATTGGCATTGATGTTGGGGGTACGAAAACGGCATATGGCTTATTTGATCAGGACAAGAATCTGATTAAAAAGATAAAAACGCCATCAGATAAAACACAAACCAGCGAAACATTTTTTGATGGTATTTGTGGTACGATTCATCATGTGTTAGCGGCTGAAGGGATCTCCCGAAGCCAGCTTCGAGGCATCGGGGTCGGTATGCCGTCCTATGTGCTGTTTGACGAAGGTAAGATCATAAAAACAGCTAATCTGACAAATATTCGTAATTTTCCGGCCCGCTCATATATGATGGAGCAGATGGGCAACATACCTGTTGTTATAGATAATGACGCGAACACAGGGGCGCTTGCCGAATTTCGGCACGGGGCCGGGCGGGGCTTCAAGCATATGCTCTATTGCCCGGTCAGCACCGGTATCTCCACGGGAATCATGATCAATGGACAACTATTTCGTGGCAGCTACGGCTGGGCAGGGGAGAGCGGGCATATGATTGCGGCGCCCGGTTTGGGCATAGAATGCGGCTGTGAAAACAAAGGTTGCCTCATGTCCTATTGCTCTGGGTCCATGATCATAAAGCATGTCCAACAGAAAATAGCGGATGGCGGCCCGACGCTTATGACGCAGCTTGCGGGCGGCGCCGATCAGATCACAACCGTTCATATTCTGGAAGCTTATGATCAAAGCGATGCAATGGCTCTTTGGGCCGTGGATCAGATGGCCCTGTATTTGGGCGCTTGGGTATACAACCAATACGTGCTCCTGAATATAAATTGCTTTGTTTTTGGAGGCGGACTGCTTCATTTTGGGGACCGCCTGTTCAAAAAGATACGCCATGTATTTGACGCATATAACCAGGACGATATGCCGGTTTATTTCAAAACAGCAGAACTCGGTGAGGATTTTGGCATGATTGGTGCCGCTGAATTGATTATGGAACAGTAAATAACCGAAGAATTTGTGAGCGGATAGGAGCGGGGGATTATCGCTCTCCGTTTCTTTTCCGTCCCAATTCGGTTGTGCCTTGTATCGCGTGTACATGCCCGCCGGGAATTTTTATGGGCGGTCCGGTCAGGCCGGAAAAGCGATGGTTGTGTGCGTCGCCGGTCAGTACCCGCCCTGTCACCTGATGCTTGTGCTGCGTCCTGGGGGCGACAGCCTTTGCGCGTCCACACGGTGCCCGCCGCAACCCTTGCGCGCAGAGCTGCTCTAAGGCCTTGGCATTTCGCGCCTGGAGCTCTGACACGAATGTCAGCGTGTCGATCTGATCTCGTCGGGCGGCCTGCTCCGGCCGGATGCGGGGGAAGTTTGGATTCGAGTAAATTTTCATCAGGATCAGCTCCTATTCGTACCATATTTAAACAAGTAAAAAACGGACCAACGTATTGCGATGTATTTTGCACATAGAACGAGACTTCTTTTTGCGCTCATTGCAAAAAGTTTAGCCAAGTCAATATTCAGGCGTAAAACTAGCCCGTAGAGCGAGCATCTTCTCGGTGGAACGTGAGTGCTGTGGGTCCCCGCTTGTGGTGGAGAGAGGTAAGAAATCATTCAAACATAATACGGAACTACGTTTATGTACCGGCACATGCTTGTGTGCCGGTTGGAAAGCTAGATCATTTCAGGGTTTCAAGTCCCAGAATAATGTCTTCCAGGCCCTTTTCGATGTCACCGAGACCTTCGCAGATATCCTGTTCGCCCTCTTTGATTTCGTGTTCGGCTTTGAGCACCAGCTTTAAAGCTTCTGCAATCTCATGAATTGCCTTCCGCAGCTCGTCTCTGGCACGGCCTAAGTCACGCAGACCTTCGCAGATGTCGGCGATACCTTCGCGAACCTCTTTGAGGCCCCGCTCGATCCGTTCCCAGTCTGGCTTTTTCTCACAACAGCTCATATTACGCACTCCAGTTTTTTATAGTCGCCTGATCAGGCGTAAGCCATTATATGCAGATGCGATCTAATCGTGTATAGTTGCCGTAGTTGCAAAAGGTCTGCCGGATTGTGTGGCAATTTTGCGCAGGGCAAGGCGGACGACGTAGGCATGCTTTGTGCCCGCCAAGGAGGGCAACGCAGCAATGTGTAAAATTCACCGCGGCGACTATACATGAATTTTCCATAGATAAATCATCGCCTTTTACGTCACAATAAGAGCGGGAGGAGAAGATTCTATGACATCTGTTACATGTTGGCAATTATTCTGCGAAACCGGAGACCCGGTATACTACTTGCTCTACCGAGAGGCCGGTGCATGTATAGCAATCAAGCCTAAAACAGTCGAAGAGGAGACGCATTGAAGAGTTTCTTGTTTCTCCCCGCCACAGGCGGGGGGAAATCAGTATGTGCTTTAGCTCAAAGAACCAGCACTTGAAGTGGTGAGAATAAAAAGCTTTCGCGTATATCGTCTCTTCGTATTGAAGCGAAGAACCCTATAGATTTTGCGCTTGATAGGGCACAGAAATTGCAGTGTGCGCCGGTTTACGGGCAGTAGGGCAAGTGATGCGAAAAAGAGCTTCGATGCCTCTTGGGAGGCTTGCCCGTAATAAGCCCTTCTAGGGCTTGTGCGAACCACCACTTCAAATGGTGGTTCTGATATTTGCAAAAACAAGACGTTTTTAAGTTTGCCTGACTATATGTCCGACAAAATCTCTGTTTCGAAAATGGAGAGCTAGTGGAAACGGGAAGGATTCATAAGCGAATCCTTCCCGTCTGTTCGATTATAGCTTATTCAAAGATACGATTCGGCGTAGAATCGCTCGGGCAGTAGACAAATTTAAATCAACGCCATTTGTCTACTGCCAATCCCTTGATAAATGTTACCCTTCCCAGCAGACGCTTTTTCAGGTATAATAGCCACATGGATTTATCAACACGAGGGCTGGTTCTCCGAGAAGTTAATTACAAAGAATCAGACAAAATTCTTACCATCTTAACCGAAGATGCGGGTAAGCTCACCGTCTCTGCCAGAGGCGCGCGAAAAAAGATAGGGAAATATACCGCCGCCAGCCAGTTTCTGGCTTTTTCTGAGCTGGACCTCTATGAGCGACAGGGCAGGTGGAATCTGCGAGAGGGGCGGGTCGTGGAGCAGTTCAATGGTCTGCGGCAGGATATTTTAAATCTTTCGATCGGGGCTTATTTCGCTGAACTATTAGAGGCGGTCAGTGATGCGGATCATCTGGAGACCGGGCTGCTTACCTTGGGGCTTATAGGGCTTCGTGTGCTCTCCAGCGGCGCGCGGGATCCACGATTGATGAAAGCGGTCTTTGAATTTCGGCTCATGTGCCTCTCCGGCTATACGCCGGAAGTGGAGGCCTGTCCCGTGTGCGCTGCCCGGACGCCAGAGCAGCCGATGTTGAACATTCATGAGGGCTATATGCATTGTAAGGCGCACCGGACAGAAAACGGCGTTAAACTGCCTTTAGACACAGGGAGTTTGCAAGCGCTGCGCCATATCGTGTCTGCCCCCGAGGGCCGGGTGTTTGCATTCGCTCTGGGTGACCGAAGTCTTGCGTACTTAGAGACTGCGGCGGAGGGGTACGTTTTGGCACAGCTGGATCGCGGATTTCGCACATTAGACTTTTTGAAGGCGCTGTAGGGATGGTTTTTGGCCGCCTGATCCCGCCTCTATGGGGTACACCATTGCTCATAGGGGATTTCTTCAAACCTCACCTATATCAACAAGTTGCACAAAATATTATACTATAGTCATGAGACGACATGAATTGCACGACGAACAGTAGAACCGCATCAAGCATCTGCTGCCCCCGGAACGCAAACCACGCGGCGGTCGCCGGGCGAAAGATAATCGGGTCATGCTAAACGACATAATTTATTGGCTGAGCACCGGGATTCCATGGGCAGATTTGCCGGAACGGTTCGGACTGTGGAAAAGCGTGTATACCCGCTTTTCCAGCTGGAGCAAGAGCGGCGTATTCGAGGAAGTCTTAGCCGCGCTGATCTCCGAGGATATAGTGGACGAAACCACGCTGATGCTGGACAGCACGATTATCAAAGTGCGTCAGCATGGGAGTGGTAAAAAGGGGGCTCCATAAAGGGCGTGGGATCGGCGGTTTATCCACAAAAGTCCATGCGGTTGTGGATGGATTGGGTAATCCTCTGCATTTTCAGCTCTCATCCGGCACACGCAATGACATTGTTTATGCACAGGCGGTGCTTGAATCCTTTGATTTGAGCGGCAAGAAAGTTTTGGCAGATATGGGCTATGATCAGGAGGCGCTTTGCGCATACATCCGCCAACGGGGCGGCGATCCAATGATTCCGAGCCGCATAAGCAATCGGATTCGGCGGGATATTGATGAGGATGAATACAGCAAACGGCGCTGGGTGGAAAATCTATTTCAGAAGCTCAAAAACCGCCGCCGGGTTGCCACTCGCTACGATAAACTTGATGCCCATTTCGCCGCTGTTGTTGCGTTATGATACACTGATTCGCATATAAGATTTTGTAAAAAATCGGGTCTCTCGCCAATTCGCATCAAGGAGAAGCAGCCTATGCGAAACAGAATACGTGTCAATTATCCTGGCAGCATTTTTGGAATCGCTCTCATTTTGATAAACGAACTTTTCTTGAAAACTTTAGGCTTAGGACGGGAGTAGTATGATGCAAGAAATCAAAGAAGTCATCATCGTCGAGGGGCGATATGATAAAAATACACTCTCCCAAGTCGTGCGGGCGACGATTTTGGAGACACAAGGATATGGCATTTTCAACGACAAGCAGAAGATGCAACTCATCCGCAGGCTGGCGAAGGAGCGCGGGGTGATTATCCTGACAGACAGCGACAACGCTGGATTTCTGATCCGTAATCACCTGAAGGGCAGTATCCCCGATGGGCGGGTAATCCACGCCTATATCCCGGACCGCTGTGGGAAGGAGCGGCGCAAGACTGCACCGAGCTGTGAGGGCAAGCTGGGGGTCGAGGGGATGGACCCGGAGACGCTGCTGGAGACACTCCGGCGGGCGGGGGCTACGTTCTGGGGGGTGGTAGCGGGGGAGACCGAAGGAGAGAGACCGCAATTGACGAAGGCCCATCTATACGAGGCGGGCCTTACGGGACGTCCGGACAGCAAGCGTCGGCGGCAGACGCTCTTAGAGTCGCTGGACCTACCAGAGAACTTAACAACGAACGGGCTTTTGGACGTGCTCAATGTGTTGTATTCGCTCGAGGAGGGTTTGCAGGTTATTTCCTCTCGGTCATGAGGTTTTTGGCAGACTAGGACATGGATGCTTGGTGCTGTCAATATGAGGGGTGTACTGGCAGCGGGGGGAAACAAAATAGATGTGTTTTAGCTCAAAGAGCCACCACTTGAAGTGGTGAGGATAAAAAGCTTTCGCGTATATCGTCTCTTCGTATCGAAGCGAAGAACCCTATAGATTTTGCGCTTGATAGGGCATGAAAATTGCAGTGTGCGCCGGTTTACGGGCAGTAGGGCAAGTAATGCGAAAGAAAGAACTTCGATGTCTCTTGAGAGGCTTCCCCGTAATAAGCCCTGCTAGGGCTTGTGCAAACCACCACTCCAAGTGGTGGTTCTGATTAAATCAAGGCTATTTGCCCATACCCAGTGTGCGCAGGTGCAAAAGAATTTTTGCAATTTCATAAATTGCATCTTGCATTTTGGGACTGAGTGTGGTATGCTGTGCTAGTCTTTTGTACATCTATATTAACTTGGAGTGAAGAACATGGTAAAGAAAAAAATCAAAAAAGTACTGGTAGCCAACCGCGGCGAGATTGCAATCCGTGTGTTTCGGGCCTGTAATGACTTGGGTATTTCGACGGTTGCGATCTATTCTCAGGAGGACGCGTACAACTTATTCCGCACCAAAGCGGATGAGGCGTATCTGATCGGTGAAAATCAGACGCCTCTAGGGGCATATCTGGATATCGATGCTATTATTCGCCTGGCGAAGGCCAAGAACGTAGATGCGATCCATCCGGGCTATGGCTTTCTGTCGGAGAATGCAAATTTTGCAAGAGCCTGTGAGAAAAATGGCATAATCTTTATCGGGCCGCCCTCTCATATCTTGGATAAGATGGGCGATAAGCTCAGCGCCAAAGAAATTGCAAAGGAATGTCATGTGCCTACGATTCCCGGCAATGAAGAGCCGCTCACCGGTACGGACGATGCGCTCTTACGGGCGGAGGAATATGGATATCCCGTCATTTTGAAGGCCGCAGCCGGCGGCGGCGGACGCGGGATGCGTCGTGTGAACAATCCGGAAGAGCTGCAAACAGCTTTCCCGCTGGTGCAGAGCGAAGCGAAGAAATCCTTTGGGCGCGGCGATATTTTCATGGAAAAATATCTGGTCGAGCCGAAGCACATTGAGATTCAGATTTTGGCTGATAAGCATGGAAGCGTGTATCATCTATTTGAGCGGGACTGCTCCCTGCAAAGACGGTATCAAAAAGTGGTTGAGATTGCGCCTGCGGTCTCTCTGCCGGAGCATGTAAAACAAGCGCTCTACGCTGACGCCGTAACGCTGGCGAAACATGTAGATTATGTGAATGCCGGGACCTTTGAATTCCTGGTAGATCGTGATAATAAACACTATTTCATCGAGGTTAACCCGCGTGTGCAGGTAGAGCATACCATCACTGAGGTCATCACGGGAATCGACATTGTGCAGACCCAGATCATGGTCGCCGAGGGACACAAGTTCACAGATCCGGAGATCGACATCCCTAATCAGGAAGCGATTAAAATGAGTGGTGTTGCCATCCAATGCCGTGTAACCACGGAAGATCCGAAAAACGGGTTTGCGCCGGATACCGGGAAGCTGACGGTATATCGTTCGGGCGGCGGCAATGGTGTGCGCTTAGATGCGGGTAACGCTTACGCCGGGGCAGAGATATCACCTTATTATGACAGCCTTCTGGTCAAGGTCACGGCCTTTGATCGGAACTATGAGAGAGCAACCCGGAAATCAATCCGCGCGATCAATGAGATGCGGATTCGCGGCGTAAAAAGCAACATCCAGTTCCTAAACAACATTTTGTCTCATCCGAAGTTTGCGACGGGAGATTTCCACGCCACCTTCATTGATGATACCCCGGAACTGTATGACTTCGCTGATTCGAAGGACAGAGCGACGAAACTGATGAAGTATATCGGCGACGTGGTTGTGAACTATCCAGAGTCGAAAGCGATCGGCAGCTCCCCTGTAGCACCGCAGGTGCCCGGAGAGAAACCGGCGGGGCTCAAGCAACTTCTGGACGAAAAAGGCCCGGAAGGGCTACGGGACTACTGCTTGAACAGCAAGAAGCTCCTCCTGGCGGATACCACCCTCAGAGACGCCCATCAGTCGCTCTTAGCGACGCGGGTGCGGACCCGTGATATGGCGGCCATTGCCGATTACGTATCTTACGCCATGAGCGACTTGTTCGCGTTGGAAATGTGGGGCGGTGCAACATTCGATGTGGCCTACCGCTTCCTCCACGAGTCCCCTTGGGAGCGGATGGAGATTTTGCGGGAGAAAATTCCCAACATTCCATTTATGATGCTCTTCCGCGGTGCGAACGCCGTTGGATATACGAATTACCCGGACAATGTGGTGCGGGAATTCATCCGCCAGTCGGCAAAATCCGGGATTGATGTATTCCGTGTGTTCGACTCCCTCAACTGGATGCCCAATGTGGAAGTTTCCATTGAAGAAGTGCTCAAACAGGGCAAGGTCGCGGAGGGCTATATCTGCTACACTGGTGACATTTCTGATCCGGCGAAAGACAAGTACAACCTGGACTACTATGTCAAACTGGCAAAAGAGATGGAGCGCCGGGGTGTACATGTGTTGGGTATTAAGGACATGGCGGGACTATGTAGGCCATACGCGGCCCAGAAGCTGGTATCTACACTCAAGCAAGAGATTGGATTGCCGATTCACTTCCACACGCATGATACCAGCGGCAACGGCGTGGCTGCCGCGCTCAAAGCGGCGGAAGCGGGGTGCGACATTGTAGACGGCGCTATCGCGTCCCTATCGTCTATCACCAGCCAGCCCTCTATGAACGCGATTGTGACATCTCTGGCCGGTACGGAACGAGACACGGGGCTAGACGACGAGAAACTACTCCCGATTTCGGACTATTGGAACCAAGTGCGCAAGCTATACGCGCCGTTTGAGGCGGATTTGACTTCTCCTGCGACTGATATTTACAAATACGAGATTCCCGGCGGGCAGTACTCGAACCTGAAACCCCAGGTAGAGAATCTGGGCCTCGGTCATCGTTTCCAAGATGTGAAAGAGAAGTACAAAGAAGCCAATGACATTTTGGGTGATATCGTAAAGGTGACCCCTTCGTCTAAAATGGTTGGAGATCTGGCGATTTTCATGGTGCAAAACGATTTGGACGCGGCGAATATCGTGGAGAACGGAAAGAATCTGGCCTTCCCGGATTCCGTAGTGAGTTATTTTGAAGGCATGATGGGCCAGCCGCAGGGCGGGTTCCCGAAAGACCTACAGGAAGTTGTCTTGAAAGGGAAAAAGCCGATCACCTGCCGTCCGGGTGAGCTTTTGCCGCCGGTTGATTTTGATAAATTGAAAGAGGATATCGCGTATTTCTGTCCGGATGCCACGATGCGGGATATGGTGTCTTACTGCATGTATCCCAAAGTGTTTGAAGACTTCCAGAAGTTTTTGCAGGAGTATACGGATCTCT
>Ga0123355_10020115_pt1 | contig 10648 bp, 12 predicted proteins | sample TergutEmb28metaG_3_FD_89872 | JGI IMG/M metagenome (GOLD analysis project Ga0123355, IMG submission 89872) | Embiratermes neotenicus P1 segment gut microbial communities from Petit-Saut dam, French Guiana - Emb289 P1 | ecosystem: Host-associated > Arthropoda: Insects > Digestive system > Gut ... | reverse complement strand
TGAAGGCTCTGAACAAAGAAGCGGACGAGCGGCTTCTGATCGAGGCTGCGCAGAAGGACACCGCCTGCTTTGCAGATCTTTATGAGCTTAACTTCGCGCGGGTATACGCCTACGTGGTGAAACGGGTACGGGATCGGGCTGAAGCCGAGGATGTGACCGCGGAGGTTTTTCACCAGGCCTTGGCGAATCTGAAACGCTTTGAGTGGCGAGGGATTCCGTTTGCGGCCTGGCTGTTCCGGATTGCAGCCAATTTGCTCTCCGATCGGTGGCAGCGGACCGGGCGGGAAGTCACGGATGACTCAGGGGTGATTGAGTCCGCGCCTGTTAGTCCGGCCGACATTGAAGAAGTGGAGCGGCGAGCGACGCTGTTCCGCCTGGTCGATACCCTTCCGGCCGAACAGCGGCGGGTGGTTGTTCTCCGGTTTGTCGAGCAGAAGAGCATCAAAGAAGTCGCCAAAGAAGTACGCAAAACAGAGGGGGCAGTCAAGCAGTTACAGTTTCGCGCTCTGAGCAGTTTGCGGGCGCGCATGGAGGGTGCCGATGCCTAAGCGCTCTCTACAGCCAGGGAATGGTGGCCAGAAGCAGATCGAGCAGCTCAACCAGGCTCTCGACGCCATGCTGGCGCGAAATGACGGTCGAGTCGGCAAGACGGGGGTGGAGATCGAGCCACTGGTTCGCATCGCGGCGGACTTGCGCAATCTGCCGAGTGCGAAGTTCAAGGCACGATTGAAATCCGAATTAGGAGGCAAGAAGCGTATGTCGACCGTTGTCGAGCCCGCCCGAGCCGTTGGTGTGACTGCATCCCCCAGATTGGCGTTTCGAGATCCTGCCAAAGCGATTGAGCTCTACCAGCGCGCTTTCGGTGCGAAAGAGAGGTTCCGCTTCCAGGTTGGAGACAGCATTCCGCACGCCGAGTTGATGATCGGCGATACCCCTATCGACCTGACCGGCGAATGGCCCGAGGGAGGCCGCTTCAGCGCCGAAACGCTGGGGTACTCGCCAGTTTCGATTTCCATCCGTGTCCCGGATGTGGACGCATTCACGGAACATGCCGTAGCTGAAGGAATGCAGTTGGTGCGCGAGCCCAAGGACCAATTTTATGGACATCGCGATGCGACTTTGCAGGATCCGTTTGGCTACACCTGGGGCGTGTTCACCGTGACCAAAGAGATGTCGGTGGAAGAAATGCACCGGCGAATGCAGGGGATGAGCGCAGGCCCGGAGGGCGGCGAGGGTCCCGCACCCAAGACGGGGGTAGATCCTGTTCCGCGCGGATTCCGCATGGTGACCCCGTACCTGGTGGCCGCGGATGGTCCTGCCCTGCTGGATTTTGTCAAGGCAGCTTTTGATGCCGAAGAGATCATGCGTGTCGAAACGCCGATCGGCGGAGTGCATGGCGAGTCCCGGATTGGCGATTCGATCCTGATGCTGGGGGGCGGCGTGCCGGGCAAGAAATTCCCCGGGTCGTTGCAGCCGGCGGCGCTACACGTGTACGTCAAGGACGCCGACGCGGTCTGCGCCAAGGCGGTGGCGGCGGGAGCAACGCTGGTCGACGAAGTTCGCGACCAGGAATACAACGAACGTTCCGGCACGTTGAAAGATCGCGCTGGCAACTTCTGGTATGTGGCGACCGCGAGGGGTGAAAGCTACACCCCGAAGCATTTGCACAGTGTGAATCCGTATTTGCATCCACGGCGAGCGGAACCGCTCATCAGCTTCCTGAAGCGGGCTTTCAACGCGGAGGAAGTGGGAAAATACGCCTCGCCGGATGGCGTCGTGTACCACGCCGCAATTAAAGTCGGCGATTCCGTCATCGAGATGGGCGAGGCTCAAGGGAAGTACGAGACCATGCCGGCGATGTTTTACCTGTACGTGCCGAACGTGGATGACGTGTATCGCCAGGCCGTGGCGGCGGGTGCGACGTCGTTCCAGGAGCCGGCCGATCAGTTCTACGGGGACCGCAGCGCCGCGGTGAAGGACAACTTCGGCAACAAGTGGTACATCGCGACGCACATCCGGGATGTCCAGATGTAGCGCGCGGGGCTCGACATTCTGCTGCCGACATACAACCTGCTCGACATGACGGTGTGCTTGATTCACAGCAGGAGGGGGGCGACGCCCCCCTCGGACTGCCCGGCGGAAGCCGGCGCTAACTAAGGAGACCCAAAGATGGAAATGATGGTTGAGCAATCGATTCGATTCTTATATCGGTAATGCAAGAGTTTCGCGAAGAGGTGGCTATTACCAGGCGCGTTCTGAATCGAGTTCCGGAGAGCAAGCTGACTTGGAAGCCGCACGCGAAGTCGATGACGTTGGGACAGTTGGCGTGGCATATCGCGACTATGCCAGGATCGCTGTCACAGCTGGTGCAGCAGGAGAGTTTCGATTTATCCAAGGCCAGCTTCGTTCCGCCCCAGCCGAAGAGTCTGGAAGAGATTCTCACAGCTTATGAGCAGAGCGTTCGCGATGGCGAGCAAAGTCTCGAGAGCATGACCGATGACCGCGCCAAAGGACCGTGGCGGCTGGAGAGGAATGGCAAGGAGATTTTCACCAAGCCGCGGTTCTCCGTGATGCGGTCAATCATGCTGAATCACTGGTATCACCATCGCGGGCAGTTGTCGGTGTATTTGCGGCTGCTGGAGGTTCCCGTGCCGGCGATCTACGGGCCCAGCGCGGATGAAGGGCCGTTTGCCTAGAAAACGCACTGATACCCTATGACGAAACGCGCAAGCTGTGCGACCAGCGAGCAAGGAAAGCGAAAAACTGTGCGGTGAACCGCGAGGGCGGTCAGCTTTGCTGGGCTCGAGTGCGACGATACTCGAAGGCCAAACCCTCAGTAACGGCGATTGGCTTCCCGCCCTCCCCACTTTTTTGTTCTTTCCAGAAAATCAGCACGGGGATAATTCTTACTGCGCCGATACCGGGATGTCCAAATATACATACTGGCCCGGTTCGAGTTTCAACGGCGGACCTGGGACAAGAGAGCGATTCACCGGCGGCGGCAACATGACCATCAGAGTCACATTTTTGCCCGGCGGGACCTGGATGCGATAATCACCGTCGATATTTACGGAGTGCCCGTGTCCGTCGGCATCGACATATCCGAGGCGCGCCTTGACGGCCGCTCCGGTGTTGGCGTCGACAACCCGTCCGGCAACGGTGGCGGCTTTTGGGCCCAGCTTCACGGCGACTTCGGCGGTGGGATGACCCTCGCTAAGTTCAATCTGCGGCGCCGCCGCCTTTGGATCGGTGTAGAAACTGTCCAAGGGATCAGGATAGCCATCGGCGTCTTTGCGGGCATACACCTTGTAGGTCCCCAGATCGAGACCTCGATGAAAATCGAAAGCACCGTTGCCGTCTGTTTTGGTGGAACGGGGCACGGCGTCGTTGAGCATGAGGCCCTGGGCTACGGCATAGACAGTGGCTCCGGCGACTGGCGCGCCCGTCGGGTCGATGACTGTGCCTCGAAGGTTCGCTGAGTGCGTGGTTTGTGCCTGGATGAGAAGACTTCCACTGACCGTGACGAGGACGATGAGCTGCTTCATAGATCCTCCGGGCCGACTCTGGAAGCTACGATGCAGGGCGTGCGCGGAACGGTTTTATGAACTCGAATCCGGAAAACGCGGTCTGCTTCAACCGGGTGCAGTTAGTTCATGTCGCCGAGCGAGCAGGCGCCCGCACCACGAGGATCGCCGCAGGATCCGCACGGACCGGCTGGCCGGGAGGAGGTCGACGCGCTCTTGGCGGAGACGGCGAAGACCGAGAGCTGTGGCTCGAGTTTCCTGGTGTGGCACTTCGGGCACTCGGCTGTTTCCTTGCCGTAGACAAGAGCTTCGAATTGATGATGGCATTCCTGGCAGATGTATTCGTAGATGGGCATGGCCACTCCGTTTGTCTTGCGTAACTGCTCAGTTACACATAATGTGATGCCGTTGGGTTCACCTCTGTACGGCGCAGCCGAGGGATCCGCAGGTCACTCGACTGGTGAACCACCTTCGACCCGGTTCTTCCCTGACTGTCTATTAGAATCAATTTGTGGAGAGTTCGCAAATCTCAGAGTCTCCGAGCGAAGACTTCTTGCCGGGCGCGAAGAATGCGCCTTCGGCGTGGAAGGTGCGTGAGCCGTTCCGGGCGCGGCGGTGGCTTGGTGGCGGGCATGTGCAAACCATTGCCAGTTTTCTCATGCCAAGGCGAATTCATCTGCCTCCGGCGGAAGAGCGATTGGTGGAGGTGGCGGCGGGAATCAAGGTGCGCTGCTGGTGCCGCTGGCAGCTGAATCGCACGGAGGCATTGACGCTCATCGTTGTGCATGGGCTTGAGGGATCGTCGGAGTCGAAGTACATGACCGGCGTAGCGCAGAACGGGCTGGCGGCGGGGATGAATGTTGTGCTGATGAACCAGCGGAACTGCGGGGGGATGGATTACTTTGCACCAACTCTCTACAACTCGAGTTTATCGAGTGACGTCGCCGCCGTGGCGCGACACGTCGTGGACAAGGACCGTGTATCGCGGTTCGCGCTGATTGGGTTTTCGATGGGCGGAAACCTGGTGCTGAAACTCGCCGGCGAATGGGGCAGCGACAGACCTCCGGAGTTTCGGGCGGTGGCGGCGGTCTGCCCGGCGATGGACCTGGCGGCGTCGGCCGACGCGCTGCATGAGCCGGTGAACCGGTTTTACGAGTATTACTTTCTGCTTCAGCTGTTCCGAAGGATACGGACGAAGGCTCGATTCTTTCCAGACCAGTTTGATTTGTCGCGGCTGCGCGGGGTTTCGACTTTGCGGCTGTTTGATGAGCGCGTGACCGCGTATTACTGCGGGTTTGCGGGGGCGGACGATTATTATGCACGAGCGGCGGCGGCGAATGTGGTCGACCGCGTTGCCGTGCCGGCGCTGATTATTCATGCGGCGAATGATCCGTTTATTCGCTTGCTGCCGGAAACTCGGGTTCGGGTTGAGCGTAATCCGAATATTACTTACGTGGAGACTGCCGACGGGGGGCATTGCGCTTTCTTGGGTCCGCCCGACGGGGATGGGTATGACGGGCGGTGGGCTGAGCGCGAAGTGGTCGAGTTTGTGCGCCAGGCGGCGGGGTGACCTATCGGCTGCAGTGTGCGCCGATGGCAAGCTTTCTCGGCACTTGCGGGCCTGAGGATGAGTCGCCCTCACGACAGCCGGCTGGACCCGCGCTGCCTGTTTGAATGGCGCCGAGGGCTGCATCCAATTCCTGGTGGTGCGGTTGTAGGCCAAGGCGCGGTCCCGGCGCGGCTCCGGCGATTCCTTGCACCCGCTTCGTGAGAATCGACCGTCTGGCCGTATACCAATTCGATGTAGACTCAACAGTGACGCTTGGCCTGGCTGGGTCCGAGGCTGAATCGGCGTTGCGCCACATCCCAGCGGCACCGGCGCAGCAAGCGGCCGGGATCCCGACGCGCACCGGGAAGAAGTTGAGGCTGGTGTACCAGTGAATAGTAGAGGGCTGGCGGGCTTGGGACTTTGCAGGATAAATCCTGACCGCCAGGCCGGCGAAGGCGAAGCCCGACCAGGGAAGTTGGGGAATGGGTACGGTTGCGGCGTGCCGACGTTGTGGACCCGTTGAGGTAGGATTCTAGGGCCAGGGCAAAAAGTCGGGCTGCCAGGTGGTCCAGACGAACAGAGTGAGGAGGGCGATGACAAGGACTGTGGCAATGGCGGGGGCTACCGGGATGCTGCGATTCCGCCATGACTCGGTGGCGGACGGGCAAGCGACGCCGGGGGCGTCCGATAACGCTCCCACAGAACCTTTCCTTCTTCTACAATTGCAGTCTGGCTTTCTGCGGACGGGTGCGGTGCGAGCACGATCCAGCAGAGGATGGCCATGAGCATCAATGAGATGCCGATGGTGTTGCGGATGTCGACGCGGACGAGGTCGCTCTTGGGCGCTCATCCTCGGGCGATGAGGTATTCCTCGAGGCGGAAGCGGAAGCCGTAGCCGAGGATTTCGGCAATCCGTGGGGGAGGGCGAGAAGATCTGGACCGGCGGCTCGTTCTTCTGGCTGAGCTGCGAACGAGATTCCCGCCAGAAAGAGGACCGCAGGGCAGGTAAGAGTTTCGCCCGGAGAAACGGCGTGGGCGCGCTTGTCCCCCGAGCCAGGAGTCATAACAATGAGTCTGGAACATGAGCACGCAGGCGAGGCCGCGCATCCAGACGATCCAAGCGAAACGCGATTTCAGGGCGTCGGGCGTGCTCATGGGCAGGGTTGTGAACAGTACCTGGCAGCGACCGAAACTACCGCGGGTTTTCAGGGTTTGATGCCGGTGGGTTGGTGTTTTTGCCATGAATCGCCGACCGAACCGCGGCAGATTCGTGACCTCAAATCGACAGAACGCAGGACGCTCCAAAAAAGACATGGTGAACTTTATGCACGCCATGCAACCTTCGTCATGTCTGAATTGATCGAAGAGGGAATAAGTCGTTATAAGTTAAAGACACAGCTGGAATTTGCGCGTTGTGAAGGGGAGCTTCTATGTCGAAGAGCGGGGCCTGGGTGTGCCTGTTGTGGTCTGGGCTTGTGTTTACAAGCCTGAGTTATGCGGCTACGCCGGACCGGATTGTCGGGGACTTGCATAGCGGGCAGAAAGTGCAGATCAGCGGTAACGTGCACGGCCTGGCGAAGCCTGAAAACGACCTCGGTCGCGCTGACGGCAGCCGGCCGATGGAACACATTCTGCTCGGCTTTCGCCCGTCAGCGGCGCAGCAGAGGGATCTGGATCAATATCTTGCTCAGCTCGGCGATCGCTCTTCGAAGACCTTCCACCAGTACCTGACGCCCGCACAGTTCGCGGCGCGCTTCGGCATGAGCCAGAACGACCTCAACAAGGTCACTGCCTGGCTGGATTCGGAAGGATTCACCAATATCAAGGTGGGACACACCGGCAATGAGATTTCGTTTGATGGGACCGTCGCTCAGGTTGAGTCCACCTTCTCGCTGGAGATGCACAACTATCTGGTTGACGGGCAGGTTTACCTCGCCAATGCCACGAATCCGTCGCTCCCCGGCGCGATCTCTGACTATGTCATCGGCGTCCACAACTTGAACGGCTTTGCTCCCAAGCCCAGAATCCAGGTACGACCCAATCTGACGTCTTACGTGACCGGGAATCATTATCTGACGCCGGCCGATTTCGTGACCATTTACGGTCTGACGGGGCTCTACTCGGCCAGCATCACCGGCCGCGGACAGAAGATCGCAATCGTCGGACAATCGACAGTCAACCAAACCGACCTGAACAATTTCCGCAGCGCGGCAGGGCTGCCGGCCAGCACCGTAACCATGACTTTAGTTGGCGGAACGGCGACCCGTTGCCCAGGTGACGAAGGGGAATCGGACCTGGACCTGGAGTGGGCGGGCGGGGTTGCCAGGGACGCATCCATTATCTTTCTCTATGCCGGCTTGGGGACAGGGGACACTTGCAGCGGAAGCCGCAGCAGCAACAACGTTTGGAATGCGCTCGACGAAGCGCTCACCGGCGCTGCTGCTCCCTTTGTCAGCACCAGTTATGGCTACTGCGAAACAGGTTTGGGTACTAGTTTTGCAGGGAAAGGGGGGACTCTCGAAAGCTGGATTCAGGCCGGACAGGCGATGGGCGTCACTCTTACCTCGGCATCCGGTGACGCGGGAGCAGCAGACTGCGATGCCTCGGGCAGCGCGTCTGCCACCCAAGGTCTTGCCGTTGACGCCCCGGCATCGATCCCCGAAACGACCGGAGCCGGGGGCAACGAGTTTACCGGCGACCTTACCCCCGGAACCGTAACCGGTACAACCCCGAACACCACCGCCGCAGCGACTCAGTACTGGGCTGCCTCGGGAACCGGGAGCGACACGATTTCAACCGCTCTGGGATACATTCCAGAAGAAGCCTGGAATGACACTGCTGCAAACGCCGGACTGTCCGCATCGGGCGGCGGCGTCAGCGTCTACTTCACAACCACGCCGTCGTGGCAAAACGTTACCGGAGTGCCCTCGCCTGGGACGGGCCGCTATGTTCCGGACATATCTCTGAGTGCGTCTCCCGATCACGATGGCTACCTGGTGTGCTCAGAGGATGGGCCGAACGGCACGACTGTCCAGACCTGCACGGCCGGGTTTCGGACGGGAACGGGCGGAAACTTCACCGTGGTTGGGGGAACGTCCGCGGTGGCACCGACGTTTTCAGCTACTATGGCGTTGGTGAATCAGTTCGTCGGCAACACCCCGCCAACCGGGCTGGCGCCGATCAACCCAACGCTCTACCAGCTGTACACCAGCAACCCGACCGCGTTCCACGACGTCAAGACGGGAAGCAACGTCGTTCCCTGCTCAACCGGCACGCCCGATTGCCCCGCCGGCACAAGCGAGTTCGGTTACAGCTCCGGGACCGGATACGATGAAGTGACCGGCCTCGGATCGGTTAATGGATTCGCGCTGGCCGAGGCCTTTGCCGCGACGATGACAAATTTCAGCCTCTCTGCCACGGCACTCAGCCCCACCAGCATTTCTGCAGGAAGCAGCACGACCACCACGGTGACGGTCACGCCCAACAATGGTTTCACGGGGACTGTAACTCTGTCCTGCTCGGGCTTGCCCACGGGGGTCACCTGCTCCGCTGCGAATGTTAGCGGCGGCAGCGGCACAGCCCAGATCACCATTCAGACCTCGCCGAGTACACCAGCCGCGACGTCGACGGTCACGATTCAGGGAAAGTCGGGCGGAGTGACGGAATCCACCACCGTAAGCCTGCAGGTCACAGCAAGCAGTGAGGCTTTCACCCTCGGCCCGGCGGTCGGAACCCTTTCGGTCGCACAAGGCCAGACCACGGGGGCGGTGAACATGACGGTGACCAACACAGGGTCGCCTTCGTTCATCGTCAGCAGTGGGTCGGGGCAGCAGACTGCCGTACCTGTCACGTACACCTGCTCCGGGTTGCCTACCGAGTCGACGTGCTTCTTCAATGGCACGGCGAATACCATTACTACCCAGTTGACGTCGGTTACGCTGACCATCCAGACGACGGCGCCGACCACGAAACTCGAGCGGCCGCTGGATCGGGGAGCGCGGATCTTTTACGCGGTGCTGCTGCCGGGTCTGCTGGGGATCGTGGTCACCGCGGGCTCGCGGAAGCGGGCGACCGCAGGAGTACGAGTGCTGGGTTTGGTCCTGGCGCTGGGCTTCTCGACGATGTGGCTGGCCTCCTGCGGAGGCACTTCGACCAGCAGCAACAAGAATCCAGGCACGCCGGTCGGATCGTCGAACGTCACGGTCAATGCGACCACCAGTGGAGGACCCAGCACTTCGCTGCACTTCACCTTGAGTGTGACGGCGGCGCAGTAGAGCAGTCGAAGAAACCAACGGCGCTCCGCTTCGGCGGAGCGCTTTTTCACGGTGCGAGTTTGTAGCCAGCCACGGAGCTCCGGCGGAAGACGCGGGTGAAGTGGCTCTGGTCAGCAAAGCCGCACTCAGCGGCGACGGCGATCGAGCATTCGTTTGTCCAGTTCTATCCGACGCTGAAGCCGGTGGCGAAGAAGTTTGGGACGTACAACGAATCGCGCGAGCAGGTGACCGACGCGAGTAAGTGAGGCTATCCCCACGCGCGTACCCTTTTTCTTCTACGACAAAAACTATTTATGTCTATGCGTTGCCGGTGGCGGCCATCGCTTTTCGGCGGCTCGGGCTTCGGCTGATTCTGCTGCGTCCGCACGACTGGAGCATGCGACCTTCCTTGGATTCCCGCCCGGCCGGGGCTCTGACGCCTGACACCATTCGAGCGGTTGGTCTTGAAAATGTGGCCTGGGCCGGGGCGTGGCCACTCGGCCACCCTGACTATCGCACAGGGGTGAGTCGAAGTGAGAGATTACGGAAGGCGTTGTACCGGTGTGGAGAGGTCATCCAGCCCCGAGATTCTGTAGGTGGCGCGAACTGTCAGTGATGCTTCGCTTCCAGAAAGAGATCGGCTACCTGCAGCGCCAGTTCCCCTGGATTCAGGTCCGTCCGGTTGGCAAGAATGATCACGGTCAGATCGTCATTTGGGAATCGCTGAATGGTCGTGCGGAATCCCATAGTCTCGCCGTCGTGCCACATCCGCTTGTGGCCTTTGTAAGGATTGAGGAACCATCCGAAGCCGTAGATCAACGGCTCGTCGGACGACCTGGCAGGTCCGGCGCTCGGCTGAACTGGAGTTAGCGCGGGCTGCATCTCGGCCTCGCTGAGCAGCGTGTGATCTCGCAGGGCGAGGTCCCACTTCGTCAGGTCGTCGATCGAGGTGTAGATGCCACCATCGCCGAGGGTGGCGGAAGTCGAACTCTGATCGGTTTCGCGCCAGCCGTCTTTTTCTTTGGTGTGGCCGTAGGCCCGGTGGGGTACTTGGTTCTTGCCCTTTTCGTACGCCAGGGTGGCGTTCATTTTCAGCGGGGCGAAGATGCGTTCGTCGAGAAACTGGCGGAACGGCTTGCCGGAAACTTTCTCTACGATCAAACCCAGCGTGACGTAGCCGGAGTTGCTGTACTCCCATTTCGAACCCGCGGGGAACTTGCCTGCCGTCTGCTGTTCGAGCAACTTCAGCACCCCTGCGTCATGAATCTGCGGGATTTGCTCGTCGGGCGTGTTGGGATACCGCCGCGACAGCAGATCTTCGT
>Ga0123355_10020114_pt1 | contig 10648 bp, 8 predicted proteins | sample TergutEmb28metaG_3_FD_89872 | JGI IMG/M metagenome (GOLD analysis project Ga0123355, IMG submission 89872) | Embiratermes neotenicus P1 segment gut microbial communities from Petit-Saut dam, French Guiana - Emb289 P1 | ecosystem: Host-associated > Arthropoda: Insects > Digestive system > Gut ... | reverse complement strand
GAGATGACTGGCGGCACAATCGGCGGCACAGCGCCGGGAGAAGCCAACCAAGCCACTTCCGGCGGAGGTATGCGGATGACGAACGCCAGCGCTACAGCCACAATCAGCGGCAATGCCAGAATCGTAGGCAATATAGCGACAGCCGCCACTAACGCCGGAGGCGGAGGAGGTATATGGCTGCAGGGCGGGGCGATCACCATGAGCGGCAGTGCCGTTATTGAACATAATACAGCCACCGGCACCGCAGGCGTTGCAAATGGTGGAGTCGGTGGCGGCGTGGCTATCACGACTGTAGCGCAGCAGGTCAGCAGTTTTACAATGATCGGCGGCACAATTAGGTATAATCATGCCGCCAACGGCGGTGGTGTACAGCGCGGATCGAGCGCTAACGCCCATTTCACTATGGATAGCGGTGAAATCCGCGGCAACACAGCAGACCTCGATGGCGGCGGCATCTATGCGCAGGGGGAAGTCTATAAACCTGTATTAGAGGCGACGGATTACGCCCGTATTACGATAGGCCCAGATGCGGTCTTCACCGGTAACAGCGCGGGAAACGGCGCGTTCCGCCCGCCTGACACCACCGCGGTCGATAGCCGGATACAGACAACATCTTCATCGGTTTTCGACCGCCCGATCAACAACTTTGATATTAATTTCAGGTATGGGCAGCAAGCAACAACGCTCACTATCACATATGTGACAAATACTGCGCATGGTATATTCAGCCCGCCGGGAGCAGAGGATTTGCGGACCGAGACCATGGCGTTAGACACTTCAACCCCACTGACCCCGCAGCAGGTGCCGGGCGTAACTCCGAGACCAGGCTTCGTTTTCGACGGCTGGACTAAAGACGGAGGCACAACACGGCTGACAGACGCGCAAGTCCGAGCAACGGTCATAAGGAACAACGCCACGTTCACAGCGCAATGGAGTCCGGAGGAGACGATCCCTACGGAGCCAACGGAACCAGAACCGCCGCCCGCACTCCCGCACCATGCGTTCCTGATTGGGTTCCGCGATGGTACAATCCGCCCAAACTCCAATATCACACGGGCGGAAGCTGCCACGATCTTTTTTCGGATTATATCCGACCAATACCGTTCGTCGATCTGGTCGCAGACAAATCCATATCCCGATGTGGCTCTCAATGACTGGTTCAACAACGCTGTATCCACCATGACCAGAGGCGGTTTGCTTACAGGACTGCCGGATGGCACGTTCCGGCCGAACCGGCCAATCACCCGCGCGGAATTTGCAGTAGCCGCAGCCCGGTTCGCAGAAATAAACCACGAAGGAACCACCTCTCTATTTTCCGACATCGGTGACCACTGGGCGGAAACCAAAATCAATGCCATGGGCGAACATGGCTTGGTTCGTGGCGCAGATGGGATTGGCGGAGCGTTTTTACCCGACCAGCTCATCACCCGAGCGGAGGCTGCGGCTATCATTAACCGGATGCTGAACCGTCTGCCGGAGAGTCCGGCGGATATGCTGCCCGGTATGCGCACATGGCCGGATAACACGAATCCGGAGGAATGGTATTACCTGTATATTCAGGAGGCGACGAATTCGCATACCCATGAGATGAAGGCTGACGGAATCCACGAGCGATGGGCGACGCTGCTGCCGCCGCGCCCGTGGGAGCTCCTTGAGCGGCCGGATTCCAGACCGGAGGATATTTCAGGGAGGTAATAAACAGACCACCAGACGAATTGATTAAGAGTGTGTGCGTTATTTTCTATTTTGCGCGTCTCCTGATTTTGATGGGAAAATGAAAAAGAGGGCTGCGCCAGTGTGATTGATTTCAAATCACGCTGACGCAGTCCTCTTTTTATTGTAAAATATGAAATTTAGGCTAATTTGCGTCATTTTTAGATTGCAGGCTAATAACTTCAGAGGGGGCATATCGCCGCAGCCCTGCATGGTTACTACGTTTTTTAATTGCTAGCATACTGTTCTTTAAACGAACATTACAAACGAGTTTATTCAACGAATCGAAGTCCACGCGCCGGATAACTCCAGCGGCAAGCGTATTCAGGAAATTGAGATTTTCTACAATGCCGTTGGCGTGATTGACATTCCGCCGCCGGAAGAACTGACAGTATTGGAAACCGAACACGCGGCGCGTAAGCAACAAGACCACATTAGTGCAAGAAATACGCACACCGCCGCAGATCAATCTGCGACGGTGTACATACTTCCTTGTTCACTACAAACCTTCGTTTTCAAGGCCTCTCCGTCTACGGTTTCAGTAATTCAAGCAGTTCATCACAATCCGAGTTGAAGAAGAACTCGCCGCCAAACCATTCATAGTTTTCATCCCAACCACTCACGTGAATGACATAGTGCCGTCGCTCACGGTCCACGGGATTCTGCCCCTGATCACGGACGGCATCCAGCAGCAGACGGACCAGATCCACGTCGAGCGCTCGGCCCCAACGGTCCCAGCTGCCGTAGTTAACGGGGTACGGAGTGTTGTGACCAATGACGGAAAATCCCCCCTCCGGCATGTTTTCCAGTGCGCGGACCACACCGTCGAAATTCTGCGCGTTCGTGTGACGGATGAGCGCGTCTGCCGCCCTCGGCGTGGCGCTTGTGATTGTGTAGAAGCTTCGATATGTCTGTCCGTCAATGATTCCCTGCACGAAGAGTAAACCGTAGTGCGGTGAATCCTCGTTTGCAAAACCGATGCCCGGGCGCCATGTTGTTAAATCCAAGCCCGTGGCTTCTTCACGCAGGACTTCAAAAATTTCCCGTGCATTCTCCTCCGGTAGATTGCCCAAATTAACCTCCTGCGGATTTTCCGGCAGGGCCATAAACGCCGCCGAGTACTCGTCAATGCCCGACAGGATTTGTGAAAACTCCCGAGTCAGCTCAATCGTGAACATTAGCCGACGCTGTACACCGCGCCCTCTCCCGGTCTCAAACAAAATCATGCCGTGATTCTGTATGTTTCTGAGTTCATCCTCGCCCCTGGCAAACGCGATATTCCTGTCCAACGTCTCAAGAAGAAGAGCTATTGCCACTTCATCCTGTATCTCCACCTCACGCGCCCGCAGAGTTTCGTATGAGACCCGGTCGTCTCCGAACGCCCACGAGTCCTCAAAGGACAGCACCCGCACAGACGCGATCTGATGAGCCTCAAACCGTCGGTTTAAGATCGCATTCCGCGAAACCATGACTCCCGACAGGAACACGACATTGAGCAACACCAATATGCCTAGTCCCGGCAGCGCTTTTGCGATGTTCGATAATTTCCTCGTAGTAATCAGCTCATACGCGAGGTAGACGATCACCGCTATCGCGTAAATCGCCACAATCGGCAGAATGTCATGTCTCGCGTTCCCAGCGGCCATGACCGCCAGCGCCGGAATGCACACGACAAACGCGACCGCTATCCGTATGGCGCTCTGCATGATCTTATTAGGCGCGGGATTTTGCGCGGTCTCGCTCCTGCGTTTTTTGAACAGTGTCAGCGCGATGCCAAAATAAATAATCCCAAATACAATCGTGTACAGCGCGCCGCGTATGAACAGCTGATCGTTCACGCCGCCATCGAATATGGACCATACGAACCCAAACGGTATGTTAAACGAGCCGTCGCCGATGATCCCGAAATTTTCGACCGGCACAATGCGGGTCAGCTGCACCACAATGGTGGTAAACGCCGTAAGTATGACACGAGGCAGGAATATGATAAGCAGCGCGGTGATGATGTTGGCAAACGTACCGCCGGTCAGGCTCATCGCGATAAGCGTCGCCGCGATGACCAGTATGCACGCCGCCGACAGCCCCAGCGTCGTGAGCAGGATTGAGGTCATATTCAGCATCACGTGTGCGGGGAAAAATGAGTAGATAAGAAGCGAGACGCCGGTGCATAGCCAGATTCCGCCCAGTACCCATGTAAGAATAGCGGCCGCGAATGACACGAACAGAGTTTCGCGCTTGTGCGGTATGCTGTGGTAAAAATCACTGCTGCTGCGCTTGTTCAGAAACGAGAACAGGTACAGCGTCAAAACCGGCGCGAACGCGACCATTGCGAGTATTGAAGCGACATTCATCTCAATACCCTCAATCACAGTCCGCCCATGAGTCCAGCCATGCTGGGCTGCCCGCATCTGGGACGTGATATTCGAAATCGGAATCAGCACCGCGCCCAGTATCATGATGGCGATGAACAGCGCCGATATAAGCGTGGACCTGCGAAGGCCCTCTTTGTATAATTTGAAATCAAGCATCCTCTTGCACCTCCCCCAGGATATTGTCAAACGCGTATCCGATTGCCTGCATCTCGTGGATAAAAACTTCCTCAAGCGAAAGCGGCAAAATGTCCAGCAGCGCCGGGGACTTGCACGCGAGAAGCTCGCGCGTGCGCTCTCTGTCCCCTCTTACGATAAAGCTCGCGACCGACCCTCTCTGGCTGTAGTCCATAAGGTCAAGCCCGTCGAACATCTCTTTGCCGTAAGGCTCTAAAAACGCCACTTGAATCTTGAACAGCGAGGTTTTTAAATTCTGCACGTCCGACTCGAACACGATGCCGCCTTTGTATAGCAGCGCGAGCTGGTCGCAGGTGTCCTCCAGTTCCCGCAGGCTGTGCGAGGTGATGATTGCCGTTGTGCCGCGCTCCAGCACATCCTGCGTGATGAGGTTTTTCACGACGTTGCGCACAACGGGGTCGAGTCCGTCGAATGTCTCGTCGAAGAAGATGTACTCCGGGTTGCAGCTCAGGGCCAGAATCGTCGCCGCCTGACGGCGCATACCTTTTGAGAATGTGTTGACGCTGACTTTCGGGTTTAGCTTAAACAGCTCCGTGAGAGCCTCATAGCGCCGATGGTCAAACTTTGAATACACCGACCGGTACAGTTTCGCCATACGGTTCATCGACGCGCCGGGTAGAAAGTACAGCTCATCCGGCACATAAGCCATACGCCGCTTCATGTACGGGTTTTCATAAACGCTCTCACCGTCGAGCGTGACGCGGCCGAAGTCGGATTTGTAGACGCCGGTCACGAGCCGCAGGAATGTCGATTTCCCCGCCCCGTTCGCGCCGATTAGCCCGTAAACGCACCCTTTCGGAATCCCGCAGCTCAAATTCGACACAGCGTGGAAATTTCCGAATTTCTTCGTTACATGTTCCGCTTTAATCATGTTTCTGGTACTCCTCCTCCACGATTTGGATGATTTCCTCTTTCTCCATCCCCGAGAGCTTCAGCTCCGCGACAAGTGTTTTGAAATCCATAATAGCTTTCTCCCCCCGTTTTTCTTTCAGGCGCCCCGCCCCCTGGTCACTGACGAAAGATCCCCGGCCCGGGGCAGTGATGATGACGCCGCTTCGTTCAAGTTCCGTAAAAGCCCGCTGCACCGTGTTGGGGTTTACTTTCAGCGTCAGCGACAGGTTCCGGACCGACGGCAGTTTGTCGCCGCCTTGCAGCACACCGGTCAAAACGTACGTCTCCACTTGCCGCACGATCTGTTCATACACCGCTTGCCGCGATTGATTGTCAATCTGGTACACATATGCACCTCCATGTCTGTACTAGATGAATTAATGCAGTTGTAGCATAGAATTATGCTCATGTCAAGCGTTTTTTGAAAATTTTTTCAAATATTCTATGTGTTCCCATGAAATAGGACATACTGTTGTCACATTTTGTGTTGTATGATTGGCTCAAAAAATGGAGGACACTTGATGAATGACGTTATAATTCGTGATATTGAGGAAAGGGACTTGCCCGCGCTTAAATCGCTTATTGTAGAAGCATTTGGTGAAGGCTGGAACCTTGAGCGCTTTGATCAAAGTAAGGACTTTTTTCAAGCATTATTAGAAATCTACCAAAGTGTGTTTCTAAATTCCAGCACATTTGGAAAGGCTGCGGTGTTGGATGAAAAAGTCGTTGGGGCTATTTTGGTTTCGGCGAAAGGTGAAGCGGAAAAGTTTAGGTTATTGCAAAAAGATGTGGCGCCGAACACACTTGCATTGCTGGCCGCTCCGGAGACGGAGCGTAAGGATATTGTAGAGCATCTGTCAGTCTCGTTCCAAACCATAGGCCAACTTCTTGGAGATAGGCTTGACACTTACGATGGAAGCCTGGAATTTGTTGTGGTTTCTAAATATGTGCAAGGACTGAAAATTGGAAAAGCGCTGTGGGATGAAGCTGTTACCTACTTTAACTCTAAGAATGTGAAATCCATATATCTCATAGCTGATTGTGCGTGTAATGTTGGTTTTTATGATTGCAACGGATTCTCAAAAGTAGACGAGAAAGAGGCCGTATACAACTATACGGCAGGGCGGAAAACATCTAACGTGTTTGTGTATGAATACCGGTTTTAGAATATGATTAGAAAAATCCCCGCGCCTCTTGTAGTTTCAAGGGGCACAGGGATTTTTGATTTTTTCAATTGTCAAGTTAACGATCTGCCAAACTATTCGCCCGCGAGCTGCTTGTACCGCTCAGCCACTTCAGCCTGGACCTGTTCCAGCTGCTCGTCGATTATGCCCTTGAACCGGCTCTGCAACGACACATAGTCCTTGACCGGGATCAGTTCCTTCACCCTATGGGTCAGCGTTGCTTTGCCGTTTTCAAATTCATACAGTATCCACATGCCGGACTGGACGGCTTTTCTTGCAAGCTCAACGGATTTCATTGGGTTATATCCCCAGCCTGTCGGACACGGACAGTGGATGTGCAGCACCGCCGGGCCGTCCGTATCTTTTGCCTTCTGTACTTTTTTGCGCAAATCCGGCAAGTTCGAAACCGCGCATGTTGCCGCGTATGGGATATCGTGAGCCATGCAGATGCGGAGAAGATCCTTGCGCATCGTGGGCTTGCCTCCAGGCGTCGTCGTCGTCTTCGCGCCGAGCGGAGTTGAGCTGGAGCCTTGGATTCCTGTGTTCATGTAAGCCTCGTTATCGGAGCAGATATAGAGGATTTTATCACGGCGCTCCATGGCGCCTGACAGCGCCTGGATGCCTATGTCCAGTGTAGCGCCATCGCCGGCCAGACCAACCACTGTCGTATGAGTGTTGCCCTGCATGTCAAACCCGGCGCGGATACCGGCGCATATTGCCGCGACGTTTTCGAGGTTGCTCTGCGCGCCCGCAAGCTTCATCGGTACCTCCCGGCCATAACCGCAGAAGATCGAAGAGCATCCGGGCGGGATTATGAACACTGTATCAGGCCCGAGAACATCAATGACGTTCCTGACAATAAGCTCAAGCCCGCAGCCGCGGCACGCCGTCGTACCGTGAGAGACCAGCCCTCTTGACTGAGTCTTTATATCAAACATAACGTTCCACCTCCCGGACATTCATAGGATCATCTTTTACGTCTATCCAAACAGCACCGTCTTGGCGCGGCTTTTCCATAAGGTCGGCAAATACGTTTTCGATGGTCTGCTTGTGTATATCGCGCCCAGCGATCCCCGCCACATAGCCTCTAACATCCCTGGTTCCGGGAAGTCCGGCCATCGTCGCCGCAATTTCAGTCCAAACCGGCGCGCCTTGCGCGCCAAGCGCGCTGCTTCGGTCGATGACAGCTATCTTCGGGACATCTTTAAGTATCTTGCGAATCGCCGTAAACGGAAACGGTCGGAAGCTGGTAAGCTTGCAAACGCCGACCTTCTTACCCTGCTCACGCATCTTGTTGATTGTGTGTTTCGCGGTGCCGCTCATTGAGCCCATCGTCACTACGACCGCTTCTGCGTCTTCCGTCTTATAGCCTTCGACCAGGGACAGCTTCCTGCCTGTCCTCTTCTCAAAGTCGGCAAAAACTTCCGCCGCAACATCGAGCGCCTTGTCAAGTCCGGCTTTCTGCTGGTAGCGTACCTCCGTATATTCGGCGGTCGGAGTCAGGCAACTGACCACCATTGGGTCTTCGGGGTCCAGATATGAATTTTTCCTCACATACGGGCCGACGAAATCAGCCGCTTCCTCAGGCGTGAACATGCGGACTTTCTGCATCGCGTGCGAAAGATAAAAACCGTCGATACCCACCATGGCTGGCGTAAGAACTTCCGCGTGTTCGGCAATCCGAAATGCCGCGAGTATCAGATCGTATACTTCCTGCACGTTCTCGGAGTAGAAATGAATCCATCCAGCATCGCGCTCTGCCATCATATCGGAGTGGTCGCACCACAGGCTCCACGGTGCTGACAGCGAGCGGTTGACTATCGGCATGACCGTTGGTATGCGCACGCCGGATACAGAGCCCATCATCTCATGCATAAGCGCAAGCCCGACGCTGGACGTCGCGGTGACGGCGCGGACACCGGTCATCTGCGCGCCAAGCACCACTGACATGGCGCTGTGTTCCGACTCGACGCGGACGCATTTTGCGTCGAGCAGGTTGTTATCGACGAGATATGACAGTTGCTCGGAAATCGGACTCTGCGGCGTTATCGGGTAGGCGCAAATGACCTTTACCCCGGCCGCGGCCACAGCCTCAACCGCGGCGGCGTTTCCATCGAGCATCTTGATCATTACGTCACCTCCCGTTCATCGACCATTTCAATGCAGCCTTTCGGGCATTCATTGGCACAGATGCCGCAGCCCTTGCAGAAATACAGGTCGAAAGTAACGCATTCCTTAGCGTCCTTGTCAACAGTGACAATATCGCAGGGGCAGTAGTTTTTGCATATCCCGCACTTTGAGCATTTGTCAAAATCCACCACGGGCCGTTCAAGCCTCCAGCTGCCTGTCGGCGCCGCCACGAATTCGAAACCGACCGGGCCCCAAACGCTAGACCTTTTTAGTGTTTTCGTATGCTTTTCTTGCTGACTCGGCATTACTGTCACCCCCCTTTTCTCCAAAAAATTCTTTAAGCGCCGCCGTGACTGAATCAAGCTTAACCGCGCCCGTGCTGGCAAGGGCCCCGAGCATCGCCCCGTTTTGGATGCTCTTGCCGATCGTATCTTGGGCAATCTTCGTGCCGTCTACATAGTAAACATCCTTAAAAGCGTATGTATCTTTGTAGTGTTTTGCCGTTTTCTCGTCAGCCGTGTTGAGGACGAGTATCGCGTCTTTTGTAATCCCGGAGCTGACGTCAATTTTCTTATCGGGCATTGTGTCGTCAAACACGACAACGATGTCAGGCTCATAGACAAAGCTGTTCATCAGCACCGGCTCGTTATCGATCATGAGATCAGTGAAAACGGGCGCTCCGCGCCTCTCGTGCCCGAAAGCCGGCACCATATTCGCGTAAGCGTCCTCGTGTATGGAAACTGCGATCGATAGAACCTTTGCCGCTGTAACAACTCCCTGCCCGCCCAGACCATAAAGTTTGAGCTGTTTCAAATAGACTCCTCCTTTCGAATTCTACGTAAACAATAATATGACTTTTCGACAATAATGTCAATGATAATAATTCTGGATTTTTATTGATCTGGTCAGAACGAGGCGCGGCTGGCGTCGCACCTCAATACAGAAAGAGCCTGCAATTGCAAGCTCTTTTCATCATAGCGCAACCCGGGCTTTCGGACACTTAGAATGAAACGCCCTAATTGTCCAGATGGAGTTTTACGCCCGCCGCGACGAGGCGTTCCTGTAATTCGGCAACGTTTGTCTTCGTGAAATCATTGCCCATTACCGCCGCTGTTCCCGCCGCCTCACCGGTAACGGCGCAGGGGGGAATCACGCGCGTTATATCCCACATGCTGTCAGTAACGGAAATGTCGCGGCCGGCGGCGAGCAGGTTCGTAACCTCTTTTCCGTAGAGCGTTCCGAACGGGAGTTCATACACAGGACCCCTCTTTCGCCAGTCGCCGATCATACCGATGCTGTCTTGCACAAACTTTTTGTCTTCATCATCGTCCATCGTGTACGCGCCCACAAGCCGGCGGGACATCCGGACAAGCGGAATCGTTGATATCGTTACAGGCAGATATGATTTGTCCTCTTTGTGGAATTTTTCAATGTCCTCAAACATCTTCTCATGGGCCGCTATGACAACACGGCTGAGTTCATCCCCGTCCACTCCGGAAAAGCGGAGATTTTCGTCAAGGCTCTCAACTTTAACAGCCTTGTATTCTTTGCCCACCGACGCATTTTCCCCGACCGGCTCACGTCCCGGCACAACGTCCGCAAGTCCGAACATTTTTAATAATACTTCTCCGCCTTGGATATAGTAGTACCAACTTGCAAGCCCGTTGCCTTTTGCGTGCAGCGCCGTTTTTGCGCCCGCAAGATGACAGACGTCGGCATCGCCTGTTCCGTCAATCACCGACTGCACTTCTATCGCTGTGCGCCCTGATTTATTCTCAACGATAACATGGCTTATCGCGTTTGCTTCTTTCCTTACCGCGCACACCACTGTCCCATAAAGAATTGTCACGCCAAGCTTGACCAAAAGTTCTTCCACCCTGAGAGCAAAAAGATGCGGGTTATATTGGGTGACGTAGCGGTTTTGTTTGCGTTGCTCTTTGCTGCCGCCCTCCAGCCACGCCTTGGGGTAATTTGCCTCAGCGCCATGCTTTATCGAAAGCTTGAAGAGTTCTTCGGCTATGCCGTAAATCACCTGATTTCCCTCGCCGTCGCAAAGCGGCAAATATATTGTAATCAGACCAAGCGTCGCCATACCTCCGAGTGCATACTCGCGCTCAACCAGCGTAACTTTCTTGCCGCCCCTCGCAGCAGCCATAGCGGCCG
>Ga0123355_10020113_pt1 | contig 10648 bp, 8 predicted proteins | sample TergutEmb28metaG_3_FD_89872 | JGI IMG/M metagenome (GOLD analysis project Ga0123355, IMG submission 89872) | Embiratermes neotenicus P1 segment gut microbial communities from Petit-Saut dam, French Guiana - Emb289 P1 | ecosystem: Host-associated > Arthropoda: Insects > Digestive system > Gut ... | reverse complement strand
TGTCGAAAGAATCTACAAATATATGGACGAGATTAACGCAGCCCCTGTCGTTTATCGTTGGAAATATAAGATGGATGAAATTACCGCATGATTTGTTGGGTTATTTTGAAAACGCTATACTAGACATCAACATGCTCGTAGACGGACAAAAAGTAGATTTAGAAATCCAAGTAAACAATGAGGGCGATTATCCGGACCGAAGCCTGTATTATTGGGCAAGAGAATTTTCAACAGGACTTAGTGAGGGCGATAAATATTCCGAACTGCCTCGGACAATAATCATAAGTATAGTAGCATTTAAGCTTTTTGATTGCGAGGAATATCATTCGGAATTTGCACCTCTTGAAGTCGAGCGTCATACACCGCTAACGGACAAAATGAGCCTGCACTATTATGAGCTTCCCAAGCTACCGGATTCTATTAGTGCAGATAACAATAGAGAGTTGTGGTTAAAGTTATTTAAGGCAGAAACTGAAGATGAATTAGCAAATATAGAAGCACTGGGGGTACCTATAATGAGTGAAGCAGTAACAGCCTACCGGCGAGTAGTAACATCATCTGAATTGCGTGAAATAGAGCGTTTGCGTCATCGGGCTCACCATGATGAAATGTCGGCTTTGGGTAATGCCAGACGGCAAGAACGCGAGATATGGCAAGGAGTCGTTGCGGAAAAAGATGCGAAACTTGAAGAAAAAGATGCGAAACTTGAAGAAAAAGACACAGCACTTGCGGAAAAAGACGCAAAAATAGCAAAACTCGAAGCAATGCTCCGCTCCCAAAATGGTGAAACATAAACTCTTGTTCCCTCATAACCGAAAAGCTTTTATCAAGACGATATCGTTAGAACACTTGCATCTTTGTGGGTGTTCTTTCTTATAAATTCACATTTAATCAGGCAGGTAATTCATCTAAAAATATGCTGCTCCGAATCAAAAGAAGCAGTTACAACGGAGCAAAGAAAACAACGATTGACACCTCTGGCAAACATAAGTCAGAGCTTATTTTTTGAGAAATTTAAGAAGCTTAAACAACACGCTTTTGGCCGCGTCCAACAAGCGTTTTCACGGCGTTTCAATTGGTGTAAATCCTGCTTGAATCTGCTGATTTAATCGCAATCCCGATGTGCTAGAATGAAGAAGAACAAAGTAGTTACATTTTAGAACAGGAGGAAATAGGAAGTGCAGCAAAATATGCAAGAACTTGGGACAAAGTTTGAAACTGTCTGCGCAATTTTGGAGAAACATGAATGCAACCCGCACATGCTTGTCCCCATTTTGCAAGAAATCCAATCAGCATATTCGTATTTGCCGGAAGATGTGATGAATTATGTCGCCAAATCGCTGAATATAACACCGGGAACGGTTTTTGGCGTAGCAACGTTTTACTCACACTTTGCATTGGAAGCCAAGGGGAAGTACATCATTAGAGTGTGTAACGGCACCGCATGTCATGTAAGAAAGTCAGTTGAAATCATAAAAGCATTTCAAGACAATCTCGGACTTGACGAAAAGAGGCACACAACGGACGACAATCTTTTCACATTAGAAGAGGTTGCCTGTATCGGAGCTTGCGGACTTGCGCCCGTCATCACCATAAACGATGACGTCTATGGTGCGATGACCAAGGAAAAAACCATCGAACTAATTAACAAATACAAAGAGGAGGAAGCAGCCAATGCCTGATTTAATATCTCTTGAAGCCCGCAGCGAACGCTTTGCCAAGGTCGCAGCGGCACATAAGAACCGAGTTGTAATTTGCGCAGGCACAGGCTGTATTGCCAACGGTGCAGTTAAGATTTATGACCGGTTTATGGAATTAGCAGAGGAAAACGATTTTGTTTTTGATGTGGGCTTTGAAAAAGAAGCAGGTCATACCATGGCTCTGTCAATGAGCGGTTGTCAGGGCTTCTGCCAGATGGGCCCGCTTGTCCACATCGTCAATGAAAAAGTCCTTTATGTCAAAGTCACACTTTCCGATATAGAAGAGATCGTAAAAGAAACACTCTTAGGCGGAAAAATCATTGACAGGCTTGTCTACAGATTGCCTGCTACCGGTGAGGCAATACCGGATGAACATAATATTCCTTTCTATGCACGTCAGAAACGCCTTTTGCTTGAACTTTGCGGAAATATTGATTCCGGAAGTATGGATGAATATATCTACCACGGCGGATATTTTCAGGCCCGCGAAGCTGTTTTGAAGATGACAGACAGGGAAATATGCGAAGAAATCTCTGCTTCCGGCTTACGCGGGCGCGGGGGAGGAGGATTTTCGACCGGAAGAAAATGGGATATCACGCGCCGTAACGAAAGTGACATCAAGTATGTCATATGCAACGGCGACGAGGGCGACCCCGGCGCATTTATGGATAGATGTCTCTTAGAGGGCAATCCGCATTCGGTGCTTGAGGGAATGATCATCGCGGCCCAAGCCGTAAATGCCAAAGAGGGATATATCTACGTTCGTATGGAATATCCGCTTGCTTGTCAGCGCCTTAAACATGCTATAGCACAAGCGCGTGAAGCAGGGATCTTGGGAGATGATATTTTCGGATCGGGCAAATGCTTCAATGTTCACATAATGGAGGGTGCAGGTGCTTTTGTATGCGGTGAGGAAACTGCGCTTATCGCTTCGATTGAGGGCAAGCGCGGAATGCCGACTCTTAAGCCCCCATATCCGGCCGAATCCGGCCTGTTCGGCAAACCTACCGTCATAAATAATGTTGAAACGCTCGCCGCAGTTCCGCTAATCATGCGCATGGGTGCAAAAGAATATGCCAAGCTCGGTACTGAAACAGCTAAAGGCACGAAAACATTTGCTCTTACGGGCCATGTCGCAAATACCGGGCTTATTGAAGTTCCGTTCGGAGTCACATTGCGTGAAATCGTAAAAGAAATAGGCGGCGGAGTCATAAACGACGATGGGGAGCTTGTCAGGGATGCTGACGGCAACCTTAACCCGACAGATTATAAAGCTGTGCAAATCGGCGGCCCGTCGGGCGGATGCTTGACTCAGGAACACATGGATATGCCTCTGGACTATGACAATCTCAACGCAGTCGGCGCAATGGTCGGTTCAGGCGGCATCGTGGTTATGAATCAGAACACATGTATGGTAAAGATAGCTCGCTACTTCATGCAGTTTACGCAGAACGAAAGCTGCGGAAAATGCGTAGTATGCCGTGAGGGTACTCGTCAGATGCTCTCTATGCTTGATGAAGTAATAAGCGGAGAAGCCACTGTCGCAACTATTGAGCTTCTTGAAGAACTGGCTGATACAGTTAAGATCGGCTCACTTTGCGCATTGGGCAAAACCGCGCCGAATCCGGTTATTTCAGCGCTTAAATATTTCCGCGAAGAGGTTATGGCGCACGTCGTCCAAAAACGCTGCCCCACCGGCAACTGTGAGGCACTGCTGACTTATGTTATTATCCCCGAAAAATGCAAGGGGTGTACTATTTGTGCCGGAAAATGCCCTGTAGAATGCATATCCGGCGAGAAAAGCAAGCCTTTTGTAATCGACGGCGAAAAATGTATTAAATGCGGTGCTTGCGCAGATGCATGTAAATTCGACGCGATTACCGAAGGTTAGGGGGAAAATGATATGAATGCAAATAAGAATACTAATTTTGCTGCAGAAAAATCAAATCAAGGTACCATAACAATTGATTCGATTTCGGTAGCATTGGGTGATGAAAGCAATCTGCTTGAAGTTGTCCGCAAGGCAGGCATAGAGCTTCCTACATTTTGTTATCACTCTGATTTGAGCGTTTACGGCGCTTGCCGTATGTGCATGGTTGAGATCGAGGGGCACCCGGTCGGTATCGTTCCTGCATGTTCGACCAAAGCTGAGCACGGCATGGTTGTACGCACAAACACCAAGACAATAAGAGATATGAGAAAGATGATCATTGAGCTGATGCTTGCAAGTCATGATCAGTCTTGTACGACATGCCCTAAGAGCGGCACATGCAAGCTGCAAGACATCGCCAAGCAGATGGGCATTAAGAACATCCGCTTAAAAGAAATGCCCCATGAATACGAAAGAGATATCACATCTCACTGTATTGTCCGCGACCCCGCGAAGTGTGTATTGTGCGGTGACTGTGTAAGAGTTTGTGATGAAATTCAATCCGTAGGGTCACTGGATTTCGCGTACAGAGGTGCGCGGGCGCGTGTTGTGACGCGCGGAAACAAGGGTATCGGAGAGGTAGAATGTGTCGGCTGCGGTCAATGTGTCAAGGTCTGCTCTGTCGGAGCGCTGACAGTCAGAACTAATATCACGGATGTTTGGGATGACATATATGACAAAGAAAAAATAGTCGTAGCTCAAGTTGCACCTGCTGTACGTGTCGCCATCGGAGAATGCTTCGGCGGCAAGCCGGGTAAAAATAATCTCGGCAAAATAGTCTCCGCACTTAAAATAATGGGCTTTGACCGTGTTTACGACACGTGCTTTGCTGCTGATGTCACGGTAGTTGAAGAGGGCAGAGAGTTTTTGGCAAGATATGAAAAAGGTGAAAGACTTCCTCAGTTTACATCTTGCTGCCCGGCGTGGGTCAAATTTGCCGAGGAGTATTACCCTGAGCTGATTGACAATCTTTCAACAGTGAAGAGCCCTATGTCGATCTTTGGAGCAGTCTGCAAAGATCAGCTATCGAAAGAGCTGGGTGTGCCGCGTGAAAAAATCTCAGTTGTCTGCATAGCACCTTGTACAGCGAAAAAATTTGAAGCAAACAGATCTGAATTTGCCGTAGAGGGCAATAAAGATGTTGACCATGTAATCACCACCGAAGAACTGGCGCGTATGATCAGGGAGCATGGCATCGACTTTGATAAGCTCGGTATCGGTTCGCTTGATATGCCCCTCAGTTTTGCAACGGGCGGTGCGGTCATATTCGGCTCGACAGGCGGAGTCTGTGAAGCAGTTTTGCGTTTTGCAGCGTCGCAACTGGAAAAAGACAAGACTCATGAATTTAAGCAGTTCCGCAGCAAAGACGGCATCAAGACCGGAGAGGTTGTACTTGGAGACAAGACACTCAGGCTTGCGGTTGTGAGCGGACTTGCCAATGCCCGTAAAGTGATAGAGCAAGTTCAAAATGGGAAAGCGGAATATGATTTGATTGAAGTCATGGCATGTCCCGGCGGTTGCGTAAACGGTGCAGGTCAGCCGGATATGAAGCATTACGGCAGCTGCTCTCTTCGTTCAGAGGGTCTGTTTGATAATGACAAAATACTCCAATTCCATATTTCGCATGAGAATCCGTTTTTGCAAAAACTCTATGACGAAGTGCTCAGCGATGAAGAGACTACCCATAGATTACTTCACACGAGCTACATAAGCCGCAGAGAGCATTAGCCGCAGAGAATTAAAAGAACGAATTAAGACCGAGAGCGTAAAAACTCCCGGTCTTTTTATTACCTTTTATTATAGCAATATTCCGCATAGAGAAAGAAGATCACCTTGTAAGCTTCTTTTTATAAATATACACAGCGAGAGTAGAGGCGACAGCTATTAACCCGACGCACCAAGCAAGTGCGATTATTAACTCGTTGCCCAGAGGGAGGCCGAGCATCAAAGCACGCAGGGTATCAATTATCGGCGTGACCGGTTGGTGTTGGGCAAACACTCTGAGGACTGTCGGCAGAGTTTCGGGCGGTGCAAAAGCAGAACTTAAAAATATGAAAATGAAAAACAGAAAACCGGCACCGCTGATTGACTCAGCATCTTTTGAAATAAGCCCGATTATTACCACAATCCATGTTGCGGCGATGATAAAAAGTGTGAAAATTCCGATTATTGCCAGCCACTGCGCAAAACCTGCCGTTGGTCTGAATCCGACGACAAAAGCGGCACCGAATGTTGCAGCGGTTATTACAAGACTTCGGATTACCGATAGCCAAACATGTCCCGAAATAAATGCGGACTTGGCAATCTGCATAGAGCGAAAACGGTCAATCAGTCCTTTTGTCATATCGCTGTGAACGCCCAAAGCTGTTGCAGTTGACGAGGATAGTACACATTGAACAAGAATTCCCGGCACTATAAAGTTAATATAACTAAATCCCTCGATATCTACTATTCCTCCGAATACGAAGCCAAATAGTACCATCATTACAAATGGCACCACGATTGCCATTGTCATTGCTTCGGGACTTCTTAATGTTTTGACCCCGCAGCGCTTAAACATTATGTATGAATCATTTATTGCTTTTGTCATTATTTTAAATCTCCTTTTTCTCCAATTAAAGTTAAAAATGCATCTTCAAGTGATGGCTGGTTTTGTGTAACACGAGATATGGTTATGCCGCTGCCGTTTATTCGGTTGAGAATATCTGCAAGTCCTACGGCACTTCCATCTGTTGAAATCTCGATTGTTTTTCTGCCTGCTGTGAATGTATATCCGTCCAGTAAGCTTTTTGCTTTTTCTAAATCGGCAGAATTTAAAAATTCAAGTGAAACTTCGCCGATGGGAAGTATTTTTTTGAGTTCTTCCGCTGAGCCCTCTGCGGTGATTATACCGTCATGCAGAATTGCAATATGGTCAGCTAAGTATTCAGCCTCTTCTAAATATTGCGTTGTCAGAAGTATTGTAGTTCCGTTTTCGGCAAGACCTGCAATCATATCCCACATGGCTATGCGGTTTTGAGGGTCAAGTCCTGTCGTTGGTTCATCGAGAAAAATCACCTGCGGTTTGCCCATGAGGCTCATTGCGATATCAAGTCTGCGGCGCATACCGCCTGAGTATTCCATAACACTTCTGTCAGCATCATCTTGTAGGTTTATAAGTGAGAGCAGTTTGTCTGTTTGCTCGCGGTAATCAGGCAGGTGCTTTAACTGACCGATTAAGTGCAGGTTTTCACGTCCTGTAAGTATTTCGTCAACAGCGGCGTATTGCCCTGTGAGGCTGATTGCACCTCGTACATCGTCGGATTGCTTAAAAACATCATATCCGCAAATAGTGACTTCACCGGCATCCGCCTTGCTCAGTGTTGACAGGATTTTAACACAAGTTGTTTTTCCCGCTCCGTTTGAACCAAGCAGAGCAAAAATCTTGCCCTTATAGATGTGGAAGTCCACGCCCTTTAGCACCTCATGTTGTTTGAAAGATTTTTTCAGACCTTTCACTTCGATAATTCTTTCCATTTCTTCCTCCTATATGTTATACATTCTGAATGTATGTATGCTGGTAAAAAAATATTTCATCGTAACTGTATTGTAGGGCACGACGCCTCGGCGTGCCGTGGTTATCGGTAGTCATTGCACAATACTATGCGGTGTGCCGAGGGCGTTACACCCTACACTGTACAACACGGACGAACACAGCTTAACCCTACTCATTCAGCGACATTTCCAATCCACTCTTGCCCTATCTCTTCAAGCTCGTCGTCAAAAACATTTACTCCGAATTGTCTCAGAATTTCATCAATGGCGTCCGCCTTTTTTTCCATATACTCAGCATCTCCCATGAAGAGCTCGGAACCCATCCAGAAGCTAAAAAGGACAACAAAGAGTTCTGATAAAATTACCGAGTCTTGCTCCTTAATAGAACCATCTGCGATACCCTCTGTGATGACAGGGAGTACATATCTGCGGCTTACTGAGGCATTGAACTTCATTTGCCACATGAAAAATTGAGGACTTTCACTGAGTTCATTGCTTGCTTCCCGCAAAAAGTCGAAGTCAGAACCGACATTAAGCTGTGAAGCTAGGTTGAGTTTCAGAGCCAGTTGAAGTTTCTCATGTCCGTTTAGGTCTTTTCTATGACGTACTTCCTCAAAAGGATTATTTGCATGAAAATATCTTTCGCAAATTGCACTCAAGACTTCTTCTTTCGACTTGAAGTGATGATAAAAAGCTCCGCGGGTGAGTCCGTCCATGTTGTTTACAATATCCAAAATAGTAGAGGATTCATATCCTTTTTCTTGAAAAGTTCTAAACCCTGCATCCAAGATTTTTTTTCTGGTTTCTTCCGGATATTTATTTCTCGGCATGGTGCGGCCTCCTTTGTTTATACATTCATCATGTATGTATATTAGCACGAACATTTTCCATTGTCAACAGTTTTATGAAAAATATTTATAAAAGCAAAGATAGACAATGGCTTATGGGTGTGCTATACTGATGACAATACGGAAAGTACATTATTTTATACATTGAAACATTTAGGAGGGATTCATTGTGAGCAGGATACTTACTGCCCCCGGAAAGTTTGTAATTGGCAATGGGGAACTCGGACGTCTGGCCGGATATGTTTCGGCCTACGGAACGCCTTTGCTTCTGGTTGCGCATAGGGATGACGCCTTGCGTGTCAAGGGAGCACTCGATCAAGTAGAAGCAGACGGAGCAGCGATCATACATACAGACTTCTCCGGTGAGGCAACATGGGGAGAGGTTGAGCGGATAGGCGAGATTTGCGCGGAAAAAGATTGTAAGGCTGTCGTAGGGCTCGGAGGCGGAAAGGCAATTGATGTCGCTAAGCTTGTTGCCCATGAGCAGAAGCGCCCTGCGGTTATTGTACCGACCATAGCATCCTCAGATGCGCCTTGCAGCAAGATGGCAGTGCTCTACACGGAGGATCATGTATATGCGGACACTGTGCTGTTTCCCGATAATCCCGACTTAGTTCTGGTGGACTCAGGGATCATCGCGAAAGCACCGGAACGGTTTCTGGTGGCCGGAATGGGAGATGCATTTGCGACCTATTATGAGGGGCGGGCCTGTGTACGTTCCGGTGCGAAAAACTATAACGATGCACTGACGACAAATGCAGCTTTTGCACTCGCAAAGCTCTGTAATGAGATACTGCTTGCGGACAGCGAAAAGGCACTTGCTGCCTGCCGTAAAGGAATCGTGACAGAAGCATTGGAGAATGTTATAGAGGCGAATATTTTGCTCTCAGGTATCGGATTTGAAAGTGTAGGACTCTCGGTTGCCCACGCAATTTGCGCAGGATTTACGCTCTTTTCGGAGTCTAATGATTTCATGCACGGCGAAAAAGTCGCAGTGGGTCTCTTAGTCCAGTTAGTACTCGAAAACGCAAGCATGGGAGAATTGGGCAAGGTGATGGATTACTACCGCGCCGTCGGTCTGCCCACAAGCCTTAAAGCGATCGGCATATCGAATCCCTCGAAAGAGACACTGCGCAATATGGCAGATCTTCTGCTCGCGGACTCAGGCAGTTGCATACACAATATGCCCATGAAGCTTGATGCAGAGATGGTCTATAACGCGGTTGTATATGTAGAGCAATTAGATGAACTATTCCCACAGTAAGTGGAAAGGAGATAAGAGGATGAAAATTCTATGTCTATGTGACCTTGCTATTCCGCAAGAGAAAATGAAAATATTAGAGCCGCTTCGGCAGTACGGTGCGGAGCTGATCTACGTTGATGACAGTCAGATGCTTACATCCAAAGAAATCACCGAAGTGATGATCAAAGCCGAGCAAGAGGGGGCAGATGCCTGTTCCGCAAATCCCGCTATACTTCCTACGGTGAGAGACGCAGATGTGATTGTGGCCCATGTATCGCCTATCAATACCGAAGTGATACAGGCTGCGCCAAACTTAAAATATATAGCGGTGCTGCGCAGCGGAATCGAAAACGTACAAGAAGCACTCTGCAAAGAGCGGGGCATCCAAATTATAAATGCCCCGGGGCGGAGCGCACATGCCGTCGCCGATTTTACGGTGGCAATGATGCTCAGTGAGACACGCAACATTGCCAGAAGCCACAAAGGGCTTATGGACGGACAATGGCCTAAGATATTTCCGAACACATTCGAAATCCGCGACCTGCGCAACAGCACCGTCGGAGTTATCGGCGCAGGTATGATCGGGCAGAAAGTGATCAGCCGCCTGAGAGGATTTGACTGTAAGATTATTGTCCACGATCCTTTTATGAGTGACGAGCAGATTTTAGCTCTCGGCTATACTCCGATGAGTCTGGATGAGCTGCTTAAGCAGGCGGACTACGTAACACTGCATCTGCGCCTTTCGGATCAGTCACAGCATATCATCGGCGCACGGGAACTCGGCCTGATGAAGAAAACGGCATATTTCATAAATTCCGCCAGAGCAGGGCTTGTAGATGAGGCGGCGCTGATCAAGGCATTGCAGGAAAAAGCCATCTTAGGCGCAGCGCTGGATGTGTTCGAAGAAGAACCTCTGCCTGCTGACAGTCCGTTTTTGAAGCTTGACAATGTGACCATAACGAGTCATCTGGCAGGAACTTCGATGGATACTTTCACTTATTCGGTAGAGTTAATCCTGGAACAGCTTGAGTCTTTATTCAAAGACGGGATACTCTAAAAACCGAAATGTGCTTGTGTCATAATTTTTACAGTTATTTTTTTTAAAACCAGCCATCGTAGGGGCGACCATTTCGGTCGCTCCTACAAAATATGGGGTTCGAAAAGCAATAACACCACAACATGTATGGGCTGAGCATCGGGCAGCCCGTGTTTTGATATGCTCTCATTTTTTATTCCAAACTCAAAATAAATTGCTTAAATGCACCCTTTAGGGTGTAGTAAAACTTATTTATATAGGTATAATTAAGATATAGCAGACGTTGAAAATTGTTTTCAAGTTTTGCGTAAGACACACTTTTAGGCAATCCGTTTAATCGGAGAATAATGTGGGAGG
>Ga0123355_10020112_pt1 | contig 10648 bp, 12 predicted proteins | sample TergutEmb28metaG_3_FD_89872 | JGI IMG/M metagenome (GOLD analysis project Ga0123355, IMG submission 89872) | Embiratermes neotenicus P1 segment gut microbial communities from Petit-Saut dam, French Guiana - Emb289 P1 | ecosystem: Host-associated > Arthropoda: Insects > Digestive system > Gut ... | reverse complement strand
CAAGCCCATTAAACTCAAACCACGGTAGTCCCTGAAAATTAGGTCTCATGAACCGATTGAGTTAGAAAAGTGAGCCGGACGGTTATAACGAGCTTAAAAAAAACGAATTGAATTGGGAATATTGTAATATAACTTTAGCAAGGAAAAAAGCTCCCTGATGATCTGAGAAAATCGAAATATGTTGGAGTGTTTTAAAAGTGTTTCATGTGAAATTATATGTGCATTCGTTGGCTGATAAATTGAAGTAATTCTACATAAATGCACGGTGCTACAATAAGATTTATAGAGCTACAGACTTTTGTTGGATGTGTTCCAGCCAGCTGCCATTAGCAGTCATAACATTACTGCAGACAGATGAGGTATATTCTGAGGACTAACTGGGGTGTAATATAACAGTAAGGAAAAGTCGGTGGTAGATGAAGAGTAGGTCAAAGTACCAACATTTTTATTGGCTAAGATAATTCGTAGGCAACATTGTACTTCTAATGGTAGGCACTGAGCTTATATAAAAGAAGTTTATTAGGAACAACACCAAAGGCACTGCTTAAGTCTAAATGGCATCAACTTGTCATTGTGAACACACTAAAGGGGTTACAAAGAAATATAACAAATTGGTAATAGCAGATTTGCACTACTTGTTGTTGTTGATGATGATGATGATAATAATAATAATAATAATAATACTAATAATACTAAGTCAAATTTCTTTTTTATCTACAATCCTCATCTTTGTTGCAGTCAACAAGTCCAACAAGGTCATACATATTAAAGAAACAAACATTACTTTTAAAATGAAAATGTTCTGTGATGAAGAGGAAACAAACATATTTCAATTTCTCAATGAATGAAGTGAAAGAAAGTCATAAGTATAACACATAAGTATGTACTGCACAATGACAATGTTAACACAATCCAATAAATTTAACATTTAGTTGCCCCTGTGCACACCATGAAGACATACAGGAGAGAGGAGGTACAACTCCACACATTTTTAACCCTGTACTCTTGCACACTATGCCCTTGGACAATATCCTGGCCACCATTTTAAGTATGTTAACCTTCCATCTCCTCCACAACATTTCATTAGCTATCCAATGGAACAGGTGACACTTTCACTCATCAAATATCTAGGTATCCCTATTTTTATGGGTTATGATTTTTGGCCAAACCTACTAACACAGCCTGGCAGTAAGTGGGACTTTGGTACCATATGAATGTATTTGGTTAGCCTCACACTACACCTGCTTTACCCTTGGGGGAAAATGCCCTAAGTACCAACTTAACAGGAGGCTGTATATGCCAGATATTTGGCATGGAAGCCCTGTAAATTTGAAAAATCTCTTGACCCTGTCCAGGATTCTAGCTTCAATTATTCATTCATCAATGCAGGCCACAGCCTACCAACCACACCAACTGCACTATCACAGCTCCCATTATACAGTCTGTCTTATCCTGAATATATGTGTCATATTTGTAAAAGCCTATTTTATTAACAGCTACTTATCATTTAAGAAGAAATAAATCTAGATATGTCAGAGTGGATTAAAGCAAATGGGAGAAAATAATGATGATGATTTGAACTTCTGTATGTTATTTAGCTACAAGCTATGTGCCTGTTCAATGACAGGCTGCCATTATATTCAGGTACTATTACACTCTGGTTGTGCTCCATATAGTAGCTCTGTGAGAGGAAATTTGAAGGTATCCTTTACCAGAATGATATGTAGGGGAAGACTCTGGAGATGCGCATCTCTCTCCATAGGGGCCCACTGGGGAACACGGAAGGGGGATTATATACCAGGGACTTTGAAAAATGAATGAATAAGGGCTCTGGAAACACAGCACCTGAGTGAGAGAGCTCCAAGAGGGGAACCTGGAGGGAGGACACCTTTGCTGGGGACCAGGAAGGATATGCCAAGTAAGGCTCTGGAAATTGGCATCTGTTTCCATATGAGCCCCTGCTGGGGAACATGAGGGTTGCTCCTTTCCTTTGAGAGAAGGGTGAAATTTAATTTTATTAGGAGAACTTTTATTGAGGAATTTAATACATGTAACAGAAGGTTATGGAAAAGGGCAACTCTTTCAAAAGAGGCCCCCATTGGGAAACTTGGAGCGGGATGGTTTACTGGGACTTTTGACAGACGAAGGAGGTCTCTGGAAATTGAGCATCTCTAATTACTTTAAATGGGTCACCTATTTTTTTGGATCCATTTTATGTGAGGAACCAAATCCAGGGCCAATCTTGAACTGCTGTGGAGGATCAGGGCTCCAATGATTTAGCTTCACAGTATGGGGCACAAAGGGCCTGTTGTAAGACCTAGGTCTGTGGAGACCAAAAGGGCCCAAATCCAGTTACTACTATATGCTCCATGTCTAAATGGCTTCCTGACCAATTTCTCCTAAATCCCTTGACACCCAAACACACATACACAAGCATGCACGCCCGATTATACATCTCAGGAATATGCAGAATAAAAACTAGTCAAGAAATTCTTTGTCTTTTAGAAAACTCAAAGGGTGATTATCATTATAAAAGAGAGTGTATAAAAATGTGAACACAATATTCATTGCATCACTATACAAACACAGTTGTCTGTGTACTTTGTTGCACAATACAATGTATAGAAGAACCCTCCACTCACTCTTTATCATGAGCCTAACAAAAACATTCCAATCCACCCATCCTGTTTCTTTCAAACACATTACATTACCCTCCCAAGTCTCCCAAGCGGTTCCTACTATTCAGGGTTTCCAAACAAACTCTGTATTCACTTCTTCTTTTCTATATTCATGCCACATATATATTACCTTCCTTGCCACAATTATGTTAATATTATCCGGTGAACAGTAACAGACATGAATCTCACTACACAATTTTCTACATCCCTTAATCCCTACCTCCCCCTCACATCAAATATTCTCACCACCCTGCCGTCACAAACCCTCAATCTGTGTTCTTCTCTTAACTTAAGACACCAAATTTCACGCCCACACAAAATGACACCAACAATGTCAGTTTTATGTATCAGTACATGCAACATTCTGAACTGAATTGTAGCAAGTATTGCCTGAACCTAGCCAGCTCCTTTTTATTCCAAGATCATGGTCCTTCTCAAATTTTGTAAGGATTTAAAGTACCAGGTGCTACCCAAAAATTCAGGAAATTTAAATGTTGCGTCCAAACTGGTTGTGATATGCCCTTCCGCCGCTAGATGTGGCTAGGAGTATGCTTTGTGAATGTGTGCTAACAGTTGTCAAGCTGACAGGAAGTGTTGTTAATTTCAGTGAGTTTTTGTGAGGTTATGTTTGAGTAATCTTGCAATTTTTTTTACAACTGATATGATGGAAATTAGGGAGCAAACAATCTGCATCAAATTTTGATTCAATCGTAAAAAAACTGTTGCAGAAAGAACCGAATGCTACAGGAAGCCTTCGGAGATAATGCCCTGAGCCAAAGCAAAACTTATTTATGGTACAAACGCTTCAAGGACGGACGAATGTCTGTCTACGACGATGCGCATTCTGAATGACCGTCGACAAGCACAACACCGGAAAACATAGCAAAAGTTCGTGAGGCTATCCTTTTAGATCGTAGGCAAACTATCCACGATGTTTGTGAAATAGTAGGACTGTCATAGGGGAACGTTAAATACATTTTGGCGAACAATCTGAACATGAGACGCATTTCTGTCAGATTGTGCCAAGACTGCTGTGCGACAACCAGAAAGCCCTTCGCGTTTCTGTCTGCAGGGAACTCAAACAAGCCTGAGATGACCCCTACTTCATCTCCAATGTCATAACCGGTGATGAAAGAAGGGTGTATGTTTATGACCCTAAGACTAAGCAGCAGTTGTCGCAGTGGAAGTTGCCATATTCACCGTGGCCGTAAAAAGAAGGCCAAGTTACCGGAAATGTCAAGTCCATGTTGATCTTTCTTCGATATCCAAGCCATTGTAAACAAGGAATTTGCACCCCCTGGTCAAAACGTCAATGGCAAGTTTTAATGTGAGGTTTTGAAGCAGCTGAGGGAGGGTATTCGGCGCAAACGTCCAGACAAGTGGAAGAACAAAAATTAGTTTCTACACCATGACAACGTGCCCGCTCACATATCACTCATTGTTCAAAAATTCCTGACTTCCAAAAACATTATAGGGATTCCCTACCCCCTCTATTCGCCTGACCTCACCCCATGCGAATTTATCCTATTCCCCAAGATGAAATTATGGCTGAAAGGGCGTCGTTTTGACATGACTGAAGGGATCCATACAGAATCGCACTAGGTTATTGACACACTGACATTTGAGAACTTGCAGGAATGCACGAAATCATGGGGAACATGCTGGGTTCGCTGTATACATGCCCAAGGGGACTACTTCGAAGGAGACAGTGGAAACTAGGAGCTACGGCAAAAAATTTTTTTATGGTCAAAATCCCCGAATTTTTGTTTAGTACCTCCTATCTTAAGCTTACAACAAAGTGACAGTGATACTTCACAAGCAATGTGATATAAAATACAAATTCCTTGACACTTTACCTTAAGGACTGTACAATTTCCACTCTCCACATTCCAACTGTTTCATTAATACAGATTACCAGAGTATCAAGAAATTCTGAATATTTGTTAAATATTAACAACACTCAACAAAAAGACCAAAACTTAATTCAGGTTCCACAGTTATTACTTGGTCTGCCATTGGCTATTGATTCTATTTCTCTGCCATATCAGTTACCTGAGACAACTTAAGCTTTAAAATAAGCCATCACATTTACACCAATGAGAAGATGTTAGACATGATTCACTACAAGAAGTTCCCTTTTACAGAACTGCAAGGAAATTACCAGGTTCAGAGAAGCTTTCCAGGAAATCTGTCATGAATCAAACACACCCAATCCAAACCTCCAGTATAATTTCACTAATACGTCCTTTGGAATTATCTTCAAACCACGTTGTTCCAGCACAGACAGTACAATAACTAGGATATATGCTGGAAGATTTGGGGATCAAAACTTTGCACGAGCAAGAATATAATCTGTTCCCCAAAATATGCAGACCAGATCCAGCACCCAACCAGTCTCCAACTCAATTAAAAAAGGGCTTTTTATTCTCAGGCAGTAAAATGACCACTGCAGAGTCTGACCACTCATATATGCCTACAGCCAAGTTTAAAATTCAGTGGAGCTATACCTCCACTCAACCTGTCCGCCTCCAGGGCACATATTGCGACTTTATTTTACCTTTACCTCCTACCTATGTACATATCTCTCAAGAGTTCACATCCTTTATGGTTTTATAAAGGAACCCTTTTATACATTACTTACCTGTTACATGCACATTGTATGATCCATTAATTTCATATTCATTGATCCAATTACATTAAAATTATGAAGAGTTCCAATAACAAACCTCATTATACAATTTTCTGTGTCCTACTGTCATTAACTCCCTCTGCTGGTCAGATATTCTCCTGATAACATTTTTTCACAAATTCACCAAAACAAGTTATTCCTTTAATGTAAGAAGTCACACTTCACACCCGGAAAATTGAAAGGAATATTTTATTTACTGATGGATGAAACATTCCATTGCAAGTGGTACTGCACATGTAGTGAGTCACAAAATAATTCTTTTCTTAAAAACTGCTTGAAATCCACTTTCTAAAGTCAAATTTCTGTTTCACAAGGACACACTGATATACTGGCAGTCAATTCTAAATATAGTCTGTATTCATCTGGATCAGGACAGGTACAAGCATTGACCTGTACTGAATAAGGTAAAGACAAATTTAATATTGTACATTTCTTGTGCAACTGCATTACATCTACAACACTTAATATCAACTTGTTGCACAATGTTTATTTATTCCTCCTACATCTTTTGGCTTCAGTTTTTGGCCATCTTCATGGAGCTTGTTCTTTCAATGTGTGCAGTTTATATGCCAACGTATTTGGTAACAGTTTGCAATATACGATTAAAATTATAATTATAATTAAAATATTTAGATTCTTAAAACCATATTATAATTATTAAAATCAGTTTTATCTGATTTTAAGGGTCTTGATATTTTAATTTTCTCTTTCACTATTATATATGGTGAAGACAGTCAAGGTTCCATACAATACAGAAATTTCTTGGTTAGCTGAAAACCTGTTAGCTTCTCAGCAATAACTGTCTGCACTGAGGTAGACACAGGGATACAGAGAAACAGACAGACATGGGAAACCACATGCAGCTTACCAATCACATGTGGCTAACAACAGACACACAGATATTCAGCTAATCCCTTCATACTGTGTCCTTACATATCATTGTGTTTAATCTCACAGGGGTGGTACCAAGATTTCAAAGCAGCATATTACCTCCGTCTTCACTGTAAAGTCACACCTAAACACTACACAACACACTGCCAGAAAGCAGATGCCACACTAAAAGCTTGCACCACTGTTAACACGACAATGTTACACACATAACATACCGTATCAGCAGCCTTAACTACTGGTAATGCTACTGCCAAATGATCCTCCTCCTGCGTATGAAAGACCTCCTCCACTCTTATATCACTGGCCTCACTTCAATCAGCACAAAAAGAAAGGCCCGTCTCACTGCACACAAATGTTACTGTTTCCCCTAAATTCATGCTGTTCTGTAAACTAACACACTTTTCAGTCACGGCTGTGCTCTCACTATATACAATAAAACAAATAAATATTATGACCAATTGTAATGCATGAAACTCCCTTCCAGTGAAGAATCATAGATTGGGAGACAGGTTGTTTGTTGAAACCGTAGTATTGACAATGGAACTGTGTCATTTGGCGTTTGCTGTCTGTGTTCAGTCACTCCACCTACAGCTGGTGGTCACTGAAACATACACTGGTAACATAATGTGACAGGAAGACTACTGACAGACCCCTCGGTACAAACTTGCACAGATATAATATATCAACGCAGCCTACAGCACTGCCTAACTCTCATCACAAAACATCCCACAGTAATCAGCTGCATCAAATGTGTTGTGTCTACTGAACAGCCCTGCTCACAGTGTAGTAAACATTCACGCTGCCCAGTAACATACAGCATACTGAATGCTATCACTTGAACTTCACATAACTGCAGTCAATGTTCTGTTTCTAACTTTCGCTAAATGTTCCGACACAGTGCAGTATCACCATCACAACTGTTCTGACACAGTGCAGTATCACCATCACAACTGTTCACTATCCAACTGTGATACAGGTGGTTAGGGTGACATTTTCCCTCATTTATAATTTAGTTTCAGTAAATAATAACATCTGATCAAATCAGCGTTAGAATAATAATATTTTAGCATCCATTTCCATTTACAATTACAGTCCTTTTGTTTATGCTGTTGAATGCAGATTTATTATGGAAATATATTCAAAGTTGTTATAACATTTATTGCTTACCGTTACTTTCATTGTATCATTCTGAAAACTGCGATAAACAGGTACCATTTTGACACTCAAACTTACTGCATATTTCACCTGTTGCCCCTTCATCCCCACCTGATCTTACACAACATCAATACTGATAGCCCCAAGCACGATGGCAGCCGGTGGTAAGGGGTGTGGAAAAGGAAATAATTTGTACACACAGCGACCAGACGCAACATAACACAGAGGTACATTCTGCCGATTTACATGCAGAAAACAAAAAGATTTGATATGCATGTATGAGAAGAGTGCGTACCTACATACAATCAGTACAATACACCCCACACACACACACACATACACACACACACCTATAAATAAATCACTACCACAAAACACAACAACACAAAACACTCACCTCCTGTTCACACTAACTGTATGTAATCCTCCTCAGTTTTAATTTTAATGCAATCTTCTTCCTCTATATTCTCAACTCCTTCTACTGTGACTGTATCAATTGTCTCTGGTAAAGTTAACAAAATAAGACAATACCAATACATGTATAGCACTGCTGGACACAGACAATAGTAATAAACAAAGCATAATTCACAACAAGCCATAAAGTATCAATCAAAAAAATATAAAAAAATTTAAATTGGCACGCTTGGAAATTCCAAGTCTGACAAACATGAATTCAATATGAACTTCAGGGAAAGTGCCAGATGATGGCCCTACAGGGCAAACGATTGAAAACATATTTGACAAATACGAAATTTTTATGAAAAGTTAAGTTGTGATAGGTCTTTCTTCTCATCTACCTGTAAATGAAATATGGTCTACAGTGCGGGGGAGAATTCTGAACTGCCCTTCATGTAGAAAACACAAACGCACACCCATTTAATAAGATCTTAGATTTAATGTCCAGTATGAGTCCAAGCATGTCACAACATCAAAATTTCGGAAACACAAGGAAGTTGCCGTATCATGAATCCAGAAAACAGTGGTCAGAGCACTAGAGCAATGAGTATTACAGAGAAGAAAACCAAAATGCAATGAGGTTTCCTAGCTTCCATGTTCGATACTGATCTTTAGATAACAATATTCTGTGTTTTGACACAACACAGTACTGCAGGATAACAAACTGTTCCATGACTCCATACTGCCCTCATTTCCTGTGGGACAGAATTATGTCCACATAGATATTTGAGTCATTCCTACAAAACAATGGTACAAGGTAAAACTATGTACACCATGAAGACATTCAGTGGAAGCACAGTTACAACTGCACTGATATATAACCTCAGCAGAAAATAGAGATAAGTGATCAGCCTCATGCGTCAGCTGCTTCAACACTGGAGAAGGATCCACTACATTCAGTGAACAGGAGGCCAGATGTGCCAAGGGCTGGTCTGATGTTCGGGATAGAAAATAAGTCTATAGTTTCTAAGAAAAAAAAACCCATAATGTCCAGTCTCAAGACACTCACTATATTGATTGAGATGCCACTGAAAGTAATATTCCATACTGTGGAAGTTATCACCATTCCATTTGCAGATGTTTTGGGGCTGTATATGGTTCAATATAAAACTGTATTGAGTTATATACATAGATTACAAAGTCAGGTTCCTTCTGTAGATGTGTTGGGGATATGTAAGCTTCCGGGCATAAATTTATGTTACATACATACATTACAAAGCCAGAGTCCATTTACATATGTGCTGGGTTTGGGTAATGTTCAGTACCAAATCCTATTGTGTTGTACACATTATGTCACACAATCATTTTCCCCATTGCAATATCTTTCCCAGTACTTGCAAACACTACAGAGCATGTCAGTGCGATGTTACTGGAGCTTCACCATGATTATGCAGAACAGACAGTTCATTGAAATGCTCATGAATATTATCTGGCGCAACATGATTATAAATTGAAAATCAGAAAAACAAGTGCGTGAATAACCAAGTGTCACCAGCAAGTGAAGCACAAAACTTAAATTTCAGGAGGTGATGATGTGTGGCCTGGTCAGTGCTGCCACACACAGAGGGTGCAGTGGTATGTGAGCATGGGGATACGCTGGATTCATGAACAGACAGAGAAAAATGAAGAGACCTGGAGAAAAATTTTCTTTCACTGCTGTTCATTCACCATGAATCCACACAGAGTGATGCAAGATTCAACTGCAGCTATACAGTCAGCAGACAGCACCAAAATGCATGACATCAGGATTCAACAATATTCACTACTAATGCAAGAACATGTCACCAGGACTGCCATTACTGTTCTCTGCTTTGGCTGTCAGTAGCAACTACAATAACTATCCTCTTAGCTCATTTGACAGTAACATTCATAGCTAATATTTAATTTGAATGTGTGAACTGTACAATTCACAGCCAAATTGTGCTGTCAAAACGTTTTCGACTTATGCTCGTACAAATACTGTGATATTAAGACAATGTTTCAGCTATTAATATCATAACAGATGCAAAGCTTCAAACAAACAAGACTGCAAATCAACCAATCTCAGTATGCACAAAACCACAAACACACACACAACCAAAAATATACATCAACAACCAAGACCACAAAAATCATCTCAAAATGTGCTCACCTCAGGTTCATACCCTTGTGGTACACAAACTTCATCATTTTCCATGCCAATGACATCCTCTTCATTATGAACGCTCACATCTGTTACTTCTTTGACGGTATCAATCTTCTGTTTTAAAATTACAAACACAAATTAATACCAATACACAAAACAATCCTTACACTTTCAGTACACAAACAAATTACACCAATACACATCACATTCCACACTGCAACTTATAACATTCTAATCTCATAAATGCAGCTCTCCATTAATATGTGGTGGAATTCTGGTTCTTCTTCATGCTGACGTGTTTGGTGAGAAAACTGCTTAACCATGAGTGTCTTAAGCAAGTTTCCCTGTACACACTGGTTCAGATGATCCATACATAACAATCATTATGTAATTAAAATTAAATGAGATGTCATTACAACTTATTTCAACATTTAATGGGTGCATTAACTTCCATTTTACTGGACACAGAACACAGATATTGTGGTGAAGCCAGTCCTCAGGCATAAACCCATGTATATGTGGCTCCTGTAGTGAGACCAGAGGATAACAGTGGGCCAACTGCTGCTGTATTATGGCAATATGGTGCAGGTGGAACACAACAGAACGGTTCAGCAAGGCAACATATGTAGCAACATAACAGAAGTCTGTTTGAAT
>Ga0123355_10020111_pt1 | contig 10648 bp, 9 predicted proteins | sample TergutEmb28metaG_3_FD_89872 | JGI IMG/M metagenome (GOLD analysis project Ga0123355, IMG submission 89872) | Embiratermes neotenicus P1 segment gut microbial communities from Petit-Saut dam, French Guiana - Emb289 P1 | ecosystem: Host-associated > Arthropoda: Insects > Digestive system > Gut ... | reverse complement strand
ATCTTTGATATTGATTTGCCTGTTCCGAGCCCTAAACCTACAGATTCACTTGATTATGACCTTGGCAATAACTTCTTAGACAATGATATTGATTTAACTGCACCAAGGCCCGAATCTACAGATCCGCTTGTAATTCGTGACGGAAACTCCTTTTATGTTCAACTCTCTCCGGAGCAAGCAGAAAACTTTTACGATGCCATGCTTTTTGTTCTGCGCAGATTCGAGAGCGAGCCTGATTCTATGAACGGACTATATACATTTTTCTCTGCTTCACTCACTGAGCTTCATGAAGACGGAAGGTTGTATGCCAGCTTTGATGGTAGGCTACCGCATGTGCTTGGCAGTGTAACTGGACAGACTGGAGCAGTTTACTCAAGGTTAGTTGAGAGAACTAATACACATATTACTTTTAGGGTACTTTCCATGTTGCAAGGTCAAATGGTAGGAGGGATGACTGGTGGGTGGTTTGAAGTTGAAGCCCATATCCAAAGCGAAGAGATGCATATATTATCATTTATACCGCTTGGCTACGAGGATCTACTACCCGAACAACGTCCAGATATCGACTTCAATGAGTCTTGGGCCATTGCCTTTCCGACGTATGGAAGAATCCCAGCTTTTGACGATGATGGAAACCTGTTGCAGCTTTACGATTGGATTAGACCTGGTTGGATGCGAGGATGGGAAGTGAGTCTCGACGACTATGAATCGGAGGAGTTTGGCTTCATAGTAAAAGACATCAGCCCCGAGTATGACTATTACCTGTTTTTTAATATAAAGGACACAGATGGCAACGTTGCATCATCCACAGTACACCGTATTGAGCTAGATGGTTTAGGGAGTAACTCCTCATAGAAGCCTGTGTATATGCAGAAAAAAGTCCCAGGCATGGAGGGCTCGCAAAAAGTTCGGATGCGTTATAAAAACGCTCTGGGCTTTTTTTGTTTTTTCTCTTTGAATTACTTTCGATTTGTAGCAGATTTCAAATTTGTGCCTGAAATTTCTATTAAGTTGAGATTTTAGAGAGACAACAACAGTTTATATTCTACACATCCAAGTTGTTAGAGTAAATTAAATGCATATTAAGAACATTAAAAAATTTTAATGTAGAAATTTGAGGATTATTGTTGACATGATAATGTTAGTCTAGTACAATTGCTGTACTTTTATGGATAAGTTAGTTTAGTGACCAACAGATGACAAATTTTCATACAGAAATGATGAATTGGAAGTGGCTTTTATGCATAGAAAAACAACTATATAGACTTTATTAGCAAAATTTTGTTGTTTAGCTACCTGAGAGTAATAGCCTACATACAGTTCTTTGGATGGAAATTGATACTGCAATGTGAGTGACGACATATGGGGAGATGAAAAATACACAGAGCAACCGACTCGTTTTGAAATGGACAAAACATCGAAATCTAGACAATCCTGGAGGTTAGCATGAGAGTAAAAAAGAAGTTCGTGGGTATTGTTATTTTTTCGGTAATTGTACTTATCGTTACAGGGACTTTTGCCTGGTCAAGTTTTAGCTCACAAACAATAAGTCTATGGTTTGGAGAGGGGGCTGGAACAACAGTGGGCTCCACCGATTCAGGTAATCAAGGAACTGTGGCCATGGAGATGGTTGACTTAGAAACTAGAACCCGGGAGCATGGAGTTCTTGAACCAGAAGAAGAGTGTGAGAGGTCTGGCTCAGAATCCACTGAACCGAGTTGTCCAGAAACCGCAATCATGGGACTAGCTAATTCAGAGTATGGAGCTGAGGAGCCAGGTGCTTTTAGAGCGGAGGAGGAAGATATTGAAGTGGGCAGTGCTTCGCATGGCTATCAATCCGAAAATGATGAGTATGCCAGTTCCGGAATAGGTATTATAGTGCATACAGCTTTTTCCTCAGATATTGTAACTGATAATATAGTTGATGTGGTGTATACTGCTACTCCAAGTATGGGAGCAATTATAACGCAGGTTTCTTACTCGATCAATGGCCATGTGGAAGAGCTTCTTTACCAAGCTGGAATTGATGGCAAAGCGCAAAAAGGCAGCCTTGATGAAGGCCGTGTTTTACTTGTTCCGGGTGAGAACGAAATTGTGTTTATTGCTAAGGATTCGGCAGGAAATATAGCCAACTATACTGTCCACCAGAGACCATATTATGATTTTGGAACACTTCCTTGCAGAGACATGGCATTTGTTGAGCAGATGCCTTCAGCCCCAGGAGCGTCGTTTGTGAACAATCGAGTTATAGCAGTGGCGAATCCAGACGTAAGTATAGAAGAGGTAAACTCCGCTGCTGAATCGATTGGTGGTAGGATAACTGGCCAAGTTAATTTACTGAGATGGCATATTATTGAAGTAGACAGCCAAACGGAAGACAGTCTTCTCGACATATGTGCAGAGCTAATGGAAACAGGTTTGTTCTCTCATGTGGGATTGGATATGATATATGGGGCTGGAAATAATACCGTTCATACGAATGATTCGTGATGGGAATGAGAACTAATGGAGTGATGCCATTTTAGTGCCCCAGGCATGGAGGGATTACATACAGCTCTTTGGATAGAAATTGATACTGCTAAAAGTGAGTGTATATGGGAAAACACGCTGAGCAATCGACTCGTTCTGAAATGGCCAAAACATCGAAATCTAGATATTCCTGGAGGTTAGCATGAAAGGAAAAAAGAAATTAGTGGGTATTTTGATTTTATCGGTAGTTGTACTTATTGTTACAGGGACTTTTACATGGGCAAATTTTAGTTCACAGACAATTAGTCAATGGTTAGGCGAGGGGTCTGGAGCTGGTGAGCCAGGAGGTCTTGTTGCAGAAGAGGAAGATATTGAAGTGGGCGGCGCTTCAAATGGCTATCATTCTGAAAATGGTGAGTATGCCAGTTCTGACATAGGTTTTATCATGCATACAGCTTTTTCGAAGGAGACAATTATTAATATAGTTGCAGTGAGGTATACAGCTACTCCAAGTATGGGAGCAATCATAACGCAGGTTTCTTACTCAATTAATGGACATGCTGAAGAGCTTCTTTACCAAGCTGATATTGATGGCTTAACAGCAAAAGACACCTTAGGTAGAGGCGACATTTTTCTTGTTCAAGGGGAAAATGAGATTGTATTTACAGCAAGGGATTCCGCTGGAAATATAGCCAACTATTTTGTCCAACACAGGCTTTTTTATGATGATGGTTTAGGGATACCCCCCTTAGACAGGAGATTTGTTGAACCACTGCCCTCTGATCCAAGTATTTTATTTGCTAACAATAGACTTCGGGCGACAACAAGTCCAGTCGTGAGGATGGAACAAGTAAGCTCCGTTGTTGAATCGATTGGTGGCAGGATCGTTGGTCGTGTTCCGTCATTAGGGTGGTATGCTATTGAAGTTGATAGCCAAACCGAAGAAGGCCTTCGCAGAATATGTGAAGAGTTGATGTATGCAGGTTTGTTTTCTTCTGTAGAATTAGCAATTATAAACAGAACTGCGGGCAGAACCTTTAACTAATGGGCTAGGAATAAGGAATGATTCTTCACTATGTATTATGACACAAACATCGGAATCTAGATAAACCTGGAGGTTAGCGTGAGAGAAAAAAAGAAGTTCGTGGGTATTGTTATTTTTTCGGTAATTGTACTTATCGTTACAGGGACTTTTGCCTGGTCAAGTTTTAGTTCACAAACAATAAGTCTATGGTTTGGAGAGGGGGCTGGATCAATAGCGGGCTCTACCGATTCAGGTAATCAAGGAACCGGAGACCCGGGTTCTGGAACTCCAGTGGCTGGGCCAAGAGAAAGCGAGCCAGGCGGCACTTTACATGACTATCACTCAGAAGATGGCGAGTACAAGCAAACACATATTGAGAACTGGGGCAGTGAGCCTCTTTTCGTGCGCATTAGGCTAGACGAGTATATGGAGATGGGTTCAGGGGCTGGGCTCTGTTCCATAGCGACAGATGGAAATACTGGGGAGAGTATTGCTAATCCTCAAAACTTGGCAAAACCGCTAGTCAATGGCACGAATATAGATGATCCCCGAACTTGGGAGCCACATGCTCCTGTGGACGACTCAGCAAATGTATGTGAAGCAGGTTTTCACGATTTTTGGGAATGGGAAATGGGAGGCCAGAAGTACTATTTTCCAGCTGCGGAAGAGCATAGGACAAATAAAAGTTTTGTAGATACGAACAGCCCCCCAGATCTGACATCAGACAGTGTCAATGAAGCTGGAGTCCAAGCAAGGCAAACTCGCTTGGCGCAAGTATTAACAATGGCACAATGGAGAATGGATGGCTCGCCAGTAGGCGACTTCTGGGTAATAGACACAGATGGGTGGTCGTATTGGGCGGCACCTCTAAATCCAGGCGAGTCTACTGGGCTTTTGCTAAACAAAATAACGCAAGTAACGCAACCAGAAGAAGACTACTTTTATGGCATCAACGTCATCGCGCAAATGGCTACCAGAGATTTAGATGATTTTGACAATTATATGAGATTCGGCGACGAAGAAAATGGTGGCTGGACTGAAGACGGACAAGCACTGATTGAGAGAATAGTCAATCATCATATCGGTTCAGATATTAGCATTATAGTACATACACCATTTCCATCGGGTACTATTATCGATAATATAGTTGATGTAACATATACAGCTACCCCGGGCACAGGATCAATCATAACAGAGGTTTCTTATTTGATCAACAGTCATGCGGAAGAGCTTCTTTACTTAGCAGGTGTTGATGGCATAACGCCAAGAGGCATCCTCGGCGAAGGTCGAGTTTTGCTTGTTCCGGGTTATAATGAAATTGTATTTACTGTAAGGGATTCGGCAGGAAATACGGCCAACTATACTGTCTACCAGAGACCATATTATGAATTTGGAACAATTCCCCGTATAGACATGGCTTTTGTTGAACAGATGTCTTCAGCCCAAGGAGTGTCATTTGTGAGCAATCGAGTTATAGCAGTGGCAAACCCAGGTGTGAACATGGAAGAGGTAAACTCTGCTGCTGAATCGATTGGTGGTAGGATATCTGGCCAGGTTAACTTACTGAGATGGCATATTATAGAAGTAGACAGCCAAACGGAAGATGGTCTTCTTGACATATGTGCAGAGCTGATGGCTACAGGTTTGTTCTCTCGTGTAAGTTTGGATATGATATATAGGGCTGGAACTAATACTGCCCCTACAGATGATCCATGGTGGGGTAATGGAAACCAATGGGGCCTTGATGCTATTTCAGTGCCCCAGGCATGGAGGGATTACGGCCATTTAATGAACGAAATAACTTTGGGGATTGTAGATGACGGCGTAAGATACACCCATATGGACTTATTGATTCCTAGAGAAAACATTCGAAGTGCCCATGCTCCTGGGCACACTAATCAGTCCTCGACATCGTGTAGCTAACCATGGCTCTCATGTAATGGGCACGATTGGAGCCATACATAATAACTGGTTTGGGTTGTCTGGTGTTATAAATGTTAACAGAACCAGGTTGTTTGCTTATGATAGTTTTGAATATAGGGCATATGATGAATATGATCAAGCACTTCTTTTAAGCCTACCTATCGATCATCTTGCGGGGCTTGCCTGGTTAGTTTCGAATGGAGCTAAAGTGATAAACATCAGTATTGGTGGTGATTTCGCTCATGAAACTAGTTGGGAACGTGATCTATTTAAGGTTATTTATGAAGAGACTTTAAATACTTTACTTGAACATGGATATGATTTTGTAGTAGTGCAATCGGCGGGTAATGGTCGTTCTGTTGACGGAGTGCGTGTACCATTTGACGCAAGGTATAATGGTATATTCACCCGTGTTACTGATTCTGCACTTGTTGATCGGATTATTGTCGTTGGTGCTATAGACGCGAGAGGTAATCTAGTAAACACCTCGAATGTCGCCTCAAATATTGGAGACCGTGTGGATGTTGTAGCTCCTGGCCATGATATATTTAGCACTGTAGCAGGGTATGACACAGATTTTGCTTTTTTTCAAGGAACCTCTATGGCTGCACCTCATGTAACAGGGTTAGCTGGTATGGTATGGTCCGCCAACCCTGGCCTAACAGGTCCCAGGGTAAAAGAGATTATTGTAGAAACCGCAAATCGCGTGGTCGAAGACGATAGATTTACTGTACCAGTTACTAACCAAGGAAGATATCGTTTAGTAAATGCCTTAGCTGCAATGGGATCAGCCAGAGATCCTCTTCCTCTAGAGTCTCCTAGCATAGTTGGGCAAGTAGTTGATGCCGTTACTGAAAGGCCAATTGTGGGGGCAAACGTATCTGTAGTGGTCATCGCTGGTAATGATGTTCAACAAGGGCAACGCACCACTACAAACGAATACGGTCGGTATAATATTCAAGGTCTTCAGAACTCACTAGACTCAAGGATTACCATTCAGATAGATGCTGAAGGCTATATGCCGGAAACTATCTCACCGATCACAGTTGAGCGAGGCGTTAATGTTATGCCTACTATCAGAGCTGTTCCATTAACTACAGTTGGTCAAACAAATATTCGTGGCCGTATAATTAATTACGAAACAGGGCTAATGATAGTTGACCCAATTACATTAGAGTTTAGAAATAGTTTCCATGCGGAAGGTGAGATCTTTCAAACGCTTGATGTAATTAATGGGCAGTATTCTATTATATTACCAAGAGGTAATTACAATGTAAGGGTCAGTGGCGACAGATTTATAACTAAGCAAGGCCAAATAATTAGCTTGCCTGGCGTTTATATACCTAGGCAAGATATCTATCTAAGTATTGTGCATGATGTACATGTGCCAACACCAACCCCAACTCGAGGGATACCAACTCCGACGATACAGACAACACCTGAACCAAGCCCAACGCGGATGCCATGGGATCTTTGGATGCCATTTGCACCGCCAACACCAACACCATTTCCAGATGGGACACGAGCACCTTGGCCACATTGGGAGTTTTGGGATCTGTGGAGGTCTATACATTTTCCCTATCATTGGGGGGGCTCAGGTGGATAAACCGTCGTAGTCAACGTAAGAGCTATACGTGGGAAGGTTTTAATAGCTTACTGAAAACCTCTCACTTAACCCAACCTCGTATCATGGTAAGTATATACCGCTGAGTCCTCAAATCTAAAGGTGGAGAGCTGTGTTAGTTGGCGCCCGCACGGCTCTGTATCCTGATAACGGGAAAACACCATTATCCCGTTAAAACAGGCATTCAGATATTTAAAGTAAGGTACCAATATTAAGCCATTCTATTAGAAAAATATCGGGATAATATTCTGTTACTCCTTACGCCTCTCAAAGGGGACTGATGATCCGTCCCCTCTTAATTATACCTTCTACGAACCTAAGTTTGCCAAATTGGAGAGACTCTCTGTTGCAGAGAGTCTCTTTGTTAGGTGCGCCCGACATGGGCAACAGCTTGATGGTGAAAGTCCGTTACAGGCTGATTTTTTTATGAAACTCAATCTGACTTCAACAATAGTTTAATGAATAAGAAGTCTATTGACAAAAGCATCTATACATTATACCATTACAAACGTAGTGAAAAATGAGGGGGTGTGTTGAATAAACATCAGGCTAAGCGATTCTGAAATCATGGTGATGGAAATTTTATGGCGAGTAGGCGAAAACAGGGCTACATATATAGCTGACGTTGCCAGAGATGAAATTGGCTGGGAGAAGAATACAACGTATACATTCCTGCACCGCCTTATAAAGAAAGGTGCTGTCAAGCGCAGAGACCCTGGCTTTCACTGCTCAGCAGTATATAAAAAAAGCGAGGTTTTGAGCGGGGAAGCCGCAGATGTGGTGGAACGGTTGTATAGCGGTTCAATAGGGTTGTTTGTACAAGCATTTTTAGATAGGAAACCTATATCGCAAACAGAAAAGGAAATGTTGGTTAACCTTATTGATAGCCACGATAAAGAGGAAAAGCCATTATGACTGTATTTGTTGACATTTTGCAGACAACTATTTTATCAAGCATACTGACACTCTTTGTCATAATGATTAGACCACTGGCACGACGTTGGCAGTCATATTCTTTTATGGCAGTTTTATGGGGGCTAGTATTTGCTTCTTTTATGTTTTCACTTGTTATTCCGATGAGAATGTTCATTCAACCTCCAGATTTTATGAACACGGCCAATTTTGCAGAAGCAATAATGAACTCTGGAGAAAGTACAACCAGTGTTATAATGTATGACAGAATATCAAATCGGGATTTTGGTATTTTAGCTCAATCTATATGGTTTTTCGGGATGGTTTTGTTGGCATGCTATTGCCTTATTCAAGGCATACGTCTAAACAGGTATTTTGCTGATGCGGAGTTGTTTAACGATGGTAAATACAATGTGTTGTTCAATGATATAAAACGCAATGTTAAACTATATACCTCAGCACGTGTCAAAACGCCGATTACGTATGGAGTATTTAAACCTAAAATAATCTTACCGGCTGGGTTTTCTTTTGCAGACGATACATTGGCAGAGCATGCAATACTCCATGAGTCTTGTCATATACGCCACTTGGACAGCTTGTTTAACATATTATGGCTATCGCTTATTTGTGTTCACTGGTTTAATCCTTTGGTTTGGATATGCCGGATGCTTATAAAAGATGATATGGAATTTCGATGCGATGTTGCAGTTGTGAAAAGTGTGGGCTATAACAACAAAGCTGATTATGCACGTACATTATTAGAGCTTACTCCTGTGCAAAATATGCCTCTTGCATTTTCTATGCCATTGTCTGCTTCGAATACTAGGGTCAGAATCATTAATATTATGCGTTTGCATAAGTTCACAAGGCTATCTCGTATGTTGACGGTTATCTTGGCTATGTTTATGTTGCCATTATTTTGTGTTAGCTTATCGGCGTCTATGACACGATTTGGGGGTTTTGAAAGCGTCGATGGTGAATACGTAGTGTTTAGACGAAACCATACTCTAGAACTTGTTGGTTTTTTAGACACGCCCCCTGAGGATGTTGCTTTCTATCCAATGGGCTTTGGAATTGGATCTATGAACCCCAATTATTCAGTTTCTTTTGTCTTTGAAAGTGCTGAACTAGCGACTGACGGCGAACAGTTTATGATAATTAAGAAATCGTCATTTGAACATTCCGACAGTGGTCTTTCAGATGTTGAGGCGATAGAATTAATTATTAGAAACTCAAGGAGAGGATTTTGGAGTTTTTCGACTTACATAAGTGAATGATTTATGGGCGAACTGAGTTCGCCTTGCTTTTAAACTATCACCACTACACACGTAGTAGATTTATAAAATTAACCGAGGAGGTCATTATGGTTATATCTATTCAAGATGTGGAAAAAACATATAAACCATGCAAAAAAGCGCTCAATAAAATTTCTATAGACATAGAAAGCCCCAACATGATAGGCTTAGTTGGGCCTAATGGGGCTGGTAAGAGCACTTTAATGAAAATATTAGTAGCAGCGATATTACCAACATCCGGCTGTATTACTCTTGACGGCAAGCCACTCAACAAAAGTGAACAGTATTTAAAAAGTGTACTGGGCTATTTGCCTCAAACATTTGGGTTATATGAAGAATTAACTGTATGGCAGTTTTTAGATTATATGGCGGCTTTAAAGGGGATCAAAAAGCCCAATAGCGCAATTGAAAAAGCCATAAGGGAAACCAATCTAGAGGAAAAGAAAAAAGCTAAGATAAGAACTCTTTCTGGGGGGCAAAAGCAACGAGTCGGCATCGCGCAGGCTTTGATAGGCAACCCTTCATTGCTGATTTTAGACGAGCCTACAGTAGGGCTTGATCCAGAAGAAAGGATAAAGTTCCGAAACCTCTTTTCACAAAATGCACAGAACAAAACTGTACTGTTGTCCACTCATATCATTGAGGATGTGCAGTCGATTTGTAACCGCTTGATTGTGTTGAATCATGGGAAAATATTGTTCGATGGCAGTCCAGATGTGCTGATCCAAGCAGCTCAAGGCCACGTTGGCATTTGTGAGCAGAGGGAGAGCGAAGCAGAAAACACAGACTATCAGATAACTTCTCGCATTAACACCGCCCATGGCGTAATTTGCCGCATTGTTGCCGAGAAGCTTCTACCCTTTGCAGAACTGATAGAACCGACGCTTGAAGATGCTTATATGTATCTAATAGAGAAAGGAAGTGCATGATGCGGTTTGTGCACTATCTGCGGGTGGAAACAAACAGGATCTTCAGATCTAAAACTACTTGGATATTCGTAGCTCTTACAGCAGTAATGCCTTTGCTTGGGCTAACTCTTTTCCCCTTTCGCGAAGCGTTAACAGCTTCCACACTGATGATTATTAACCCTATACTTACCGGAACGCTCGGAGCAGCTTTCCTGTTCGCTTTGTTTACTTTGCTTGAGTTGGATAGAGTACATAAATTCAATGCATTTTCGATAACGGATGCAATTGCTCCAAGCATGGCACTGCAAGTAGCTCGGATGGGAGCTATATTCATTGTCTCCTTGGCGACGGGGCAGGGGTTGCTTTGGTTCTGCCTGCTCTTGAGATGCCTTCTGGCCCATGTTCTGTCCTAAAATTTCTATACTCTGTTCTGTCAAACCTCTCTAAACCGTTAGGTTCCAATCGGACATCATTGTCAACGTTTTCTACTGGT
>Ga0123355_10020110_pt1 | contig 10648 bp, 5 predicted proteins | sample TergutEmb28metaG_3_FD_89872 | JGI IMG/M metagenome (GOLD analysis project Ga0123355, IMG submission 89872) | Embiratermes neotenicus P1 segment gut microbial communities from Petit-Saut dam, French Guiana - Emb289 P1 | ecosystem: Host-associated > Arthropoda: Insects > Digestive system > Gut ... | reverse complement strand
GTTCTAATTGCCGACGTTTCGGAACTCACTATCGGTTCCATCTTCATAGGCAGGTCAATGAAGTATCATACTTCATTGACCTGCCTATGAAGATGGAACCGATAGTGAGTTCCGAAACGTCGGAAATTAGAACTCAGACGCCGGGGAATTACCCAAAAAGGAACAAATTAAATTTAGAACACGGCGAAAGCTTAAAAACAAAAATTCTTAACAAGTTACGTTTTTACAGTGAGGAGTTGTTAGCACCTTGCCCAAACCCCAAGCTGGAGGACCACGCATTGTCTGCTGTCCGCGACTGCTTATTCAATATATTCGCAACTACCCTCCATATTGGAGGCCGTTCCTCCATCTGCAAACTGAGGACTTCGCAATGCCGTAGTGACAGCTACCCACTTATCACGTAATAATTGTACTTTACTAACATAACTTTAAGTGCTGTGAAAATAGGATATCGCACCGCACTGTTGTAGAGACAAGTAATTAAAAATTAACACATCAGTTTTGACCATAATTAGTTGGTATATCTTCATTCTCTGAGCCTTTTTCTTCTGCCAAATCTTTGGTTGGATTTCGTTTGCACTTGCTGCGGAATTTCTACCCAGTCTCTTGCGCCTGGATCACTGTGTTTACTTCCTACTTACAGATTTTACTACATTTATTGCCAAAAGAGGCGCGTATAGGATGGCAGGCGACGAACAGTGTCTATGTATGTCATTAATATTTATGGCCGCTAGTATTCAATAACATGTTGAGACATATATGGCAAAACACATGGCTATATACAATAGATGTCTAATCCCGTAGCCTGAAAATTTTGTCGATAATAATTACGTTTTCCGCCAATTGCGTGCATTGGTCTTATATCTTATACAGTCGGCAGTTTTAGGTGTAACTGTACTAAATTAACTGCTACGCTCTCTTATTCGATTCTTCTCTTTAATTTTGTACATTTCCTTACTTTAAAACAGTTGTGACCACAATGGGCTTCAGGAAGAGGGGGTTGTAGGAACAAAACAAGCTTGACTTGGACCAACAAGTCACAGAAAATAAAAAGAAGGAAATTTTCCAAAATAAATGTGTACGGGACGGTTTTAGACAATGTGAGTAATTAGAATGTAATGTCGAAATGAAACAGTAACGTGTATAGACTATGCAAAACATGAATTTCTTCAAAATACTCGTCTTTATGCTGGGTTTTCGTTTACCTTTCACTGTTTGTTTCACTGAGATTCCGTTGTCTGAAACTTGCACTCCTTTATACACCGCCATGCTGAACGTTCAAAAAGTCTGCATTATTTCCACACAGGATATTTATTTCTCTCTTAAGATTCGCAGTTGTTTCCGTCAACAGTATTTACCAATGTTTCCCACAAGTTCCTTGCATTAGACATTACTAATACAAGTCGAACCCAAATGCACTTGTAGTCAGTTTTCACACATTATTATTATTATTATTATTATTATTATTATTATTACATGTCATCGTTATCTGCTATATGTTTCGGTCCTTTCTGAGCCATCATCGGAGAGAAAACCAAGTACAAGGGACGTAAAACACACTAGGGTTCATCATCACTAGAAATTATAGTTCTTGCATATATAACACACAGTAGAATGTGAAACACATCTAGTATCAATATTAAGTAAGACTTGGAGAATTAAAATTGTTATCAAGAAGTGTGTTCAAGTGTCGTAATTCCTGTGCGCATACAATGTTGTAAATTTACTGTTAAACATCTATTGCATTTTTCAGTTCTGTTTATGAATGCAGCCTCGTTTATTTAGTTTATGATGGCTCCTGTACCAGTGAACACATTGTAGATAATCCATTTAGTACAGTGTGTTCACATACACAGTTAGATCAAGCTGTGTGCTGTATAAGTGAACACATCGCAGTCAGTCTGTTAAGTACACCGTGTTCTATTACATTACGTCATATTAAACTACCAATTTTAAACACATTTTGCGTAACATATTACTTGCACACTATAAACTTCTGCAATTTACCAATATGTAGGTCTATTTCAAATAGGCCTATAAATAAAGCAGCTAACAATGTGATGTATATTAAACAGTCAAGTGGAGGTGGTATACTCAAAGAAATGGTCCTATATTCTGCAGGCACCTATTATGAAGATGTGCATATTGCAAGGCACTAAACTGCATTCTCGCTTATTTCACTGTTGTCGTCTTCTGTGTAAGTAGAAGAGCTGCAATAAGCCGGTAGACGGTGTGTCTGGGTTATGAATCTGACCATATCTCATACAGCTGGAGAATAAGATACAACAAAACTACACTGACCCAGATTAATTGGGACGAAAAGCCATCCGGGTATGCAGAATATCCGGATAATTGTACTTTTATTTGAAAATAGGTTACATTAGCAGTTTTAAGTAAAAAATTTCTTCTAATGGTTGTTTTAGGCTACATGTTTATTTACATACAAATAAAACATTAATACATCATTCCTTATATGTATTTGACAACTGGTAGAAAAATTTTAGCCCTGAAAAATGTATGTAATTACAGTAAGAATATGTTTACCCGAATAAACAAGCCGATCCGGATAATTCGTGATCCGGATAAACAGCGCCCGGATAAGTGGCGTTCTACTGAAATAAGAGTAAGAAGGGGAGGTAGAATATGAATATTGTGACACCTAAAAATAAATTATTCCTTCTGAATATTACTTGATGTACTTCTTTCTAATGTAATAATGCAGTCAGAATTCTCTTAATTTCAGTCATAGGACAGGCGGTATGGTTATGTTCGAACACCGCACCAACACCAACAAAAGTCGCTTGGTCGGTTTATCCACACAATTTGATATTTCACTTCCTCCAATTCTTACTGCTCCTTCGCTTGGCTTACGAAAATGAAAGAAACGTATGGTGACGTTATGTTGCTCTATGGTATCGAGTTTAAAAGGAAGGCTTGAAATCATCCATAAGAACGTAACTGTTTTCTGCAGCTGCTTGTTTTCCGTGACAGATATATGACGCTTGGCACTGTTCGTTGTTACTCTTAACGTCAAATAGCTTCCATGTGTTTTTGAAACACGACACGACCCACGTCGGATCACAATACACAAACAGTTCATTCCGAATTAACTGCTGCATTTAAGTGAGGTGTATTCTTGCTGCTTGGCACAAATCAAGTACAAGTACAGAACAACGGGTTGTACCACATGAATGAGATAGCGCAGTATTTCCAGTTTCATTTGGCCACGCAGCGTATTCCATTGCATTTGGTAGGAAAACGGAACTTAAAAACTAACGTGTACTCACGAAACCAGAAATAATATTTTTTGGCGCGTTCGAAAAATTTCGGAAAAATTCTATTATTGTGGTCATGTTGTGTCCGTCCGTCCGTCCGCGTGAAACAACTCGGCTCCTACTGGACAGATTTTCATGAAATATTTTATTTGATGAATTTTCGACAGTATAACGACAAAATTCTAGTTTCATTAAATCTCACAATAATAACGGGTATTTCATATATAAGCGTATGCACTTATGATATATCATTGAATTCTTCTTAGAATGAGAAATATTTCAGACAAACATTGTACAGAAATCACGAGGCACATTTTACGTTCCATATCTTTTTCCCGAACATCCTGTCTTTTATGAGATAATGTGGAAAAAAAATTGTTGATACAGACAGGCTACAGACGACGATGTGATAAGGCGCACGTACATTGCATGCTGGATACATAAGGCTACAGGCACACACTGAGATTACGTAATACTTGTTGCTTTTTCACGGCAAAATGTTTTACAAGGACCCACCTCTGTACTACGTTCATACTTACATTTTTGTCTCTTGCTAAAGCGTGGTTTTGTATTTACACTAGTGTTGTAACAAATCTGAGAATATGAACTAGTGATTGTTGAAAACAAAAGACCAACTTGATGTCACTTGCTATTTTTATTTCACTTCTTATGCGCTTAACATATTTCGGACATTAATATATCCGTCGTCAGGAGCTTGCGACGATTCTGTTGAATTACCACATTGGTCGTGTGTTCTTGATTTGATGTGTGTTGGTGTTTCGGTGTGGTTGGGTTGGAGTGGTATTCAGGATTCAGCCTGCCTCACGGATACCACTCCAACCCAACCACACCGAAACACCAACACACATCAAACCAAGAACACACTACCAGTGTTTTAATTCAAGCGAATAGTCGCAAGCTCCTGATGATGGATATATTAATGTCCGAAACATGTTGAGCGCATAAGAAGTGAAATAAAAATAAGAAGTAACATCAAGTTGGTCTTTTGTTTTCAACTATTACAATGATGCATGGTCCAATAAACATAAGACTGAACTAGTGAATTATTGTCAAAGGCGACTGACACATATTTGAAGTAAGAAGTGTAATAATTATGTGTAAATTTTAATTTGTATACCATAGTTGAAGTTTTAAGAAGGACTCTGCGTTCAGCTAAACGTCATTTTGAACCAATGAGCTAACATATCTGCAATCCACGACAGTTCCTGTTAGACCCTCTCAAAAACAACTTTTCAGATTAATAAAATTGTGCATAAAAATGTAATTCGCAGGTTAATGTGTCTAACGAATTCAGCTACCGTACATATATATGTCGGCATGCCAGCTCATTTCAACCTTCATAATCAATTTCTTGCATATTCATCGCATATGGTGTGTGATAGCACACATTTCGAACGTTGGCGGAGTGCAGAATAGCAAAGCTGAGATATTTCATAAATTTTTTTGATTAGTCCCGCAGAATTCTGGAATTTTTAATCACTCGTCATTGTCACTTGTAATGTTTTTATAGCAAATAAACATAAGAAGTTGTGTTAACCTAAACGTATCTCAGCATTAAGTTCCCAAGTCCGGTATACAGAAGCCTACCAAGAAATGTTTCCACATGCATTTCTTATTTTCCTTATTTCGTCTCGGTTAAAAATATATTCGTAGAATCTTTTGTTCTAATAATACTATTTTTATTTCACGCTCTTTCTATATCTGAAGGAGAACGTTGGCCTGTGGATTTATTTAGGTACAGTCTGTTTTAAAACTGTAAGACAATTTTCTTAATCGATTTAAAATCTCACACAGTGCAGCCTCATAAAATGAAACTTCGTGGTTTACTTACGTACTATTTATCGTAGAGGTATTTCACGATTTATGCGACAGTTGCTTTTACAAAAAAAATCGGATTGGATCACATAGAATAAAAGGAAACTAGCGTGTCTGAATGATCAAATTCTCTATTTTCTCCGACTTTTTGACTGTAGTACCCCTGTCCTGCCTTACGATATAGTCACATTAATGCCAAAGACACGACAGTTGACTCCCACTGACAACACAGCAGTAGTTTTGTTGAATGGATCGGCAGGGATATGATACAAGAGACACCGAGATGTAAGAGAGAGGGTTGAAGAGACCACCGTAGTCTGTTGAGGAGATTGTGCAGGCAGGTTATTACGGCAATTGAAAAAGGTGATTTTCATGTAAAGGAAGGCAAACGCGTTTTGCTTTCATGGCCGTTGAAATCAATAATTAAATTTCAGTAGCAGTGCTGCTGTACCTGCAGGTCATTCGTTGCTGGACAGATCGTCAGTCTTGTCCTTTACTTCTCACGAAACGTTTGACAATAATAAGCCAAACGACAGCATTCTAGTAACCAGCTAAGTTTTAGGTTTGTTTCATTGGGAAGGATGATTCGAATGACAGTGTAACTCTGCTCCTCTTCTTCCCTTTCGCAGATTTGGTCTAGATTTGTTCATCGCGTAAGGGAACTTATATTTTCCGAAGTGTGTTGAAATTGCTTAACTGAATGTGCGGTGAAATCGCATTGTCGAACCCGCACATAACGAGGAGTTCCCTACCAGTATTTACAAAACCAGTGACGATATACCATCACCATGTTTCATGTCGTCATTTCATTCAGAGACAAAATTTTGTTGAGATTACTACATTCCTTCAATGCTTTCCATATTAATACTGACATGCACTCTCAAACTGCATAACTTCGAAATTGGCAAAAAATATTGCCAGCTGAGTTTCTGTGCTGGCTGAGGGCGGGGCTTCTTTCTTTGGACGTGGCGTGGATTCAGCTACCTGATCGTTTAGAACGGCAGGCTATGTCGCGAGAAAGAAATCGAAAATAACTTGAAGCTGACCGCTTCGTTCCTCGACGTAAAATCTAAGAAATATATTTTTATTTCTGCACCGCCCGTTGTCCCTAGTGGTGTGGCTGTTATGTACAGGATTTGTTTCGTTTCCATCAGTACTTAAGGCCACAACCAAAGCTAGCACCGATGTGAAAATGATTTATAATTCATATTTCTGTAGACAGAGTTTGTGCTTGATGTGTCTGATAATTAGGGGCAATATTTTTCCCTTAGCAAGCAGTTGCTTGGGTATTTCAACTAGAAAAATAAAGCAAGAGGAATAATAAAGTAGTTCTGTATTTGATTACCGGATCCATTTATAAAGCAACCATATTTTTGAATAAGTATTCCAGTGTTCGTGTTCTGTAGCTCTTGTTGCATTATGCAAAGGAAATGAGTTTCAAAAAGGCATTGTTAGCAATGTACAGAATAAATTACTTTAGCCTCAGTGGAGATGGAAATTCTTAAATGTTTCTGTCGAATTTGTAATTATTGTCTGACGTTGGTTGCTTTAAATGTAACACAGAGAAAATAATTCAGCAAAAATAAGTGATCCCCTTTATTTGAGTGATGCTTTGATTTTTTGATCCACGTAAACAGGTGTAAAACATCATTCATGACAAACATCACACGCAGTTGAAAAGGAATTGTTAAATAAAATAAGAAACAAAGATTTGCTATGGGGTTTGCAGCAGTGTGTGACTGAAACATAGACATAAAACATTTATGTTTAGAGAAAAAAAGTACAATTCAATGCATTGGGGCTTACACTATTTTCAATTAGGCTCCGTTAAGTATGCACCAGGATAATACAAAAATTCAAATATTATGTGTAATATTTTTCATCTTATTCAGATATATGTTTGGATTATCGTAGAGACGGATACGGTACAGTACAAGTGCAGACGCTCTCTTTACATATGCTAAGTCAGACAGAACTCCTCAGTCAAGGCAGTCCGTGCCCGTTTGAAGTTCTGAAATTCTAACCAGGTATCTGCCGTATGTTTTGCCACTGCTCTGAGCTTCGGAATAGAATTATTTTTCCCTTTTGGTATTGTCATCCTGTTGTGTCCATTAATCGACATCTCTTTGTGTAACTAGATCAAACAAAGCAGTTTGAACACTATGAATACATCTACTACAACATGTTTCGGCCATCATCAGGTAGAAATTACAATAACATAAATGAAGAGCCGTAGGTCTCCCCTTCACACTTGTGTTGCGCATAACTGGGAAGGGGAGGGAGACCTGCAGTTCAATATATTTTTCCGTACGTGTCTTTGTAATTTGTACTTGATTATGGCCGAAATATGTTGTAGTGTACTTATGTACAGTGTTCAAATTGTTGTGTTTGCTTTGGCAATAAAAACAGATGTCGAAAAGAAGTTCTGTTTGAGCCTTAGAAATTGTAGGAACTACAGTGCAAATGTTACATTTAGTTTAGACCATCCATACTGCACGTCACTGAAAACGGTTTGCTGGTTTAGGAAACAAAATAAGGACGAAGTAAGTGTACTTTGGTTCGCTTTATGTACCCTCCAAAATGAAAGAAGTGTAAATTTTGTTTGTTGTCTTTATAATGAAAGAGTACTAAATTTCGTTAACAGTGTCTAGCTGTCTTGCTGAAGGTTGCCTGTGTCCCTTAGGGCGGTTGAGCTGTAACAATTATACTTATCTCAACTTCAGTTGACCCATAAGGAATAATAAAGAGAGACGTATAAATTTCTTCGTCTCTGGTCGACCATTTAAGATAATTTTTCTGCGGCTCATAAATTTGTCGTTTGTGGCATTCTTTATTCAGCTAACCTTCTTCTCAGACAAGACACAGTTCGTCTCCTTCTTTTTCTTCTCCACTTTTCTCTTTCACGGTTTATTCTCCCTGTCCAGTTCTATGCATAATGAAGTCAGTTCTTGTACATGCTGTAGGAATTGTTGCTCATGAAGTGAGCCCATTAAATAAATATATATATATATATATATACACTCTTATTCACATAAAATTCTGACCTGCGCCAGGCACTTCGCAGCCTCGCAGTCCCGTGTCCAAATCATTAAAAGATTTCCGGATCGTAAAATGGATTGCCATCACAGGACGACACGAAAATTCATGTGCTTCCTACCAGGAATTTGAGGTCATTTCTGGCATAAGAGCACAAGGAAAGAGTCCAGTAGCTTGTGAAATGTGAAGAATTGTATAGTGACCTTCTGGGTTATGACAGCATTCAAGCTGAACATGTCGGAGTAACTTGCTGTTTCCACAACGAAGATGGAGACCGGAGGTAGCAGATTAAAGCCTAAACGTTGGTAAATTACACACTAGAAGAGGCAGTGCCCTAACCCCGAAACCAAAGTCTAGCAGCGACTTTTGTAGCTTTTTTCAGCGACATATTTTGTGTAACATGCGGTATAATTATAATAATTAACGATAAATTTAAATACACTCTACATGAAACAAAGCGGCCGTAGCCTATTTTAAGTCCTTTCCTTGTTTCTGAATGGACTTAGTGAAAGCAATAAGCACTTGTGAGAACAGTCCTTCGGGATGAACATTGAAACAGACATCCTTTGCAAAATACAGCGATTCTACTAAATGAATATCAGATGCGTTCCTTTTTACAGGAATGGGAGAGGGGTGTGCAGACTCCAGCAGGGTGCTTCCCTAATGATATTCGTATGTATTTCAGTTCCGTCGAACACCCATGAAAGCAATTAAAATTTCTAAAAGAAACTGTTTTCTGCCCGTACCCACACGAAATCACCTGCCAAATTTCGTGAATAATTTTTCCACGTTCGTGGTGCTGAGTCCGTAAGAGTATTTCACGTGATAGATTGTGTGTATCGAAACAGCAGTCTTGCATGTTAACAGTCTCTCGAATGAGTGTCATGTTTGTTTAGAGACTGTGCGCAGTGTGTACTACAGAGGCTTCCTTTGGAATGTTACATGAGAAACTAGTTCTACAGTGAGAGAGCAATCTATTAATTATGTAGACATACTACAGGCCAGTTGCATTTAATTTGGCCGAATAATAAATGCAATACTTAGGTACTTGTGCCACGCAAAATGATGATGATGATGATGATGATAACATAATAATAGTAATAATAATAATGAACGAAATCAAGGAACTACAGGAACAGCCATCTTAGCCACCGCGCATGTACTCCGAAAATTACCAAATTAATGCAGAAGCCATTTATCATGTATTGTAACCACTGAAATCTGCAAAATTATGTACCCTGGAAACATACTGTGGTTTAGATACATAATTTTAAACAATCTCCATAAAGATAGCATCTAATAATCATCCTAACCATAACAGTCTGGCATGAAATTCTTAGCCTACTCGGAATACAAGAATTAATACTCTTCGTTCTCATTTTTATTTCGCACGTCATTGGCGTCTTCTATCTTTCGGTAGTTCCTGGTAGAGTAATTTCAGGATAAGTTTTCAGGCATTAGTACATAGTGTTGGAGTCACTTATACTGTTTTGACAGCTTCTTATAAATATATCATTATCTTTTGTGTTTACCAACGTGTGAAACTTTATCTTAATGGATGCTGAAAAGTACTAGAAATTGGAGAAAATTACCTAATGATTACCTTTATACTATCTAAACTTCCTATTTGTTATTATGGTGACGAAAATAAAGGAGTTTGAAATATTCTGGATGTGTAGTGTGCGTCGGTCTTAGAAGGCAGTACAAATTTTAGTTCATCGTACTAAACAGGAGAGACCTAAGGAAATTAAGTGGCTGGGGTGCGCATTTTGGTTTGTGCTCTGTACTCTATCTCTATGGAAGAAAGGCGACGGAAACAGGAACTTGCCAATACCCTCCGTATAGAATGCTTGAAGCCCCATCTTTATTCCTCGGTGCATATTAATGGCTTTTGCTTGGTCACAAAAGCAACATACCCTCTTGTCTCCATGTTCATTATCTCGCCTCTCTTAAGGCAAAGTATTGTCCACATTTCTGTTCTAATTTGCCTTTCGCACAGAAATGAGACAACTTCACATTCACAAAAATAATTTGTAACCAGTCTCAAGTTACATAGTTCGCTTATCGTCTCTCATTAAATAGCGTACACAACTTATTGGCTTATAAATATCGAACCACTGTGCTGCTACAGAAGAGGATGTAAAAAGAATTAGGGGTTTCCTGGGATTACCGAAAATGACAAGTAGCTGACCTTTAGAGCACAAGGTGGTGGTGACAGCTACAAGCAGATGTCACATAAATTCACTAAATTTTAAGCTCGTGGTTCCGTGCATCGTAATTCAATGTGGATAAATATCCAACAGCTGCAACAGTATGCAGATATTTATTCACTGCAAAACTACTCTACATGTTTCGGGTGTCACAGCACCCATCATCAGGAGTCGCGTGCGACTCGCACAAACCAGTCCCGATCAGACCACGTTGGAGGGGAGTAGCGGTACAAGTAGTATGACCTGTACCGGAGGCTGCGGGTACAGTTTTTAATACTCCTGATGATGGGT
>Ga0123355_10020109_pt1 | contig 10648 bp, 11 predicted proteins | sample TergutEmb28metaG_3_FD_89872 | JGI IMG/M metagenome (GOLD analysis project Ga0123355, IMG submission 89872) | Embiratermes neotenicus P1 segment gut microbial communities from Petit-Saut dam, French Guiana - Emb289 P1 | ecosystem: Host-associated > Arthropoda: Insects > Digestive system > Gut ... | reverse complement strand
GTGAAAAAAAATTTTTTAAAAAGAAAAAATTAAACAAAAAAAAATTTTAAAAAAAATTCCCAAAAATTAATATTTTATTAAAAAAAAAAAGAAAAATAAAAAAAAAAAAAAAAAAAAAAAAAATCGGGGATGTAATAAAGCTACCGAAAACATTTGTAGCAAATAATTCGTCGCAAGTAGTTAATGACTTAACAAAGATCAAGATCAGCAGGAATTATAAACTTATTAACTATGAGAGCAGAGATCTCTATGTAAATTCACCAGTCTAAGAAATATTAACTGTCAAGCTCTTGGCTAAATTTGAACAACACAGAATATAACACAAGAAAATAATATGTCATTTTTTAGAAAAATACTGAAAACTATTTTTACTTCGGCAATAATTACTAAAAACCGAATAAACGAACAGCTATGGGGTAAGTCATCCCAAGCACAGCAGCCGAGATATTTTTACATTACTTTAAAGACCTAACAATGGCAACACTGGATGGAAATGGGGAAACTGTATGCTATAAAAATGTGTGGATGATAATACTCTTGATTTTTTACCACAAAAAAAGAAAACTAAAGAGAACCAGACTGGCCTATACATTAACTTATTACACCGATATCTAGAGTTCAAACTGACGCAAGAAAGAAAAGGTCGTATTATCTGTTTGGACTAACACACCAGTGACGTAACTACAGAAATATACAGAACACCAACAAAGTACCGACACAACCATAGACTTTACTTCGAACCACCCCGTGGAACATAAAATAGCAACTTACACACATTTATCGAACAGAATTAATATCTTACCAATACGAGAACAAAACAAGAAATGAATAACATAATGAACGAGGCAAAAAATTATGTTTTCCCTATGCGCTTAATTCAAAGACTGAAAGATGCAAAACCTAAAAGAGACCAAAAAAGGAGCAAATAATACACAAACACAATGATAAACATGGATCATCTTTATTTATCACATTCCATTAATCAGAAAAGTAACTAATATATTCAGACACACCAACCGGCACATTGCTTACCGAGCTACTAACACCCTGTTCAGCAAGTTGCAAACTATAAAGGAACCACGGGACATTTTTCGGACACGCGGAGCCTACAAGTTAACAAGCAGAACAGGTAGCAGGTCAGACGGAAAGACAACTCAAAATCAGATTTGCCGAGCACCAAAAATACATTAAGACTAACAAACCAAAATCAGCCTACCCTACGCATACCTTCAATAACAGACAAGAATGTGGAAATATACAGATTACAATGGAAATAAGAAAAACATGTAAAATGTTTACAGAATAAATTTCTTGGAAACCTCATAGACACAAACATACCAACAACGGGGTACAATGATCCAAGAGCGATGTACTCACGTTGATATAAGACAAGATTCGAGAGAAGGCAGGCGCAGCACATGAAACAGGCTGAATTTCACTTTACTAGTTCCGATGCAAGACACATCATAAATATAGGGTGAGTCCTCTTCTCTTATAAAAAAGAATACGGTCGTAATATAATGCCCGTATAGCTTTAGTAACCGATAACCATACAGTCTAGTTGTCATTACTTATAGCTATCGGGTCTTCACATTTGTTAATTTTTACAGGATCCAGTCCACTTCCGATTGTGATATGTAGTGACGAAGGAACATATGTTGCCAAACTAATATAAGCGTCCACGACCAAACACAACATTAATAATTTAAACTGTATATATGTCTAATTTAACTACAAGACGTGTTTTAACCGTAGTGTAACCACAAGTTTTAAAACAAGTACATTTGTACCTTTCACGTACAGTAATTAACAACAGCGGAGAAGCTGCTAAAGACCAAAAAACCTATCATATCAGCTTCGCAGTATTATTTGATTTTAAGAATCGGCATCGTGTTCTCCCTGAAGATGGTGCACTAGTACCGAAACATGTTGGAGAAGCTCATTAATACTTATATTAATTTAAGATGGGCATTTAGTTGGTACGCCGGTCCCAGAGGCCGCGCGGTCTAAGGCGTAGGTCTGCGGCCGCTCGCCTGCTGAGAACGTGGATTCGAATCACCGGGGGCAAGAATGTTTGTCTGTTGTGGGTGTTGGGCGTTGTCAGGTAGAGGTCTCCGCGACGAACTGATCAAATGAGTCCTACCGAATGTAATGCGTCGTTGTGTGTGATCTAGAAACCTCACTCAAGAATGAGGAGGCCATGGCCCGCGTTGGGCCGCAGCGCCACGGGGGGGGGGATTAGTTAGTACACAAAATGGTGTAGGCTAACCCTCCACAGTGTACATACAAAAAATATTATCTTCTGGATTCCCCTCAGGGTACAGGGGTTATAATCTCTACACAATTACCAGTTACGCTCATCAAAGACAGTGCTACGCTACAAGCCGGAAGGTCGGGGTTCGATTTCCGATGGAGTCACTGGGATTTTTCATAGACTTCATTCTCCAGGCCGCACTATGGCTCTGCGGTTCACTCAGCCTCTAACAGAATTCAGTACCAAGGATGTCTTCTGAGTGTAAAGGTGGCCGCTGCGCACGACCAGCAACCTTGCAACCTTCATGTACTGACTGCCTTAAAATTCTGGGAGCCTCAAGCTCCTGAAACTTAAGGCCTGTCCAGGCCTGTATAGCGATTGCTCTTTGCTCATGAAAGGCAAATAAAGTAGGCCTACAAATGTTCCAGTGATGGCGACGACGGCATATTGGGCCTGGATGTATAGCACCACTCAATTCTCACCTCGGATCTAGATGCAGTTGAGGAGTCAGCTGCACGCCATTGTCGATTTTCCCCTGGGGGTAAACCCCCCTTGTTCCCACTCAAAGAAGGATGCGTGGGCTCAAGTGCCGGTGTGGGCTCTGGAGAAGAAATAAATCTCATGCCACCACCGGGTATCGAACTACGATTCATCAGTCGTCAAGCCACGATCTTATCTATTTACTATTATCCTTGATAGGAGATTGAGGTCTTATTAATCAGTGTAAGGGGGCGGTATCCTTCTGGACGGGTAGGATTATGTGTTTTGGGCACGCACGCTCTAATGCCTTGCTTCTGCGACTCGAGTATCGTACCATCCGTGTACATGTGGTACAAGGCGACGAGCAGGTCGTCTTTCATGATCTCCCATTCTAGCTTTTAAATGTCGTGACATATACCAACGTACCCCGGTGTCTCGTTCGCTTTTGCTTGTTGGACCGTCTTATGCAGCTCTTCCGCTGAGATTGGAGTATCGAAGAGCGCACTCGCTTCTGGCGGAACAGTTGTCTTTATGTGTCGCGCCATCCGCGCTATATTTTCGTTGTCGGTGTTGATCGTGGCATACTTTGTTTGGAAGAATTGTGTGAAAGTACGGAGTATTCCTGACGGCGTCGTCTGCGGTTCACCTTCAATGTTTAGTGTTATTTTGATCATTCGTGAATCCTATCTTTACCCTTTTAGCATGACGTGGTACAGCGAGGGTGTTTCATCCGCGAATCTGTCAGATCTTCTGCATCCAGGAATAAGCAGGATAGATGCGTTCGGTGGAGGTTCATTATCTTAGCTTTTAGAGCCTTCAGGTTAATATATTTCGTCTGTGTGGAGTGGACCTCTCTGAGTGTGTCGTATATCACATCATAATAGACATTTTCTACCTTGACGCGATCCTGACGCCGGCTGCGTCCTTCTGTAGTAAAAAGTCGCCGCATCTGCCCTTTCACATATCGTCCCCACTACAGAACGGGACTGGTGTAATATTTCTTGTGTTACATCCACCTGGTCCATTGTTTTTTCAGTACATCCAGGAATGCCCCCTCGTGTTGATATGAGATGTTTATTTTCCAATAACTCTTTCCTCGCACTGGTAATGGCGTGTCAATCCCTAGGCTTAGTAGTAAGCTACGTAGTAAGGACGCCACTGTCTAAGCTCCTTCTTTACGCTCGAACAGCTTTCGAGTAACGTAGTTCTTGCGCCGGTCTGGACGCCGATTTTGTTGCGTAATGCGTGTATCCGACACTTGGTCGGGATTCATTCCACCCGTCCCGGAGGTCAACGCCGCTCCCGATGGTGACAGCGCACGGCTGGGCTGCGTCTGTCCTGTACTGTCTGTTGCATTTAAAACGCAATTGAAGTCACCGGCCAGGAGCATGTCGGTTCCTTGCTCGTTTAGAAATATACGAGGTCCGTATTGTAGAACCTTTCCCAGTATTAACGATCCACGTGCCCTTAAGGACTGCTGCCATGCCTCTACCAGAGGGGAGGCGCTTAGTATTCATGGTTTCTAGCCACTCTTTCACTAGGGTGACCGCTCTCCTCCCTTCCATCCCCTGTTTAATACGAATAGTGTAACGATTTATCATTTGTATAGTAGGGTGCGTTACTTCTTGCAGTAAAGCAATGCCTATGTCGTGGTTATACAAAAGGTCTTCAAGCATCTGAAGCCGTGTAGGAGACGAGATTCCGTTTATATTCAAAGTAGCCACCTTATACGCGTATGTCATATGGTACGTGTTTATTATGCTGGCATTAGCAGACTGGGGTTTCTGCTGTGTTGCTTTTTTGTCTTGCTCCGCGTCCGCTCTCTGTAGGACGATAGGTTCTACTCCGTCCGTAGCTTCTTGGTACGTTTCGGGCTATCCTGTTTGAGCTCGTCATCTGTTGACAGGCGTTTTATTTCGTCCTGAGTAAGACGGTTATACTGACTGTAGCTACTAGGGGCGTGTCCCTGTCCCGCCTCTCCAGTATCCCTCCATGCATCTGTTGTTTGATAACAACTGTTTTGTTCTTTGTCGTTTTCCATGTCAGTCTTTGGTGCGTCCTTGGCGAGGGGAGGTCAGTCATATCCATGGGCATATCAGCGGCACACGCGTCTTCCTGTCTCTCCTGTTTATTGCCAGTGGGTGTCGTTTCCTCCTCCTGCACCGGAACTTCTTCCCCCGTCTGTCATTTCGTTTATGCGTCTGCCGGGGTTTGGTTCAGGAACCATCAACTGGGACACCAGCATACTGGGTTCGTGTTGTTTCTCCAGCGCCTGTCGGTCCTCTGTTATACGTGTAATCCTACCCTGCTGTGAGACTATGTCCGCCCATGTTGTAGGTGCGGGAGCGGTGTCGTGTGTTGCGAGGCGTTTCCTGCGTGGGCAGTCATGGAATTGGTGACCCGTGGCGTCGCACCCGTAGCATGTGGCGGGGTTGCACCTCGTAAGAGACAAGGACCCTGTTCCCCGCTATGGTCAAATGGGAGGGCAGGTGATGTTTAAGGCTCATCCCTACTATCCGTATTCCATTTGACACCTTGTATCTGTATGATCTTATCCATTGTTCTTCCATTATCGCGCGTGCCTCGCCATATTTAGCAAGTTTGCCTTCATCATGCAGTCAGAAACCTCAGGTGGCAGGTTTGCTATTCGGATCTTGCGTATCCCAATCCCGGCTATTTCTGTCGTTACCTGTGAGAATTCGCCGTTATCATGCATGTATTCCTGCTGCCCTTTTGTACCGTCGATCATGTCTAGCATCCTCCCACCGTTGGCGAACTTGATGAACACGTGCCGTCTAGTGCCATCTATCTGGATCATACGTATGTCCTCCTCTTCTAAATGGAGTTTCTCATGAATCCACTCATCGATTTGAAAGGCCGTTATAGGTGGACTTTTAGGATCAAAACAGCATACAATATTTTTTTGCCTGTCGCTCATTTTCTATCCGTCTCCCGACGCACTTACTGTATTCCAGCACTGGTGGACCTCCTGAACACTACTTTCAGAACGTCAAAACACTCCCTTCACTACTCCACACAACCGCACTGGTTCACTGCTTGAAGCAGACTGAATTCGAACCCCCGATCTTCCAGCCCGTAGCTTAGTCTCTATACAGCCTATACCGTCCCGGCTCACCATAATTACACTTAGACCTACGAACTGAAGAGTTGTATGAGTTACGCAAAATAAGGCCAGGTTTACGGTAATTCCACTCGCCAACATAAACCGCTTAATTCTAGGCGAATGTTAATTCATATTTCATCAAAACCAAATTGAACAAATTTACTGAGAGAGGCCTAATAACAAAATGCGCACAAAACTGAAACTTTTGGATTACTGTGAACGGCTCTACCCAGACCAGATTGTAATCCATTATATTCCAGAATTAAATACATTCTCGTAAAACCACATCACGCGTAGGCACTGAAATATTCGTCTGTGTTTAGTATTTCATTTGTAGAGCCTTGCGGTATTTTCCACATTCCACACAGTACAGTTCGAACTATGAGGCCCATTTTTTTATAACTCACTTTCAAGACAATATAACGAAGCTAATCTCTAGCAGTCATTTTTTTCGGGGTCTTCTTTCATAACTAAAATGTAGGTTTATGACGTTACCGTAACATCTGCATGTGTATCCCCTTTAACTTTCGTAACAAATGACGGAATTTTATATAAGAATATTATGCCAATGAAGAGCATTTTCGCCCCGCATGTTTGGATCTACAATCAAAAGAAATAAAATGGAAGAAGCACATCATTTGTTGGTAGCGACACTAACCCTACGTGTCCTGTACACTCTGCAGGCCGATAGAAACACAAACATCTCTTTGAAGTAGAATAAAAACACAGCACCCGAACACAATATCTCAATAAGTTGGTACAATACTAGAAAGAAGTTGCGAAATTTTGTTCTGTTGTATTTTAACTTTTTTTTTCTTTAAGTGTGCTATTTAACGGTAGTATCAATTGCTGCGACTGTACAGCGTCGGTTATAGATAAATGCATGTGTATGTGGTTTTGATGGAATGATACTAAGAGGGGAAACCCAGGGTACTTCGAGAAAAGCCTGTCCCATTGACACCCTGTCCGCCATAATACCCATCTGGACTGAACTGGAATCGAATAAATTCCTCCGCGGTAAAAGTAACGACGACAATCTTCGGTTCAAATTAGTTAAACACACGTAAGATTAAGCTAAAACTTAAAACATAGACGGGATGAGGATCAGAGCCGGCCTTGAGGGCGATGAAGCGGAGTGGTCGCAGAGGACGCCAACATCTGGGGGCGTCGAAGAAGAACGTGAAACCATTTTTTTTTTCAGATCCTGCTCTGCAATTAATGTGCCTTACAAGGAACCTAATTTCCCGGCCTTTTTCCTTCATTTTCTTGAAAGCCCTTGCACCCTCTTGCACGAGCTTAAGCTGTCTGTGCAGAAGTGCATGTCTGTATGTACTGCTATTAGCACTATGCAGGGACTACGAAGATATATAGAATGGCGAAGACGACGAAAGAAAAACAGTCTTTTTGTTTCTGCTGACTGCGTATGTGTCAACAGGGAAATGTTTAATGATAATAAGGAATTTACAAGTCCATCAAAGGAAGCAGTTCATGATGTCATTCGATTTTCTTGGTGTTTCAAAACTGACCCTGTTCCCCTATAAGATTAGAGAATTATGGAAAAGAGATGAGCTGGTAGAACACAATTTGTTCAGTTGGCTGTAGCTGTTGGTTTGGATGTAGATATCGGATGACCTCCGTGTGCTGAATTAATTAGCATTCAAAGTTTTGTGAAATAGATTAAAAATACTACGTCACCTAATATTTTAAAATTGATTCAGAATTCGACATAATAAGAATACTGCTAGCCATGCAGATTTCCTTGGCCGGTGGTGAGAGGATTTTTTTCAGTCGTAAATAGACACTAATGTTCTTTCGGCTGGGCCATCCCGTTAACCATGACCTCACTTTCAATAACTTCACACAGCCCTTCCTCGGTCGGCAGAGATGCCTCAGGAGTTGCCAAAGAAAGAAGTTCCGCGCAGTACCAAACATTGAGTTCAGTGCACTGATATAGGCGGAAAACTTAACCTCCAAAACCTCGTGAATCTGTCTGCGGCTGCAGCAAAAGAATCCATCATTCGCAAGGCGAAGGCACTCATTTTCCTTAAACGACTTCGGGCAGCAGACCTGCCGCTGAGCAGGAAAACGTTTGCCGGATAAGAAACTTCTCCTGTTAAGTAGAGTTCCTAGCATGAAGAGTTGCCGGCTCGCCTTCTTTGTGACCTGATAAATGGGGGCCTAGGAAGGCCTCTTCTGCAGAACCCCAGACCAGACTAGCAGGAGCCCCAAGTCTGTACAAATAAAAAGATGTCAAAGTCGCGCTGAAGTCAGTAAAGACTTGATAAGCTTCAGTCAATGAAATGTAACAAATCTACTCTCGGTACTTATCCTCAAAACACTAAGTTTCGGAAAGCTGCCCTCCACCCCCAGATCTTCATGCAAACGGAGTCTAAAATGAAGAAATTATCGGCAACACCTAATTTCAACAACCAGTTCGACGCAAAAGACGCAAGGTATAAAAATTAAGTGTAAAGCACTTGTGTTACGTTCGCCCATTAACGACCTTACATCAGAGCCTTGATTTCTAATCTTTACTATGTGTTCTGTGATTAGGTTGACGCGGTAGCATGACAGATTAACTAACCAGTAGCGATGTCTCCAATGCAGTCGGAGATAATTTTGTGTCACAAGTAAGAGGGACACGCTGAATGCAATGAGAGGGGTGCTACAGATATGTGGGAACAGGAATGGAGAGGGCAGCTGCGGTGTGGGGTGTAGGATCGATTACACGGCTGTGTAAACACAGCAGCGTCAGTGGGAAATACCTTGCCAGATTTTCAACCCTTTCCGAGCAGCCCTGCTCTGCCTTTTCCACATCAAGGCAAAAATAATAGCGTACTTTACTTAAAACGGTTACAGAGTCTGAAGCTGACTGCGGTCTTATTTCTTTATTTACTTCAGTATAGTGCAAATCTGGCAAACTGCCATTTACCTACACAGCCAAAGAATTATTCTGCATATCGAGAAGCTTCACAGTTTATAATCTTCATCACATATTATAAGCAGGATGAAATAAAGGAGGAGAAAATGGGCGAGGAGTGTAAATGATATAAGAGAGATGAGAAAATAACACAGAATTTAATTGAGAAATCTTACCAGAAGAGACTGTAGCTGGGCGACCTAGACATAGATAGCAGGATAATATTACAATGGATCTTGAAGAAATATAATTTGAGTTTTCAAACCAGAATCACCTGTCTCAAGACATGGTGCAGTGAATACGGTAACGAACTTAAGAATTCCACACAGGGCTTAGAATTTCTTCATTGCCTAAGTTAGTGTCACTGTCTTAAAAATCGCACCTTCCCATTTAGTCAGTTAATAAGGACGAATGGGGCGACAAAGATAAACAACGAAGGTAACCGAACCGGGACGAGGTTTAGGAAGTTTAATCGGGAGAAGCGACAAATAACATAAGTAAAGAGTAACAAAAATGTTACACAAGAGAAAATTATCACCGGTATTTAGTGAGCATAATAATGATGGACCCCTTGCAGCTACACCGCACAGCAACGTGATTGGAGACCGCCTATTCCATAATTTAGTAAACGGAATTCCCAAAGGCGTTATTGGCAATTAATTGAATTCACTTGCGGCCTGTGTGTAAACGGCATTGCAGAAAAACAAAAACCGAGTTTTTAAATACAGGGAACAGGATTCATATTTCTGTAGCATAAAAAGGCATACTGGACACATTTAATGTATATGTTTAGAAATAATTTTCGAATTATGAAACAAAACTTGTAATATCAACACACCTAAATAAATCACTTGTCCTGGTTACAGACAGCGTCGTCGGTTGTTTTTCATATAAGGCCAAGTGACGTCATCATAAGTGACAAAATATTGCACCGCTGGAAGATGATGGTGCATTGACTATACCAGGACAATTTACGTTACTTTAAGTTCGGAACGGAAAATTTAAAAAATTGAGTGAAACACAATTCAAAAATTATTTGCTGCAGGTAAAGCCGAACACCCATGAAAACACACGTTCTTGTCGGCGGGAATCAGGCATTGACAGATCACGCAAATTTTGGCTGTAGCGCATTCCTTAAATTTGTTCTTAACACTTTAAAGCATAGTGGTTAATATATGTACCAAGAGGCTTAACACTAAAATCTCAGTATTTTGCCCACATATGACGCCTATATATTCCACATAATTCTCACAACAAACGACAATTATTTCCTCATAAAACATTTACCGACCGATCTTTCTGATGGAAGCACAGTGACATACAGACTGCATAATTTATATAATGCACAGGGGTGAATAAATGTGGGCGACCATAATATCTTTTCATAGCTGCGTCTGATATTTGTTGGTCCTTAATATGGGAATTGTTTCATGTCACTACACTGGAGCCTAGAATTTTGAGGTGGCATCTGGATTATTGCAAAAACTGTGCACCCTTAGAATATGAATTAATTTTCTTTCTGAAAGGGTTAATAGCAGAATTTCCAATGGTGTGATTTCTGAACAAGAAAGAAAGGGACATAATCTAACGTTTTGGAATATTCGCATGGTTTTTTATCGCCGAATGACAACTATATATATATATATATACTTACTTACTTACTTACTCCATGGTGCAGAGTCCTTCTTGAGAAGCTAACTGGTCTGCAGCTAGTCAAGACATTCCCCGCATTTCACGGAACCCGAAGGTTCATTACCACACTCACAAGCGTCCGCCAACTGTCTCTATCCTGGGCCAGCCCAATCCAGTCCCTATACACACATCCCACTTCCTGGAGATCCATCCTAATATTATCCACCCATCTACGCCT
>Ga0123355_10020108_pt1 | contig 10648 bp, 10 predicted proteins | sample TergutEmb28metaG_3_FD_89872 | JGI IMG/M metagenome (GOLD analysis project Ga0123355, IMG submission 89872) | Embiratermes neotenicus P1 segment gut microbial communities from Petit-Saut dam, French Guiana - Emb289 P1 | ecosystem: Host-associated > Arthropoda: Insects > Digestive system > Gut ... | reverse complement strand
CTCTCCGCTACCCCCCCCCCCCCCCCAAAAAAAAAACATTTTCCAGGTGATGAATTTAGGAAATTTTCACATCTTATAGGCAGGTAAATGACAACAACCATCTTCAGGACATTCAAAATTGCAAGGTGCTAAATATGCCTCTCAGCATCATGGCACCCATCAATCTGAGAAACACTGAACAGATTTATACAAAGTCTGATATTACCAGAATCTATGAACACAACATAAATTTGGAAATAATTGGATGTTAAGAAAAGACACTCTACCAGGGTTGACCTCAGGCCAATTGGACCAAGGTAAAGCAAGTGGGTGCAGTGCTGACAAAGGTCCCACACTCATGGGGAATGGGCCCATTAGTAGTTTTTAAAAATATAGTGTGACACCACACAAAGCTCTAGGACTAATTTTATAATGAGAGTGCAACATAAATGATTGCCTGTGAATGTCTTATTCATAACAGATACACCTTGCATTAGTTTAAAATATCTTCTCAGACATTGGTGTCTCTCTCTCTCTCTCTCTCCACCCACAAACAAACAACAACAATAACACCTTGTAGGGGACTGCCACATAAGTGCACCCCACACTTGCTAAAGCTGGCACTGCACTCCACAATGCATTTCTGTGTGTATTTTGAGCATACATTCCTTTTTAAGTGTGAAAATATTCCAGATATGATTTGTTGGGAAAAATTAATCAATGCATTTTATCCATAAAATACTTTTTCCTTATCTTTATGGTTTCAAAGTTAATTAAACAGCATGGAATCAACATGCCAAAACTGTTATGTTGTGTGTACGGTGAGGATTCACATCTTCTGTGACATGACACTTTGCTCTTGGCTGAGAGGTTCCAAATGTTTCGAACAAATGTAGTGCCTTCATCTTCAGGGTCAAACACTTCAAGAAGAAATTTCTTCTTGAAGATTAAAGCACCATAATGCTTCAGGAACCACTTGGCCAATGTCACATCATCACATCCCACAAAATCTGAATCCTCACCTACATCCCACAAAATCTGAATCCTCAACTACATCCCTCTGAGAACCTCAAACTCACACTCATATGTATGTTTCTTGCAGCTTAACAGATCAGTGTCCTGCCTGTCATTTGCTACATGTTACATTTCTCCACTATAAAAATAATACAAAAACACATTATGAATGTCAATAAATACAATTTATTTGTACACACATACAACACTACAATAACACATAATTTGCTGTGCAAATTTATTAGTATTGCAGGGTGATCTTGTGTACATCAATAAATAAATATACAAATGTATTCTTTGGTCCGCACAGCAAAGAATAAGACTGCCAGCTGTTGATGACCATTTGATCATAAAAATTAAAATATCTCGGATGCAGTACAGCTATGTGGACAGGCAGAGCAGCAAACACTAGTTCCATCTAAGCACAAAAAAATCAAAATATCTTGGGTACAGTATAGCTGTTGGGACAGAGTGTTGGTGATCAACTGATCATGTTGGTCAACAATGGGTTAATGTTTGTAATATTGTACACACAATGCACCATGCTCAATACCACACTTCTATCTACCAACTGCCGTGCACTGCACTGTGTTTCTTCACCTACACATTAGTTCTTTCTCCTATGCAATTCAGTGTTGATTACCTTCATCTACATAGAGCCTCACTCCAACTGCAGTACCTTCACAACACATCATATGCTTATTCGCACTTATCAGTTGTCTACTAAAGACTGTAGTTTTCTCACAAATACTCCCACTTTATGTATCATTAAAAGTTTTCTGTTAAGTGTACAATCAGTAAAAAGGTTAAAAATTAATAGTTAAGGTCACAGGTTCACCATTATTTAACACCTCAAAATTCTTCAGTCATAGAGACGAACAATGGCAACATGAGTTGAGAGTTACAAAACTTAAAATGTCTCACCATTGATTTTAGGTGCTTTAACTTTTAACTTGTTTTACCATTGTACATCTTTACAACTGAAAAATTTTAAGGCATTTAATAACAGTGAGCCCGTGACCTTAAATATTAAATTTTAATCTTATTTGGGAGTAAACTACAATCTTTAACATACAACTAATAAGTATCCATAAGCATCTGATGTGTTCTGAAGGAACCGTGGTTGTGGTGAGGCTACATGAAGATGGCGTTAATATACAATGCAATGCGTAAGAGGAAGAACGAATGTGTGAGTGAAGAAACACAGTGAAGTTCATGGAAGCTGGAAGATAAGAAGTGTGGTAACTGGTTACTGAGTTATGTTGTGCTGTAGCTGCCAGCACTGTCAGATAATACTCCACCTGTGAAACACTGTTCTAGGAATGGCTGAAGTGGAAGGTCTGGCATGATGCGGCCTCTGTGTACCAAGTCTGGAACGCCGATTATTATTTTCCATTGTCCGGTATGCTCCACCTCCATCCTCATCTGAACTGCTGTCTGATGAGTCAAATGCCATGTGCAACTGCAAAACATGACACGAGACATATCAGTTCAAGATGCAAATCAACTTACCAGCGAATGTATGAGGAACTTTTCTGTTATGTTCTTCAGTACAGCAATCCCTCAGTTTACAAGCTTAATTCAGAAGCTACTTATAAGGCAAAAACTTATAAAATGGAAACTAACTTGCAGCTACTTCCAGTGTCATAAAATTTTATGGTACAAAACGATAACCAAGTATGACAAAAAAAAAAAAATACACAATTAAAGTTCTGCCCAATACACAAAATATTAGGTACAGTACTTACAATAAAAATAATGTGATATAATCAAATTTTCCATTGTTGGGGTTAGTGGGCAATAAGGATCAGGCTCTAACATTTGAGACAATTCAGGAACTGTGGGAAAGGAGCTTGCAGGAGTAGCTGGTTTATAAATTATAAAACAGGCATTAATCTGTGTATATCGTATAAGCAAAAACTTGTGAACTGACAGCTCATGTATCGAAGGGTCACTGCATTACCATACCATGCTTCAGGACTTTTGTTAATTAGGCATTACAATGGAACTGGAATACTTTTAGTACATTTCATTCAATGTTATTTGAATATCACAACAATACCGTAACAGGCTCACTCCTTGTTAATATTCTACACAGAAACATCTTTTTGGATACACTTATCAACTGAGAAAGTTTAGCAGCAGAAAATGCTGAAAATGAAACACAGCTTTTTGAACTTCCAGGTACTACAAACATAGAGCATCATAATTTTATCAGACAACTACCAATCCCCATTTCCCCTCACTCATCCATAGTATTAACAAAGCCCACTCAGCTGATCACCCATGTGTCAGATAAAATAAACACCCTGTACTTCACATAACTAAACAAAAGTTACAAAACGATTCCAACATATAAATAGCAGGTGATGACAATGTGTACTTAATGCAGTTTTATGATAAGATAATCACCGATAAAGCAGAACATATCTGAATATTCAGGCTAAAAGGTCCCATAGATGTAGTGCAGATATTTCCATGTGCAATTACCTCCCTTCACTTACATCTCCCCTGTCAGTATCATTTCACCACACCTCCATACTCATATTTCATTCATCTGTCATTGGTGCTAATAACCGTAGCAACCCACAACACAATCAAATAAAATGCTTCCCCCCACCACTGGCATTCCCTTTGCTGCAGTAAACACAAAAATGACTGAATAATACCATCTCTAAAGGATGTTCTCCCGACACAGTAGATGCTGACAACATGATCACTTACCCCATCCTGCCGTGGCAGCGGCTGTGGCCGGAAGTCAGGGTCTTCCTGTGGGCACACATCAATGAGTGTCCACTTCTCCAGCAACACTTTCCAGTGCTGCTTTTCCTGGACACTGCAGTGTGGGTTCAGAACAATACACACCCACAATGCACCTGTAGCAGCAGAAACAGCATTCTATTACTCCTACTGAAAGGCTCACAAACGTCATGTACATCTCTCTATATACATAACGAATACTGATGAAGCAGCAGAAGATATGTCTGTCTTACTCTCATATGCATATTTAAGTAAATAATCCAGCTCTTCTCATACACTCATGTCAGTTTATTTTATGCTTTCTTCATTTCAGCTTATATAGTAATCCTGAAGAAAAGAGACAATTTGGAAGATCTAGATGTAGAGAGTGCATTAAAATGGATAATGAATAATGACAGTCAAGGGTGCAGAATCAGTTCTTATGACAAGATCTAGTTCTAGCCCTTTAGCTTCTCAAATGACTGCTCCATGGAGTTGGCTTGTAAGTTTCACTGCAGCCATATGCGTCACACAAGTGAAGAATGTAACAGAAATCAGTATGAACATTCTGATGCAGTAGCTTCTCCTCAAAGAACCACCTTACCTGATACCCAATTCAAATGACATCAGACACAGAACAAACTCACCCAGTTGATCCCATAGTTGCCTGCACTTGTCTGTCATGGGTGTACCCTGTGTCTTCCACAGGATCAGTCTTGGGTCTGACAGGAACTGTTCTGTTATCAAAGTCAGCATCCTTGCTCCATTGGAGTCCCGCGCCCGTAACATCTCTCTCACCTGTCACAAACCAACAAACCATGAGCTGACATTCCAAGTCAACACTTCCTGTCACAGCTATGGTGCAATATAATACCTATGAATAAGACAAAGACAAATATCACACTTCGTGATTATGTCTATACAAAATCCACAACAGCAGAGTGAAACTTGGATTTCATATTCCTGATGGGACCATTTAGAATTAATGTAAAATTTGGCATTGAAAATTTCTGTAGATATTAATGCTCAATACATTACATTAATCTTGCATTACATTAAAATTGTAATCTAGTTCAGCGTACTACACTATAAATGTAATCCAATTCCGTTCTGTCACGTGACCATTAAAGTTGCTGCGTGCTTGCTTCCTGCCAAAATCCGTACACCTCATTCTCAGTACTGCAGGCAGCAGCCATCATGTATTCATTTGGCATAGGTAGTGGACACTTTTTCTGCATCATACATTATGTAGAGTGGAGCAACACAGCTCAACGACTGGCACTTGTCAGGCCATCACCACCATGTTGTAAGAGGAGACAACTGTTAGTGGCTCAGCCAGGTCACTCCACCGTACACAATTTATGATGTGTGCGAAATTAAGATTACAGAAAAGGTACAAAACTGTAATTTAAAATTGTATTTTTCAATGATTTGCAACTGGAAGCACCTAACTGACAGCAACATGCCAATTTACGCTCAATCTGAATGTATAACCAAGAAAGTGTGTAAGAAGCACAGACGTATACAACAAAAATTTAAGGCTATTATTCCGGAAATTCTGGTCGACCAGTAAAAACGGGCATATAATCAAGGGAAAGGAACATAATATCCAAGTTTCAGTGCATATATAAAGGGAACACAAAATGTGTGGTTTCAAGAACTACTGAAAAAACAAACAAGATACAACGCATAAAACACTCTAAGGACAACATCAAAACATATTTTTCAATGAAATAAAAAAGACATAGTGTCAACGATGGTCATTATGAATTTCAGTGTTCAAATAGCAGTAAAATGGCAATTCAATACAAGGAAATGTTTTTTCACTGCTCAGTTCCATTCTGTGACCATTCATAAATGGGAGTTCTATAACAGGTTCCACAAAAATCCTCCATGTCCAAATTCAAATAAAGGGCGGCATACATGACTACAAGACACCAAATGCACATGCAGAAAATGCAGGCTGGCTAGGTACCAATCATGATATAGTCCATTTTTTGGGGTGATTCTGCCTCAATTGCAGTACTGACTTATGTACAAACTGAAACTATAACAGCTGACATCACAGGAAGATTCAAGTCTTGTGGGATATGATGTTGTGTCTGTCTCAGTGGGTGCGTGGGTCCCAATAGTTCACAAGCACTATGATCATTTCAAACATTGGGAATCACTCATCTGGCAACACAGCATTATACATCAGAAAACTCAAATTGTCAAGAACACCACATGAGAAGCCCAAACCTGGCAACTCCATGGGTGATTCTGAGAACACACTTAGCTCTCTGTCGATAACTTGGAATATCAAAGAATGTTATACCAAGTGATAAAATGCCACGTAATGAATCTGGCTGTGACACGATGTGTTATAAGCCATCATGTCACAACTGTGTCCAACTAATAATCATCTTCAGAACTGTGGCCGCAAAGACTTTGTTTCAGCATTGGAAACGGAAGAGTTTCCCCCACATAATCACCATCAATGTAACACTGGTTACACAATTATAAGCCACGCACTTTTTCTGACAGACCCACATACAGAGCATTACCTACCAGAACACCACATGGGAACCAATGGCACTATCCCCCACAGTTCTGCCACTTTTCCCAACACAACAGTTCCTTTAACCACATTTCTGAGCACACCTGCTTCAAGTACTCATATTTCAGTGGGTAAAAAGTTGTCTGTCAGCACTGTGAAAATTAACAGCTGTGACAGTAACTACAAGACTGAATGGTGATCTTTGTGCAGAAGCTTGGACTGTACACATTTCAAAAGGTGAAAAGTCTTGTCACAAGTTCCTGAATGCTACACACAAATTCAGACACATGGCAACCCAACAGTCTCATATACAGAATGTACCAAAAGTCAATATGCCAACATAATGACATACAGGTACTAAACAATGATAAATTTGGGGGGGGGGGGGGGCAGATTGTAACGCTTGTCATGCCAGCATTATTTTTCTATTGTCAATAGCCGTTGTCATTTTCTGCCAATGGGTGACTGCACATACAGTTCTTTCAATAAGTGGTGTTTCCCTCAAATGTAACTATAATCTCCATACAGCAACTTCTGAAATACTTGTATTTTGTTGTGAATTTCAAAACTGCTGTGCACCCCATACAAAATGTGATCATGATGTGATATTCTGAGCATCAGACTTCACCCAGCACAGAAATCCACTGCACAGTCTTGCATCTAAATACAAGGCAAACCATAACAACCAGTTTAAAATTAATGATCTTGTGTGAGGAAAAGCAAACTGTCATAATGCCCTTGAACCAGGACCCAAAATGATTACCACAACATTAGTGTGTATCTGACATTACCTAAGGCATGTACACACACAATAAAACTGTGGATGTGAGGTTCTCACAGCAACCTCACCAAGTATTCATGTCTTCTGAGATTCAACAGTAAGTCACATGCTAAGCAATGGCCAGCACTCTGAGGGAATGGGTCACCTTCATTTTCCAATAACAAAACTGCCCAATCCATGTGGACAGCCTGATCCCAGATGAGGGCACTATAATCCACCAAAACCCCAGAAACCTCTCATCCAAAGACACAGCATCACATTTCAGAAGACAAGAATCCTCATAAAATAAAAACATCTGGAATTTACTCTCTTCTGGGATGTAACGAATGTAGTTTGCAAGATAGGTACCAATGTTGCACAGAAACCCCTGGCCTCCATGTTGCCACCATTCACTGATGCACAGCATGATGTCTTTCTCTAAGGGAAGAATAAATATTCAGTCCACTGGACAAAACAGCATCTGCTCCATCGCCTAACAACTATCAGCTGACAAACTGTCACAGCACACAAACCCTGTACTATGAAGAAATGTGAGTGCTGCCTGACACATTCTAACCTTTGCAAACAAGGAGTTGAGCTGCTTGTTGGCATTGTAGTAACTGCCTTGGGACAGGTATGACTTGACCTGCTCACACACTTGCTCCTCATCCAGGTGCCAGCTGTGGTCATCGTCCGCACTCGCGCCAGCTGTCGGGTCAGGGGCCCCTGGCGAAACATCACGCAGTATTATAACACACCAGACATATGCAATTATCACTTGAAACTCCTTAACTCCAAAAGCGAATTATTCTAATATCATCTGATGTTGCTGAATTTGTTCATTTTGTTAGACATAAAAACACGAGTATCACGATATCACATACACTGCTGTCAGATTTACCAAGCCTGCTACTCTTTGTACTGTAAAATATATTATAGAGGTCTTAAAATGCTTCTTTATTTATACTGTACAATTTATCATGATACACAAATTTAATGCAAAAATGTTTCCTACCTGCAGTGTGATATTCATAACACTGCCATTATGAATCATAAAATAATAAACATACAAGAGTAAATCTTCTTGGTTTAGTAACACACGGAAGAACTTCAAAATACAACTGTCTGATGCCAGCATTAATAAACTGATAATGTAATGGGCAGCTTTTACGAGGGGGAATTCCAGAAGACTTCTGGAAGTAAACCACAAACTTTCTGTTAGGAGCATTCATTGCAGTATTAGAACAAGTAATTTAAACGGACGACTGGGAATTATTGTTTATGAAAATACAAATGGCTAGTTGTACCCATGCGAATAATGCGCACGCATAAACAGCAAAATATTCAATCAAAAAAAATGCCGTCAGTGTAATCTTAATGAGCTTTAAGATTTGTACTTATTATTTCGCATGCTGGGTTAATTCTTTTAGATATCAACGGATCACAAGCTACGCGAAATACGCGAAGCAAAACGTTGAAATCGACAGTTCGGCCTCAAGCGAAGGCCAGGGGAAGTACTTCGCCACCGCTTGAGGCAATACTGTCAATTTTCAACGCTAGACCTTTTTGTTACAAGAATTTTTGAGACAGGATTTAAAAAAACAAATGAGACTGCATCAATGTCGAATCACAAACTTTCTAAAAAGGTCTGTCTTCAAAAGGTCCGTTCAATAGATCATGATGTCGCAAATAAACCGCACCGTATTTCTGTTTCACAATGATATGATCGCGCTAAACAGAAGCAAACTTTATGCATACACAAATTTAACTGTCAAGGCGACAATGTAACACCAAAACATTCATCAGCACAACTTCAGAGGCGTAGCTAGGTCTTTTGTCGCCTGCGGAGGTTGAAAACAGTGGCGGCCCCTAACAGAAATAATAATTTTAAAAAAAAATCACGTACTGTATTTGCCTTATTTGGCTGAATAACTAGAAGTTTCCGAACGCACAAAATCAAATATTTTCGTTTACAACATTCATTCTCCTGTCAGCAGCGACCGCACCACACTCCCCCCTCCCCCCTTCACACCATCCACCTTCCAACACATAACCTCAAGAAACAAACTTCTGCATTGAACACACCACGTCTCTGATCCTGCCAAATGCTGTGTACCGACCTTAACTGCCATCACGCGGCGGCTTGGTGAAACTTCTCAGTCAATGCTCACGTTCCATCTACGCTGTCGTAAATACTGTAATTATAGTTCCGTTTCTCATTTCATTCGCACAATGCCATGTCACCACGTGACTCGGTACCACACTTCAAGTCTACATTCGCATCATGCATAGCAGTTAATAATACTGAACGTCTGAAGCCTATGATTAATCGTGTTAAATCATAAATAATTGCAACTTTTTCCAAAACAAAAGCACAAGATAAATTTCGCGTTGAAACGTTACCTACACTTTTGTACGTCCCCAAATTTATCTTCCTATATTGATATAGTGTGCGGCATGACGTAATGTGGCATAAACGAATTACCTGAATTCACCGTCGTCCTCATAACAGCGTGAAGAATGGAGAAGACTTCGTTTTTTTGGCGCGTTTGCAGAATGGCGAATGTCGAATATCGTCTATCAGCTACGTCATATCCGTCTGTCTGTCTGTCCGCATGGAAAAATTTGGATCCCACTACACTGATTTTCATGAAATTTGAGTATTTTCGAAAATCTGTTCAGAAACTTCAAATTTCTTTGAAATCTGACACGAATAACGGGTACTTTACAAGAACACCAATACACATTTTTGATCATATCTCGCTCAGTTCTTCTTAGAATGAGAAACGTTTCAGACAAAAGCCGCAGAGAAAATCAAAACACATTTCGTGTTCAATAATCCTTCCCCCCCCCCCGAAAGTCGTGCCGTTTATGAGATAATGTGGAAAAATATTGTACAGCCTGACAGAGATGACAATCATAATATGTGCGCTTTGCTTACTGGATGCTTAAGGCTATTGACACACACTCAGAATATGTAACACTTACTGCTTTTCCACTGCAACAACGGTTGCACGATCGCGCCTCAATGTTACGTTACACGTACATTCCACTGGCCGTCTTGACACTCTTAACCCCCCATTTCGCTTATCGTTCGGCTGAATAGTAATTTCGTTACTCACATCCTCACGAATTCTGTCCACGTCACATTTCAGTGACACGCGTACTGCTGTTGCTGCACTCTGTCAGACACGACAGTCAATCAACCTACAGTGCGTTATTAAAATACTGGATATTTTACAGCGATTAAAAATGCAGAATTTTACTTTTATTACTGATATAAAAATTAACGCCCAACAAATGAGACGTAAATATATTTTTAATTAGAAAAAATATACTACAGAATAAAATATTTTTTCCTCGTGATACGGAATGCGTTTATTGGTAATGTAGTTAAGGGACAGAGCGATAACGATTTGTTTCCATTACTGTTTCAGGCCAACGTGTGGCTTTAGTTGTAAACACTAGGCTAATTACGAACAACTGATAGACAAGTTCAGTCAACACAAAACGGGAGACATTTCCTTTCACATAATGTAGTTTCCACAACGCAAACTGCATATTGGACAGTTTTCTCCTCCTCCCCCCCCCCCCCCCCCCCCCCACCCCCCCCTCTG
>Ga0123355_10020107_pt1 | contig 10649 bp, 10 predicted proteins | sample TergutEmb28metaG_3_FD_89872 | JGI IMG/M metagenome (GOLD analysis project Ga0123355, IMG submission 89872) | Embiratermes neotenicus P1 segment gut microbial communities from Petit-Saut dam, French Guiana - Emb289 P1 | ecosystem: Host-associated > Arthropoda: Insects > Digestive system > Gut ... | reverse complement strand
TGTTGGCTGGCTTTCCTTGTTAAATACCTCGTAGTTAAGCATAAATTCATCTCTCCTTATTGTTTAACAGGAATCCATAGTTTGCAAACTCCGTTTTCGTCAAATGATTCAAAATTAAAAGGAAACTCTACATCAATACTAGCACCGCCTAAAGGTGATGATTCTTGTCCAAAAAGTCCAAAAAATTTATGCCATGTGGCTAGTATAGGCTCATTTTCAGGTACTGTAGCTACAGCAAAACGTCCAGCAGGTACTTCTTTGCAGGTTGCACCTTCGGTAGCTGGAATTTGGCTTGTGGTTTCGACACCGAGCAAGTAGACCATGATATTCTCTTTCGTCATCCACGCTAGGAAATATAAATGGTCTGAAATATCTCGTAACTTGTCCTCATGTTCTGCTCTAAGTACCGCACAATCTTTTTCGAGGGTTTCCTCGCTCGTTTCCATAAAGTAGCCAGAAACATAAAAAGTGCTTCTGTTTTCAAAGTTTATTTCCATATGATATGCCCTCCAAAATGATTTGCTTCTATCTCTCAGTATAGCACAAATCTTTAACTGAACGTGCTGACGGTAGAGGTTATTTTTTCTTTGAAATAACTAAAAAGCAAACCCGCGTCTTTAAAGCAACTGTGGTCACTTTATTATGGTTTAATTATACAATAATGATGTGTTGTTTGTAAAGGCTATTGGGTTGATACATGGAAAAGTACTGTATATAATTGATAAAAAATGATTTTGATAAAACTATCTACAAAATAAAAATTTGTACAAGCAGCTTAATTACTGACCTCAAATCTTTTAACCAAATCATCGCTTGTTTTCAAAACAACGTAAATCTTACTTGATAGTAATAAATAATAGTATATGTAATAAACAAGCCTGCAAACCTTAAATATTGTCAGGATTATAACAATAATCGCTCATAAGTTTGTGTTTCGCTGTTTTACATTCTATCCTGTGCGGGCCAAACTTCATTACCTTATCCTCGCCTACCAGCTCGCCTTTGATAATCTGCTTCGTCATTAACAGAACCTCGTCTAAAAACTCTCTATCATGTTTTGGAGCCTGATGTGCGTGTCCGGGGTGGATTGTGAGATTATCCCAATCCGCTACCTCCTTACAGAAGCCTTCGAGATTTATAAGGAAGGAACTCAGTGGCAAAGCTCCGGGAATTTGCATCCAAAACACCCCGGCGCCTGTGGCATCGCCGGTAAAAGCAAGTTGATTTTCTCTGTCCAACAAAACCATAGAGCCAAGCGTATGCCCCGCCAATGGGAATGCTTCAATACATCTCCCGCCAAGCTTAAACTTCTGACCTGCAGAAAGTGGCTTAAACCAGGCCGCCTCAAGCCCAGGCTTTAGCATGGATAGGTCGCTTTCATGCATAAAAATCTCACAGCCAGCCTCATAAAAGTCCTTCAAGGGCGAGCCGGCATGGTCAGGATGCCCATGTGTAACCACCACTGTCAAAGGTAGGTCGGTAAGCCTTTTAACCTCTTCAAAAAAAGTGCGGTCTTCTGTCAAAGCATCGATAATAAGCGCGCGTTCGTTTCCCACAATGAGATAGGCATCTGTTTGCGGTTCGCCATTTGTGGGTTCGTTAAAAATCCAAAGGCCATTGCCCAGTGCCCTTGTTGTGATTGGTCCATATTGCATATATACCTCCACTCCTAATTCATATTCCTAGTATTCCATTCACTAAATTCAAGCACAAATCTATTCAAATCTGTAAAACAAATTTAAGATCAATGTACACTATAAGCGCATCAGATGTGTTAATCAGCATATGAGCGCCATTTTCGTGCGCCGGAAAGATAATTACATCACCTTCTTTGACTATTCTTCACCATCCGGTGTTTTTAATGTGCCTTCCCTTTTGATTTCTCTTTATAAAGAGGGTCAAACTCACAACCATAACTACCACTCAAAGAAAATTTACATTATGATGAAGCTGATGTCAATGGTTTTTTGTAATCTGCTTGAAAGATAGGGAAGTACTGTATATAATTGGCTTAGAAAGCTTTTCACCAAAATACTCACAGAGGGCTAACGCCCTCAACCGCAAAAATAATAACGATGCTATCAAGGCAATAACTTGATACCCATTTTTAATATCATGATATTTACGGGCCTCAAGAGCTTTTTCCAATATCATCAAAGGCGAAAAGCCGTAAATACTTGTTTTTTATTAACGTTTTTGATCCATATGGTAAGAAAGCTGAGGATTTTATCAAAAAAATTAAGAATGCTGAAGGTAAAGACGCCCAACTAATTATGGCAAAAATAACTGGTAATTTTAAACGAGGAAATGAAAGGAGATAAATTATGCAAACCTGGACAAACAACGACTTATACTTAAACCAACACCTAGCCCACGAAGATTTGGTTCTTAAAAATGCCCTAACAAACAGCAGAGCAAACAACCTCCCAGAATGGGAAGTGTCACCAACCCAAGGAAAATTTCTGCACCTGCTAGCTAAAATGAAAAATGCTAAACGAATACTAGAAATTGGCACATTAGGCGGATATAGTACCATTTGGCTGGCAAGCGCAATTGCTGATGATGGGGTGGTCATAAGCCTTGAATATGAGGAGCTATACGCCAATGTAGCCAGCCAAAATATTGAGTACGCAAATCTGGAGCATAAAGTAAAAATTATCCAAGGCGCGGCAATTGATTTATTAAATAAAATGATTGTAGAAAAAGAAAAGCCCTTCGATATGATTTTTATAGATGCTGATAAACCAAACAACCCAAATTATCTAAAACTATCTTTAGCGCTTTCTAAGCCGGGGACAGTTATATTTGGCGACAACGTAATCCGTAATGGTGAACTTTGTAATCCGGATAATCCTGACCCAAAGGTAAGGGGTACTAGGGAATTTATTGAAGATTTGGGGAAATTAGAAAATGTAGAATCTACTGCCTTGCAGACTGTTGGCAGCAAAGGTTATGATGGCTTTACGCTTAGCATTGTGACTAAGCTTTAAGCTGTATAACTATCAATAAGCCATCACCTAGCCGAACCTCCGCACATTTGCCGACAATCTCGTTGCTAACTCCTATTGCGAAGCCAACGTTCAAATTTTCTCCACTTAAAGGGTATTTTAAGCCATTTGTAAATATATGCTCAACTGTAGTTGTAAGCGGAATTAAACTGACCAAATTACCATCAGATTTATGCAAACTACAACTATCACTAATCACTTGCACGCATGTGTTTTCATCCCGCATAACAGCGGGTAATCCTGCTTTAGCTAGCACATGTACATTTGCTAGCTGATGATCAAAACGTCCGCCATAACCGCCTAAAATTTCTAAATAAGTAGCACCAGATTCCCGTGCGTGGACTATTGCTAACTCTAAATCGGTAAAATTTTTTTCTGATGGAAACTTAAGCACGGGTACATTTTGATAATGCTTCAAAATTTCGGCAGGGGCAGAATCCAAATCGCCAACTATATAATTAGGCATAATATTAAGCCTGTGACAATGGCGCAAGCCGCCGTCGCAGGCTATTATATAGTCGTAATTTAGTTGTTGGATAAACTCGTAATCTTGTATATCTCCGTTTGCGAATATAGCTGTTTTCATTTTAAAAAGCTCCTAACACTTTCGCCAATATTTGCTGAGCCAAATATCGAAGACCCTGCAACTACTACATTTACGCCTGCATCTAGTACAGATTGTAAATTGCTTAAATCTATGCCGCCATCCATTTGGATGTCTATGTTTGCGTTCTGTTTTGCCAGGCTTTCTGCTTTTTTAAGTGCATCCGACATAAATTTTTGACCGCCAAAACCCGGTTCTACCGACATGATTAAGACTAAATTCAAATGCTTAAGGTATTTAAATATGCTATCTACAGGGGTAGTGGGGCTTATGGCAAGGCCGACTTCTACATCAAGGCTGCGAATTTTTTTTAGGCAAGATAGTAAATCTGCGTCATTTTGAAACGCCTCAAAGTGAATAGTTATGCTGTCTGCACCGCTTTTGGCAAAATCATCAACATACCGTTCTGGCTTAATTATCATAAGATGCACGTCAAAAAAAAGTTTTGTGCATGGCCGTATTGATTTTAGCACAGGAATCCCAAAAGATATATTGGGTACAAAATGTCCGTCCATTACGTCAAAATGAAGGTAATGTGCTCCGGCTTGTTCTATTTGTTGAAGCTGCAAGCCCAGATTTGTAAAATCTGCCGCTAAAAGTGATGGTGCTAATTTATGCATGATTACCTCTTTATTCACTCAACCACTCAACATATCTTTCATAACGGCTGGGATGTATTGTTATGCCAACTTGCTCTTTCACTGCACAATCAATCTCTTTATTATGAAGGCAATCAGAAAACTTGCATTGGCCTAAATAAGGTGAAAATTCTTTAAATAGCTCAGCGCGTTCTAATGGTGGGATGTCGGGTGGCTCTAAGGAAGAAAATCCTGGGGTATCTATCACGTAGGCGCTTAGTGAAATGGGAATAAATTCAGCATGGCGAGTGGTGTGTTTTCCTCGGCCTATTTTTTCGCTTACTATGCCTGTTGCCATGTTTTCGTGCCCTGTTAGCCAATTTATTATGCTAGATTTGCCAACGCCCGAAGGGCCTGCTAGTACAGTTGTTTTGTCTTGTAAATATTCCTGTACAGGCTGTAAGCCTTCACCTTCTTCGACTGATACAGAAAAAACTTTGTATGATATTTTTTCGTAAATTTCACAGACTTTGGCGGCAACAGCTGCATCTAAATCGGTTTTGTTGATGCATATTGCGGCTTCAATTCCTTCGTACTCTGATTGCATCAAGTATCTGTCCAGCATAGTGAAACTGAACGCAGGACGTGCTGTGGCCAGTACAATCAGTACTTGATCTACATTGGCTACTTTGGGGCGGCGAAGCGCGTTACTGCGCGGTAAAACGGCCATTAGCTGACCACTTTCGCTGTTTTCTATATTAATTTCTACCCAATCTCCCACAATGGGGGATATTTTATTTTTCCTAAAGAGGCCACGGGCATTACAAACATATTGGCCTTTGGGAGTATCCACTGTATATTGCCCGGCTACTCCTTTTAAAATGCGTCCTTTAACTTCCAAAACTATAAGTTGTACGAGAGCGCGGTTGCTCTGCGCCATCTTCTACAGAGAACACCAAAAATTCCTCTGTGCCTCTGCCATATACGGGTATTGTAAGAGGGAAGCTGGCTACATTAACGGTGTAATTTACGATTAAGCTTTGCGCTCCTTCTTCGTTTCGTTGCCATACTCGCAGGTTTACGCTTTCAGTGCCTTCAGGTACATCCCAAAGGTTTATGGTAAGAGCGCTTCTGACAAGTGGTTGTTCATCTTGCGGCTCTTGTTCAGGAGTATAGTAATAAGCATCATCAAGAGGAGGCTCGTAGTCCTCAGGTTCTGGCTCGTATTCAGGCTCCGGTTCGGGTTCAGGCTCCGGTTCTGGGGGAGGAGGTGGAGGATCCACACCCGGCGGTGTGGTGCCTGATGCAATGGTGAAGGTTACTATCTGTCCTGCTTGCACTAATTCTCCGGATTCTGGCTGCTGGTTAGTGATAGTACCTTCGGGGAAAAATCCGCCGGGTACTTGCACTACTTGACCTACGGGCAAGCCCATGTCTTGCAGCAGCTCTATAGCTTCGTATTCGGTAAGGCCAATCAAAAATGGCATTGGGAATAGGGAATTATCTGGCCCAAGGCTAATGTAAAGCGTCACAAGCCCCCCATCTCTGGATACTAATTCCCCCACATGAGGGACTGTTCTAACAACTATGCCGGCCGGGCTGTTTACGTCGTCATAATCTCTCATCTCAACAATCAGTTCAAGCTCGCTTAAGCGTTCATAGGCCACATCTGCCATAGAATGTATTACATCGGGCATAGGCACATATTCGGGGCCACGGCTAATGGTTACAAGCACGGCTTCGCCTGGTAACATAGGTACATCAGGGGCAGGGCTTTGATGCATTATCATACCATAGCTGTATTCATCGCTAAAATCGTAGCCCAGCATGTATATTCCCAAGCCAAGAGGCTCTGTTAAAGCTTCGCCTGATTCAAAATACATACCTGTTACAACAGGGGAAGCGACGGCTTCCTGCCTAAGATTATTAAACAAAATCATAAAACCTACAGTGATAATAGCAATAAGTGTCAGAGCAACAACAGCTGCGGCAATAAATAACCTGCGATTAGATTCGTGAGGCACAGTTCCAGGAGGGATGCGCCTTTGTTGGCGTATAGCATCCTGATCATCTGGGCTAATTTCAACAGTAGGAGACTCTTCAACACCAACTATTTGAATCGGTTTAGAAAATTCTTCGTCATCTAAGGCGCGCTTCATATCCCTCAGCATATCTGCGGCACTTGTATAGCGTTTTGTAGGAGATTTTTCGACTGATTTTAGTATGATGTATCGTAATTTATTAGAAATTTCGGCGTTCATATCTTGGGGGTTGGGGAAGGGGTTGTTTATATGCTTAAGAGCCACAGTAACGGCGGTTTCCCCATTATAGGGAAGTTCTCCTGTAGCCATTTCGTACAATGTAATCCCCAAAGAATAAATATCACTTTTATGGTCAACAAAGCCACCCCTTGCCTGCTCTGGAGAAAAATAATGGACAGAACCCATAGAACTGGCATCGCTGGTAAGCGTGCTAACTTTTGCAACGCGAGCAATGCCAAAATCAGCTATTTTGACTTCTCCATCATGGGTGACTAAAATATTTTGAGATTTGATATCCCTGTGCACTATGTCGTTGTTATGGGCATGAAGAAGGCCGTCCGCAATTTGCATTGCTACGCCCAAAGTAGTTTCCTCATCAAAAGGAGCTTTATTTACAATAAGTTCTTTTAAAGTGCTGCCATCTACATACTCCATAACAATGTAGTGGATGCCATTATCTTCGCCGTAGTCAAAAACTCTAACTATATTTGGATGGCTAAGGCTTGCTACAGACTGTGCTTCTTTATAAAAGCGTTCTATAAAATCTGCTTCTAACTCTTCTCTCATCACTTTTAAGGTAACAGAGCGGTCTAGCTTTAAGTCCAAGGCACGATAAACCACGGCCATTCCGCCGCTTCCGAGCAAAGCCTGAACTTCATATCTATCACTGATTACCTCGCCGGTATTTAATCTCAAGGTATCACCTTTTCCTTAATTTACTTTAATCAAAATAACCGAGATGTTATCTGTACCACCATTATCGTTGGCGGCGGTCACAAGTGCCTCTGCAGGATCATCTGAATTGTTGGACATCTCTCTGATTTTATCTTCACTTACCATATTGTAAAGCCCGTCAGAGCACAATAAAATATTAGTACCTGGCTCTAATTTGTGAATATACCCGTCCGTATTCATATCAAGGGCAATGCCCAATACTCGGGTGAGTACATTTCGCTTAGGATGTTCTCGTGCCTCGCTTTGGCTCATTTGACCGGCTTTAATCATTTCGTTTACAAAAGTGTGGTCTGTAGTAAGCCGTGTAATAGAATCTTGGGTTATGGCATAAGCACGGCTATCGCCAACATGTACTATGTTGTATTTGTCAGATTCACTGTTATTTATTATCGTGCAGGCTGTCAAGGTTGTCCCCATGCCGGACAAATCTGAATTTTGCTCTGCCTGTTGCAAAACCGCATGATTAGCATGCCTTGCAGCAGTAGTTAAAAGATCCAGCGTATTATCTGCCGATACAGTTTCGCTTTCTTTGATGTAGTTGACAAAAGCTGTTATAGCAGCTTTACTTGCAATTTCGCCGCCTTTATGACCGCCCATCCCATCTGCAATAATAAACAGGTTAGGAAGAGGCCCAAGTGGTTTTGTACACGCAAAAATTGCATCTTGATTTAAGCTTCGCGTTTTGCCGGTGTCCGTTTTTGCGAAAGCATTGAGCATTAAATCACCTCCGCTTTATTTCTAGTGAAATTTTCCTTGGATATAATTATAGTAAAATTCCTGTGAAGTAACAAGTAGTTTTTTGCGTTTTGTCGAAAAATATGATAGACTAGCGTCAAAAATGATGGGATGGACATATGGAAAAGTATAAATTAATCGCAACAGCCGCCTTTGGCTTAGAAGCTGTGGTAAAGCGTGAGGTGCAAGCTTTAGGCTTTACTGATATAAGTGTTTTAGATGGACGTATAGATTTTACCGGAGATATATGTAAAGCCAACTTGTGGCTACGCAGTGCAGATAGAGTGCTGCTAAACATGGGACAGTTTAAAGCATTCACTTTTGATGAGCTTTTTGAACAAACAAAAGCCCTGCCCTGGGCAGATTGGATTACCAAAAACGGTAAGTTTACTGTAAACGCAAAATCTGTGCGTTCTAAGTTATTTAGCCTATCAGATATCCAGTCCATCGTAAAAAAAGCTGTGGTAGAGAAGATGAAACAAACCTACAAAGTAGAGCGTTTTACAGAGGATGGCCCGGAGTATACCATCCAAGCAGCAATATTAAAAGACCAAGTAACCATTACCATAGATACTACAGGCGCAAGAATGGGATTGTTTAAACGTGGTTACAGAGCCAACTCTGCAGGCGCACCACTTAAAGAGACTATGGCGGCGGCACTAATTTCTTTATCCTACTGGAAGCCGGGGCGCATCCTGCTAGACCCAACATGTGGCTCTGGAACCATAGCGATAGAAGCAGCATTGATGGCAAAAAACATAGCCCCAGGATTATCCCGAAATTTTGCAAGTGAAAAATGGCCGCAAATCTCGGCCACAAGTTGGAAAGAAGCAAGAAAACTGGCATACTCTGCCATAGATATGTCTGCTAAGCCTCTGATTTATGCATCAGATATCGACGGAGATGCCATAGCACTGGCACAGGAAAACGCCGCGGAAGCAGGAGTAGACGATTGCGTTAATTTTGAGCAAAAGCCACTAAACCAGCTGAACTTACCAGGAGAATACGGCGTAGCAATTTCAAATCCCCCATACGGCGAGCGTTTAAGCCGTTTGCAGGAGGTTGAGGAATTGTATTCGGATATGGGTAAATTGTTTAGTAATCCTACTTGGAGTGTTTATGTACTTACCTCAGATGAATTTTTTGAATCAGCATACGGGAAGAGAGCAAATGCAAAACGGAAGTTGTTTAATGGGAATATTAAAGTGGATTATTATCAGTACTTTGGGGAAAGGCCTGGAAAAAATTGACTTGATGATTTTGCCAAAAGCTTTTGAAGCTAGTGTTTATGAGGTGTAGGGACGACTGCCCTCAGTCGCCCTACAGCAAACGAATAATGAACTTTAGTTTAACATGTTTTCACAAAATTTTCAATAATAGCTACAGTACTGCTAGTACCAATCCTCTCAGCCCCAGCTTCTATCAACTGCAAAGCATCATCAAGGGTTTTTATCCCCCCAGATGCTTTTATTTTTATAGAAGCATCAGCCTCTGCGCGCATTAACTTTACATCTGCAACAGTTGCGCCACCTGTTCCAAATCCTGTAGATGTTTTGATAAAATCAGGCTTCACTCGGTTTGATATGTCGCAAAGGCGCTTTTTCTCATCCTCAGTTAGGTAGCAGTTTTCAAAAATTACTTTGGAGATTATATCATTTTCTTGGCAGATAGCTACGATTGATTTCATTTCTTTTTCGATATGTTTATAGTTTTGGCTTTTAAGTTCTACGATATCAATGACGTAGTCAATCTCGTCTACACCTTTTTGTATTGCATCTTTTGTCTCAAAAATCTTTGTCTCCAAAGTCATTTGGCCTAAGGGGAAACCTATTGCCGCTCCTATGTTTATGGGGTGGCCTTTTACTTGCTGTTTACAAAAAACTACTGCTGCAGGGTTTATTGCAAGCATTTTTACGTTGTACTTTAGGCCTTCTTTGCAAAAGGCTTCAAAATCGCTATGAGTAGCAGAGGCTCTTAGTAGAGAGTGGTCAAAGTATTGACTGAAAGTTTTAGTATCCATTTAATTTTCATCTCCTGTCCAATTATTAAAACTATCCTCTAAAGCGTAGTAGACTTGGTTAAACATTGTGTATAGCTTTTGGTATTCGACGGCGTTTTCTTTATTAGGCATGATTATTTTTACCGCTGGGTTGAAAGAGTGAATTGCATCAAAACCGGAAAATGCGCCTATAGCTGTACCTGCGCAAATGGCCGCTCCCATAGAGGTTGCTTCTTCTAAATACGCTAGCACCTCTACAGGTTTTTGCCAGATATCTGCCAATATCTGCAGCCATGCTTCGCTTTTTGCTCCACCGCCTATGGCTCTAATTTGCTCTGCCGGGCTTTTTTCTGAAATGATATCCAAAATAACTTTTAGATTGTAGCCTACGCCCTCTAGGACAGAACGCATCATATCATTTTTATCGCTGGTCATAGTTAGGCCGACAAATGCGCCTTTAGCATTGGAGTTCCAACGTGGGGAACGCTCTCCCAATAAATAAGGTAAGAATAGTAGGTGATTTGCGCCGGGTGGGGATTTTGCGATTCTTTCGTCAATCTCTTCGTAGCTTAAATCTTCGCAGAGGGTTTCTTTAAGCCATCTTACAGAATATCCTGCTGCTTGCATTGTTCCGCAAGGAGTATAGTAGTCTGGGTCTAAGGCTACCCAATTAAAGGTTTTCATATTTGGTTCAAAAACTAATTTGCGGCTTGCGTTGGATATCCAAGA
>Ga0123355_10020106_pt1 | contig 10649 bp, 15 predicted proteins | sample TergutEmb28metaG_3_FD_89872 | JGI IMG/M metagenome (GOLD analysis project Ga0123355, IMG submission 89872) | Embiratermes neotenicus P1 segment gut microbial communities from Petit-Saut dam, French Guiana - Emb289 P1 | ecosystem: Host-associated > Arthropoda: Insects > Digestive system > Gut ... | reverse complement strand
CCGTTCGACAAACTAAACGCAGAATAGTAACAGAGAAATCAGAATTAATGTAAATGTATATTTGTAAATTATGTATAGCTTGTAGTATTACAAATGTAATGGAACAAGCAATAAAACCATATTTTAAAAAAAAAAAAAGGCTAATAGTTTTGAAACTGTTGATACGTGTTATTTAGCTGCAACTGTTGGCTTTATATATGTATTACACATGCTGTAACAATGTGACACATAAATTCTTATTATTAGAAGTAACAATTTTTTCAACAACTGAAGAAAAAAAGCTTAACGTTAGAAACACGATTTGATCACTTTTAGGCGTGTTCAAAAATTGCGGAAAGCGACTATTAGCTATGGCAAGTCTACCAGTCCGCATCGAACAGCTGGGCTCCCACTGGACGGATTTTCATGAAATTTTATATTTGAGTATTTTTTGAAAACATGTCGAGAAAATTAACGCATTAATTTGAGTCGAAACGAATAATGGGTACTTTACATGAGGAACTACATACATTTTGATAACACCTTGCCCAATTCTTCTCAGAAAGACAAGTGTTACAGACAAAAGTTGCAGAGAAAATCAAGACACACATTTGATGTTAAAAAAACTTTTTCTTTTTCAGAAAATCTTAAGATAATGTAGAAAAACATGTCAGGTCACATATGACAATATAATACGGCGCATAGGCATTGCATTTAGGGTAACTAAGGCCGCGGACACAAAGCCAGAATATTGCTATTCAACGGCAAAAATGATTACTTGGACGAGCCTCACTGTTACGTCTATGCATATGTTGCCTGCCATCTTTATAATATTTAACGTGTGTAATCCCTCCGAGTTCCGCAAAATAGCGGGAACTGCTCGATACTGAAACTGAGAATATGTATGTATTTCAACTGGTGAAACTCGGTACTCTGATCCATGCTCGGTACATCTCCTGGCCTCTGTTGGTCGCAGCTGGAAGCGAGGGACCTCGTAACAGCCGTTGGCACCATTGAATAGTTGGCCACGTTTCTGTAGTGACGACTATTTACTGACATTTGCCTGTAAACATCAAACTCGATTGGAAGTGAGTAGTATACGTGTAAAATGGTAAGTATAAAATTTATTTATTGTTTCTCGTAATCGTTGTGGTACGATGTTACTGAGCTGTGTGTACCGAGATATTTTGTATTGCGGTCTATGTGTTTAGCTTAATTTTATATGCCTGTGCCCCTTGAACATTCCAGACACTGTTAATAGTCATGACAGGTTATGCGGCTTAAATAGTTTAAAATGGTTATGTTAAAGTTCGTAACTAGAAGTCAGAAAATGGGAAGGATTACTGCAACTGTTTTGTTAAGTTTCTTACTGATTGTGTATACGTTTTCTAGGTTTAAGATTTAAAATGTAACGTTACCCACAATTATGCAACAACTTGACCATCTAAATGCCAATTATTGTCGCTTTGTTGTTGGTAGCCTCTGAGAATGGATATAAAACGCAAGTTAACAGCTAGGTCTGACCGTGTGAAATGCGTGGATCTACACCCAACTGAACAGTGGATGCTGGCATCACTTTATAATGGAAATGTTCATGTCTGGAACCATGAGAGTCAACAGCTTGTTAAGTCTTTTGAGGTACGTATAATGATACATTGTCTTCAGATGAGTTTATAGTACAGGTAAGAACAGGAACTGCTCAGTTTGCATATCATGAGGATTCATTACTTTCTAAGTATGGGCACTAAAAATACCAACATTGAAAAACAACATGTTGCATAAGAATACGAATAATTCAGACACTGTAAATTTAGATTGGGCAGCGAAAAAAAATTTTCTTTTGTAAGAATAAAAATATCTTGACCTGAAAGAAATAGAAATCAGATCATTGAATCACAGCTACTACACTTGAAGCACTGTTAGTCACTGTTTATGTTTCTTTGATGTGTTGCATACACTGTGCATAAATATGCATAGGTATAAACAGAGGTAGTAAAAATAAAAACAACATAACATTATTTATTCAGATATTTGTCACTGAGGGTAGCAGTCTTATCTCCCATCCCAGATTACTTGGTCTGCATTCCGAAAGTGTCATTATAATTGGTTATGTCCAAAGCTGAAATTCGTGAGTACACAGAAGCTGACAAACCTAAGAACAAGAGTCTTATTCTGCAGGGACACACTGCCCACATGGGAAAGAGGGAAGGGGAAGCTGGTAAAGTAGAGTGAGGACATTGGTTGCATGTTCTGTAATTTGATATTTTGAAGTAATGGGGTAATATTAAGAGTATAGTTGTTAGCACTTATTACATCAGAGGATCTGCAATTAGATCTTCACCCAGCAACTGGCCATGTGCCCTTTCAGCTTTGTATGGTTATCCTTGTTCTGTCTCAGCTGTTATTTTGCAAAGCCAATGCACATATTAAATTTTTCTGGTTTGTAGATTATAAATGGTGCTAGGATACACTTTACAACATCTTGAAAACTTAACAGCAGCAGTGAAAGTGAAGGTACAGATCCAAAACTAGAAGTAAAGGAGCCAGCTGTCAAAGTGAGCAATCTTGTTGCTAAAATATAAGGGTTACAGTGGTTTAATTTTAGTTGCAGTGTAATGGTAAATGTAGATTTCTCATAGATCACATAATATTCTAACATATGTAATTATAATTGTAAATGATATTGGGGTGTTATAATATATCGTTGGTTTCACTGCCAATAAAGTCATAAATTTCTGTATTGGAAGTATTTGTGCTTAAAAGAACTAGTTGCAGCTGGATTTGTAGACTATTACATGAAATCATGCATTTTACTTGTACTGTTCCATTTGTGAGAGGTAGGGTACCAAGCATTAAGATACATTCTGCTAATATATCAGCTTCAGAATCGGAAGGGAATGGGAAGCACTGCTGCCACAATAGCTGAGATAGTGCCTTAACTTATTTTATTTAACCCATAAATGACAAGGTGGGTATTTCAAGAACATAATGACAAGCGTGGGTATTCTTTGAACAGAAAAAGATAAAATTTTGAAATAAATGGCATTTTGTGGAAAATGCAGCATATCTTAAGGGTGCAGCAAATGCCCTAATTGCCTAAATATATAAAATTAATTTCTTGGGGTGTTTTGTTTGTGTTCCCGTATGTGAATGTATGTCGTTTGAAGGTTAATGCACTAGTTCATGATGCTGTCAGCCCAGTTTTGTCTTTGTATTCAAATTTTGTGTGACATTTTAGTGTAGAAAGAAGGTCAGAAGCTTTGTAATTTGACTGTGTTTACTATATTAGTGAGGGGAAAGGTTAAAAATTCCTCAACTGTTACAATGATTGTGTTATCTGTGGAAAGTCTGTGACCATCTGGTACCAAGGTTTGTAAAGAGTGGAGCTGTTCATCCAGCCCACTATGCATTCAGAGCATGCCCAGCGATAATTTTACGTTTTACCTTTTTTTACAGGTCTGTGATTTGCCTGTAAGAGCAGCAAAATTTGTGCCCCGCAAGAACTGGGTTGTGACAGGATCAGATGACATGCAAGTTCGCGTATTTAACTACAACACTCTGGAACGTGTACATGCTTTTGAAGCTCATTCTGACTATGTGAGATGTATTGCAGTTCATCCTACTCAACCCTACCTTCTAACCAGCAGTGGTAAGTCATTATAGTGTAAGTAAAATTATAAAATATGAGCACGAAGCAAGTTTGCATGGTTGTTATGCTAGAGAAAATTTAGTGTTTAATAGGAACTGTGCTAGTTTAATATATTATACTTTGTAGTTCAGGTGAGAGGTATCTACCTAGGATGATAAATTTATGACTGATGCAGCTTCTCCTAGGCATAATAAAAATTATGTGGAATAATCTACTGCATGGCTTTTCTTCATTGACAGATGACATGCTGATCAAACTGTGGAACTGGGACAAACAGTGGTCATGTCAGCAGGTGTTTGAAGGCCACACACACTACGTGATGCAGATTGTTATAAATCCAAAGGACAACAACACATTCGCCAGTGCATCACTAGATCGCACTGTTAAGGTATCCAAATAGTTATGTAGATTGTCACTGTTCACTGTGGAGGTTATGAAATGCAACTTAAATCTACTAGCCACTAACAGAATATGTTCAGTTATTAACTTACTTTTCTTTTTATATCGATATTTGTATGGGAACTGACACTGGTATTAAATGTTTAATATTAAAGTCAGGGAATAAAAGTAAAACATTTAATACTTTACTTTCGCCATCTTACTCATAAATTTTATAATTCTACTTACCAGTCTCCCTTAACCCACCGGCATATTTTGATGACAGCCGGTCTATTTTATGCTGCTGCTATCACTCAAAAGACCCAGAAATGTCAAAATAATTTAATTGTAAGACAACAGGCATATAAAGAAGTTTTGTTACAGGTGTTGGTGACCTTATTGCAGAGATGATTAAACTTTTTAATTCCACATAACAAAACATTTGCTCAACATATACAGAAATGAATTTCATTCTTGAGCACATATTCCCACACCTAAATTAACATTCACTTACTAATGTATTATTTTTTGACCAAACTGTGTGATTTTAAACTGATATTTACATCTGTACGGTTTTGTATTCAGTTTGAAGGTATGGACAGATCGGTAATATGTTTGAAGCGAGTAATGAAGGTGCGGTTTCTGCTGTGGTTGTGGTTGGTATGTAATTCCTGACACACAATACACACACGTAAGCACCACTTCTCCCCGTGCACACTGTATATTCCCGGCCACTTTCTTGCTGCACTCACTGCACGTCACATCCACACAGTGACTGGAATTTTTCCACTAGCCACTCCACACATGAGTCTGACTCAGTGTTTATAAGAAGATGCCGTGTGGGCAATAAACTATTCTGGCTATGTGGGTGGACTAGTCCGCGGTGTCCCAGAGCGAGTCGTGAGGCCAGAGGGAATGGCTGGTGGTGAAGCTGATTCTGTGTCAACATGGAGGACGTATGCTGGCTTCAGGCGGTCAATGGAGACTGTCTTCGCAGCACCCTGGACCTTGAAGGTGTAGGTCTTGTCGCCCCTGTGAAGGACCCGGTATGGACCAACATACGGGGCTTGGAGGGCTCCCCGGAGGGCCCCGTGCCATAAAAAGACATGCGAGGCGGTGGCCAGGTCCTTGAAAATGAACGTGGATGGCGCAGTATGCCGGGAAGCTGGTATGGGGTGAAGCTTTCCAACGTGGACTTTCAGCTGGGACGCGAAGTCGGTGACGTCGGTGCATTCGGAGGGGGAAGGGGCGAAGAAATCCCCCGGTAACCACAGGGGAGAACCGTACACCAGTTCGGCTGATGAGGCTTTCAAGTCCTCCTTCCACGCACTGCGAATCCCCAACAGGACCAATGGAAGAGCTTCGGCCCAGTGTGCATCGGCATGGCACATGAGGGCGGCCTTCAGCTGATGGTGGAGCCTCTCGATCATGCCATTGGAGACGGGATGCCACGCAGTAGTCCGGGTTAGAGAGGATCTGGTAATGGTAGCCAGGGTCCTGAAAAGGCGGGCCTCGAATTGCCTGCCCTGGTCGGTTGTGATTTGCTGGGGGCAGCCGAAACGGGCAATCCAGTCAGAGACGAAGGCCTTAGCGACTTCTTCGGCGGTAATTTCAGACAGAGGGAGAGCCTCAGGCCAACATGTGTGTCTGTCGATGGCTGTGAGACAGTACCAGAAGAAACAGGCAGCGGCCCGACCAGGTCGATATGCACACGAGAGAAATGCGCCGACGGGAGGTCGAAACTCCCGAGAGGGGCCTTCACATGCCGCGTTACCTTGGACAGTTGGCAAGGTGTACACGCACGTGTCCATGCGCGGCAGTCTTTACGCACTCCTGGCCACACAAACTGCTGGGACACCAACTTGACGGTGGCGTAGGCCCCGGGGTGGCTAAGGCCGTGGAGGGTGTCAAAAACCTGGCATCTGAAAGGCATGGTTATAAATGGCCGCGGTTTTGGAGTAGACGTGTCGCAGTAGATATTGATGTCCGTCCCGGGAATGTGCACTGGTTCCAATCGAAGCCCAGAACCATTTTGCAGAACGTCTTGTAGCTCTGCATCCTGATCCTGGGAACTCGCAAGAGCAGGGTAATCAAGAGGCGCCATGAAGAAGTTCACTCTCGACAAGGCATCTGCCACAACATTGTCTTGACCTGAGACATGCCTGAAGTCGGTAGAGAATTGGCCAATAAACTCCAGATGATGGAATTGTCGTGGCGAGCATTTATCTGTCCGTTGCTGGAAAGCATAAGTGAGAGGCTTGTGATCCGTAAAAATGACAAAGTGACGGCCTTCGACCATATGTCAGAAGGACTTGATGGCCTCATACACTGCCAGGAGCTCACGATCGTACGGACTGTACTTTTGTTGGGTGTAGCTGAGCTTATGGGAGTAGAAAGCCAGGGGTTGCCAAGCGTCGCAGACACGCTGCTGCAAGACGGCACCAATAGCAGTATCAGAAGCGTCTGTAAATAAGGCCAACGCAGCAGATGGGTCTGGGTGAGCCAGAAGTGTGGCACGGGAGAGGCTAGCCTTGCAGTCCTCGAAAGCTTGGACCATGGTGGGTGTCCAGTCCACTGGTTAGGATCCTTTGACCTTGGGACCTGCTTACGCAGCATGGAGTGGTGCTTGTATGCTGGCGGCTTGTGGTATGAACCGCCGGTAAAAATTTAGCATGCCAAGGAAACGTCTGAGGTCTTTGTCCAAGACGGGCTGTTGGAAACGGTTGATTGCTGCAACTTTCTCCTCCAGTGGCTGAGTACCTGCAGCTGACACTGTGTAGCCAAGGAAAGTCACTTCCGTCACGCTGAAAACACATTTGGCTTGATTCAGCAAGACACCGTACTCGAAGCGCTGGAACAATGTATGCAGGTGTTGCTCGTGCTCTTCCTCAGAGGCGGAGGCGACCAGCACGTCATCTATATAGGCATAACAGAAATCCAGGTCTCTGAGAACCTCATCGATGAACCGCTGAAATGTTTGCGCGACGTTTTGGAGCCCAAAGGACATATATGGGAATTCGAAAAGCCCAAAGGGCGTGATGATGGCTGTTTTTGCGATGTCGTCCGGATGAACTGGAATCTGATGGTATGCTTTCACCAAATCTATCGTGGAGAAGATTTTCTGGCCAGCAAGTTGTTGCGCAAAGTCGGCAATGTGCTGAACGGGATATTGGTCGGGGATCATCCTAGCATTCAGGGAACGATAGTCGCCACAGGGTGTCCAGCCGTCTTCTTTTTTGGGGACGAGGTGGAGGGGCTATCAGATCGTCGAGTGGTGCCATTTCGTAGCATTTCCTCGAACTCGGATTTCGCGGTTCGGAGGCGGTCCGGTGCTAGCCGCCGTGGGCGCAAAGTTACAGGTGGTCCAGGCGTGGTGCAGATGTGATGGACCATAGAATGCCGGGGTTCACGGAGAATACCAGCAGAACGGATTACATCCGGAAAATCCTGCAGCAGTGCGTGATAGCGAGAGTTTCCGCCGAGGACTTTAATGTGGCCGCCGTGCGTTCCTATCAAGGCGCCGTTGACAGTAAGGTTAGTGATGTTGTCATTGAGGCGTCGGTGTCTCATGTCGACGAGTAAGTTGTAGAAGCAGAGAAAGTCCAAGCCGATGATTGGTCCCGTTACGTCCGCGACGACAAATTGCCATGAAGCCAAAATCCAAACGTTGGGTGATACAACCGTAGGTGTGTACAGTAGAGCCATTTGCTGCGAATAACTCATAAGTAGTCTGTGTCCGGCGTTCTCGAAGGCGGGAACAGGGGTAGACGCAGAGATCGGCGCCTGTGTCGACCAAGAAACTCATCTTTGTGAGCTGATCCGTCACATAGAGGCGGCTGGTTGAGTTGTTGCAGTTGCTCGCCGCCACTAGCGACTGCCTTCCATGTTTCCCTGGTGCCACATATAGGGCGCGGTGCATCTCTTTGCACGCTCTTTAAAATGGCAGTGGTACCAGCAGATATCAAGGGCTGATGACTGTCCCGCAGGGCGTGGCGAACGTCTTGCGTGCCGTTGTGTTTGCGATGGTGAACGCAGACGAGAGGGGTTCGTGGAAAGTGCCGTGACTTGCCGAGCCAGCTCATCAATACGGGCGGTTAAAGTACAGTTGTCATCACCAGATGAAGACACACAGGCGACACAGGGAGGAGGCGTGACTTCCGCTATTTTATCCGCCAGCTGTGCCACGTCGTCTAAGGAAACCTGCACCTGCATGGTGATAATGGCCTGAATATTTGGCGGCAAGTGATTCGTCCACAAAGTGCAGAGAAAATCGGATGGCACTGACGGGCCGGTGAGAGTCTGGAATTGCCGGAGGAACTGGGTTGACCTCCGGTCACCCATCTCCTCGTGCATCAGGAGCTGGTGGACTCACTGCTCCTCGGAGAGCGACAGATGTCTAATCAACTCAGCTTTGATTCTCTCATAACAGCCTGTGGGTGGGGGGTTGGTTATGACATCCTCCACCTCCGCTGCATATTTGTTGTCGAGGTGTGAAATTACGTAGTAAAGTTTCGTCGCGTCCTGTGTGACATTCGCCAAAGCAAACTGTCCCTCTATCTGCGCGAACCACAAGGCGGGCTTTTCAGGCCAGAAAGGCGGAACGCGAATACCGACGCGGTTGAGCGTGAATGAAGAATTGGGTGGTTGCTCTGGCTGTGTTGAAGGTTCCGCGTCTTGTTGCATAATGTATCACGTCGGCAGACGGTGCGTGTTTAGATCACGTCGGGGTCACCAGTGTGGTTTCTGCTGTGGTTGTGGTTGGTATGTAATTCCTGACACACAATACACACACGTAAGCACCACTTCTCCCCGTGCACACTGTATATTCCCAGCGACTTTCTTGCTGCACTCACTGCGTGTCACACCCACACAGTGACTGGAATTTTTCCACTAGCCACTCCACACACGAGTCTGACTCAGTGTTTATAAGAAGGTGCCGTGTGGGCAATAAACTATTCTGGCTATGTGGGTGGGCTAGCTCGCCGTGTCCACCACAAAGGGATGGGTGGATCGGTACTATGAAGTGAGTAATGAAATAAGGAACAACCATATGAGAATAGAGACATATTGAAATATGTAACATTGCAGGTTTGGCAGTTGGGATCATCAACACCTAATTTTACTCTCGAAGGCCATGAAAAAGGTGTAAACTGTGTTGATTATTATCATGGTGGTGATAAACCATATTTGATTTCTGGAGCTGATGATCGCCTTGTTAAGATATGGGACTATCAAAACAAGACATGTGTACAAACCTTGGAAGGACACGCACAGAATATTTCTGCAGGTTAGTATTTCCATTTTTTACTGTCAGTTGTGTTGCGATGCTTGTTTTTGTAGGTTTGGCTAATAACGGAAAAGAAAGTATTGAACTTTATCTGAAAAGGTATTAGTGAATGTCACAGATGAGTAGTTAGCAATTCTGCTACATATTTAACTGTTCCTGATACCATTTCTGATGTCAGTTCTCAGCCCAGAGGGTTGTTATACTGAGTAGTTTGTTTGTGGTTTTCCTCCAGTGAAATTCTGGACATATTTTTAAAATAGGCCACAACTACTTCCTTCCACATCTTTCCCAAGCCAACTTCCACAATTATCCTCACATTTGACACTGTGTGTATTTGTGTGTGTGTGTGTGTGTATATATATATATATATATATGCATGTATAATAATTGAATTTATTTTTGTTTTTACGTTGGTTTATGTTTGAATAAGACATTTGTTATCCTTGTGTGTTCTTGAGGAACGGCATAGAAAATGAAAAACTGCACAAAGAGTCTGTTAGGCAGGTGTGTTGATTAAGGCTTAAATGTCTGAAAGCAAAGGCTGCAATTTTCTGTGCACAGTGTGACATTCACAGTTCTAAACTATTGCACGTTGCTTTCATGAAATTTAAAGGTAAATAGGTAAATATTGGTACTCTGTGCCTTTGCATTTACTGTATTTCTTTCATGGAAATTCAGTTATAAATCAGACCTTATTCTTACATAGACCAGCATTACACACAAGAATTAAATTCCTGCCCATATGCTAGCAATGCAGCTTTTCATTAAAATGATAGAAATGCTGATTTGATAGTATATATATATATAGTTGTTTATTGTGTGTATAAAACATTAATCATTTTAAATGCTGTGACATGATCAGAAAATCACTTCACAGCATAATTTGCTTTTTATCAGTCTTTTCTAACAAGATTTTGCAGACAAAAGAGAAAGTTGAGTCCACAAATAACACTTAAAAAATAACAATAAGACAGAGAAATAGATCTCATTGAGTTATGAAATTTTAGGTTCTCACAGTGGTGTTTATGTAGGCTTACATTTACTAGGATATGACATTGTGTCAGTTGATAGATACTTACCAATGTTCTATAAAACTGACATGGTGTCATGTCCCAGAAAACATGAGTCTTTGTGTTGAGATGTTTTTGTCTGTCTGGGTGTGTTGTATGCATACACATCTGCAGTGTGTACGTGTATCATTCCATTGATGGTAATATGAAAAGAACATGTATAATGTGGAATAAGAAACCAACTAGATGTCACTTAGTATTATATTTATTTCTCCTTTATAAGTTGCTCAACATGTTTTGGGCTACCTTGTGCCCATCTTCAGGAGCTGACGACTTAGTGGTATTT
>Ga0123355_10020105_pt1 | contig 10649 bp, 11 predicted proteins | sample TergutEmb28metaG_3_FD_89872 | JGI IMG/M metagenome (GOLD analysis project Ga0123355, IMG submission 89872) | Embiratermes neotenicus P1 segment gut microbial communities from Petit-Saut dam, French Guiana - Emb289 P1 | ecosystem: Host-associated > Arthropoda: Insects > Digestive system > Gut ... | reverse complement strand
CATTCGTAACCTGGTCTTGGGATGGAAGATGATTGGGGAGCTTGATGCGGTGGTAAATAGATAATATTTTACCATTGGCGGGAATCGAGCTTCGATTCTTTAGTCCCTGTGTTGACTGAGCTGTCCCTGTGATGACTGGGCGGTCCCTGTGATGACTGGGCGGTCCCTATGATGACTGGGTGGTCCCTGTTCCCGAAACCCCATGTAAATAAATCAGTTTAAGATCCCTGTTGCCGGTGTGCTAGTGTGTCACACATTCATAGAAAACACAATCCGCTTGTGGTTGCTGAGCAGGATCAAACCGCAAACATCGCTAAGTCATTTCAATTGTCCAATTACACTGTAGCTTGCAGCCACGCTATTTGCCTGTCACATTAACCGCACCCCCCTGCAGCCCCCTACCCCCTGTCGCCTCTACCTGCCGTCTCTCCAGACTTCTAATTTCTTATCTTGCTCAATTTCTTCAGGTTTCCACGTATTCTCGGTTGCAAGTGGGCTGTCATAACGATAGTCATTTGTTAATGTTTGTGTCTGTTGGTAGAGGTGCAGAGGGGGAAAGTGAGGCTTGAGAAACGGCTGTGTCTGCGAGCTGAAATCCGTTTCACAGGAGAAAAATATTGTTTGAGGTTGTCGGTGGTCGTAAGTATAGTCAGTTTTATTGAAGGCTGTAGTGTTGGCAGTAAATTGTCAGTAGGCAAGTGAAGGATCTGGCTGTCTTTCCTGTAAGGTAGGCAGTCCGAACAGCAGCTGCGGCAGGCCGTACTGACGTCAGCGGCTTTGCCACCTGTGTGTAATTAGACACTGCATGGTAGGATCTCGATGTTCGTGACCAATTGGAACCTATAATACCGTCACGAACATCGGAATACATGTTCATCATAAAACGCCTATTTGGTTGCAAGGACCAATGACATACAAGTAAACAAATGTAAGAGCCAAAGGGCGTAAAGAGCAGCGAAGTTTATGTTTAATAAAATATCGCGTACTTTTGGAAGCATGTCGTGCATTGGGTGGCAGAACGAGAGTCTTGTTCTGTAGAGCAGAGAAGCAGTCAACTGCATTTGGTGGAAGAGAGAGCTTTGCTGAGCTGGGAGTGATCTGCGCAGTAGCAGGAGGGTGCGGGACACCGACACACCAGGCACGTGGTCTTATCCTGATTCTCCGGAATCAGTCACGAAGAGTTGTAACAGTGGTATTAAAATGGGTGATCACGGAAGGTCGGATTACCGAACATCGAGGTTTACGAATATCGAGCCGAAGGACATTTTTAAGACAAGGATGACTTATAACAGCAGGCCATTGATTTTATGGCCGGAATAATATTTGGGGAGGACTACAGATCATGAAACTCCCCAAGATGCAGTGTTCTGCAGTCTGCTGCTGCTCCCACCTTGCACCCTGAGCCAGTGTTCAGCTCGCAGTGTGAGGGACGAACTGCTGCCGGTTACTGTAACAGTGTGTGCCACAGTCAGCGGCTGTATGAATATTGCAGGCTGTTGGTACTAAACACTGTTAGACAGACAGACAGTCTGTAGCTGTCCAACTGAACTACCTCTGGTTTATTTAACTGTACTGTCAACAGATCTGATTGTCTCCCAGCCAGAGGCCCGGGTTCAATCACAGACCACCCAGTGTGGCGCTTGTAGTGTACAAATTGACACTGGGACAGATTTTTCTCCCAGCACTAACCTGTTTCCCTATCAGTATGATTCCATTTAGGCTGCATCAGTCTGTCATCCAGGGGACGGACAGTGGGCCCACTGGAGGTCATTTCCACAGACACAAGACAGCAGCAGTGACTGTCATTAATCGCCCAGTCGTGAAGGTGTTTCTGTTTGTCTCTATCCGTGTGTTGTGTATTTGCAAGTGCGTCTCTTTGCATTCCGCCGACATTTGTGTGTACAAGCTGTTGTCAGCGCGAGTTCCGCTTTCATTTCCTTTATCCTCGTTTCTTTGTGCAGTCCGTCCAACTCTGTTCCACCGTTCGTCTCAGTATTTCATATCAGCGAATGTAAATGTGCTGTTTCCTGTTGTTTACCTTCCTACATGCATGTGTCGCTACGGCTAGACTACGTGCTGTATGTACAGCGTATCCTAGAAGTCGCTGTACCAGACTGTACCCACGTTTCATTCAGGGAAGCGCTGCTACACTTATGGCCCATCACAGGCAGGAAGTGACAGTGGGGAGCTGCAGAAATTGTTCGAACTGCTGTACGCCGTGTTCGGTTTGTGTCTTGGCTGTACTAAGCACTGATTCGTAAATAGAAACAGTTTCCCTCTAATGTGTGATCTCTGTAAATTGGCTTCTCGGACACTCGGTATATATATTCTTCCCGTAGGTCTGGTGGCCGCACAGTTCTGTTGGTGTGTCCTGTTACTTTTGGAGATTACAAATTGCAGTTTTGTATCCTTCTGTCCTTCACGTAAAGTTGGTGTGCATATTCATGTTACGTAACTTCCGGTTACTAGAGATTGGGAGGAATGCGGAAGGAATGGGCCGTAGTGTATTGTGACGTAGCCTTACCTGGAGGGACTCTGAAAAACCACGAAGAATTTCGATGACAGTAGCCTGTCTTCGGTCCGACATTTGAAGTGGAGACTCTCGAATACGAAGCAGGAGTGCCAGCAGCTCGGTATAGCGTTCACAAGGTGCCGGTGAACGATCTGAGTGCGACAAGGACGCTGGCCGTCTGTTTTGTGTTGTTCCAAATTGTGAACCTTTCCCGCAGCAACCGGTGGCAGAATATTGTGTTTTGAGGGCCTTGTAATATCCCAGCGACAATAATACTTTTTGTGGCGGTCCATGCGTGAAAAATACATATTTAGTTGGAGCTTTGAACATCTGGCCATGTACGGCGTGATAATATTGAAATGGAGCGTAGGACAATACTGTGGCACTGAGCGAACTGGATTTGTCTTGCTCGGTATGGAGACCAATACTTCCTTGCAGTGACGTATCGATACGCTGAATCCATATCGATATTGAGTAGTTTCCGACATAGCACATCGACGTATCGATAACGGCAGACATCTTTGTTTGTTTCCACCAGGCGGACTACAGTCGCCATTTGGAAGAGATCGCGACGCGCACTGAGCGCCACCTGTTGGCAGCAGTCAAACGACGGCTGATGGCGAGGGAGAGCTGTGAGCTGCTGGCCACGTGGGAGCAGTTCAGACAGCTGGCTAACCAAGGTATTGCCTGGCAACACAGCACCTGTATGTTGACACTTCATTTCGGGGGGGGGCCTTGTTAGGTTTCTGGGCTTGGCTAGCAAGAGCGAGGTCAAGAGAGTGCTGACAAACTGTGGCTTGAAGTTGAGGGCCACAGAATTTGAATGTGCTCAGGGGAAATTAGTACCCCCCCCCCCACCCCCCCTCCCAGGCTTTTCCTCATTTAGAAAAGTCGTGGTTTTGTAAAGGGTTTTTTTATACATTGACTTAGTAACTTTTTGTAAGAATATAAGTATGATTATTGTTTGAAAATTAGTGGACTTTGTGACAGTTTGGCACTATCAGAAAGCCTGAGAATCGTTTCTGTAAAAGTGTTCTGTGTGTGTTACTGTACCATTAGTAGATGTTGTGCACATGTGCAGCTGTTAAGCACAATAAATTCATTTATAATACACACACAGACATCCCCCACTGAAAGTCAGTAATCTGTTCCTGAAAATCAGACATTCTGCACAAAGATGCTAACCAGGAGCCTATTTCCCATTATTTTAAATCTTAAAAAATTACAGTGTGTTACATTGTGAACCCAAAACCCCAGCCATCTCCCAAAACATAACTAAAGCACGGCAAAATGCATGTATGTAACAAACTGCCATGTGTATGGCTGTAAAATGCTAAAAATTATGCTAAACTTATTAATATGGTTGTTAACAAACAGTTGCTTTGTATGCAGTAACTTGCACAGTCAGCATGCACAGCATTCTGTTTCAATGTTTTACTGAGTTTGTGGATTGTTAATGTAATATTTTCCCGTATAAACATTGGCCAAAGAATGATGTAGTGAGAGATACGAACGTTCTGTGAAGTTTGGGTGTGAAAAACCAAGAGGTGTTCTGCCAGGAAGCCGTAACCCTGTTTCTTTGAGGATGAAAATGTACAAGCCATCACATTCACATCACAATGTTACAGAGAGAAGATCAATGAATTTATAGCCCCAAAGCTTCCACCATACCATAACATTTGGTTTCAACAAAATTGTGCTATAGCCCACATGGCAGTGATTAAAATGGCTGCACCTTGCCATTTGTTTCCGCAGCAGATGACGTCTCGTTTAAGTGACATGCCATGACCACCCCTTTCGCCGGACCTAACAGCACCTGACTTTTTTCTGTGGGGTTATTTGAAAAGTAAAGTGTACATTAGATGCCCTGTAGACTTAAATGCACTCCAACAAACAATAGAGACAAAATTGCCAACATTTCAGAAGAAGCACTTCAATAAGTTATTTCCAGTTTCTCAAATTGTGTGCACTTGTGCATTCAGGAAGGTTTTGGCCATGTAAAAGACATTGTACACAAAAAGTGAAACAATGTAAAAAGAATTTAAACACAGTAGTAAATTTAATGTGCTAAAATTGATATAAATTGCTATCAGTAAAATTTTTTTAGTATTTATAATAAATTCACTATGTCTGCCACTGCCGCACTGTGTATATGTATGTATGTATGTATGTGTGTATGTGTGTATTTAGTTATGTCTCCCCTTGTTTCTTCATTTGTTTTATGGTCATATAATGTGTGTCCTCAAACTGACCTCAGAAATTTCATCTCCGCTGTTTCCTTTCATCTTGCATGCCCTTTTATTAAAGTCCAGTTGTCACACCCATACAGGAGCTGTGGTACTATGGTTGCCTCTTGTAATTTCAACATTCTTTTATTATTACTTGTTTAAAGTGTGCTTCATCGAATTATTTTACATGTCCCTTGCAGTCCACATACATTAATAATTATCTGTAATAAGAATAATTTTGCAGTGCAATAAAATCATATGGTTTTGTCCACAGAAGTGCAACAGCAGACACTCGTTACTGAGAGCGAATTATTCAGACATCGACTGACTGTCTTGCAAGACATAGTGACTGCATTGTTGACTGACAGTCAGCATCAGCAGTTTGGTGGACAGACTAGTTTGGCTGAACTGAGGAATCTGGAGAACAGACTCAATATATTGGCTCAGAATGTGGCGAAAACAGGAAGCCTTAATGCCGGTGGCAAGTTTGAATGGATCGACAGTGTTCTGGTGAAGGTATGTACTGTGTGTGATTTGAGATTGGCATTGCAGTGTTGCTGGGATGTGCTGTGTCACAGGGTCAGCAGGTCCTGACATTTGTAAGGATATAAGTACCTTCATCTGCAGGGTCTAGCAGTCCAAGACCCATCCCAGAAGATTGTTGTCTGTAGGGTGTGTTGTGTTTATTTAAGGTGATACCTACACAGCACCTGAATGGAAGTGGAGGAGGGAGCTGATGGAATTTGTTGAAAACAGCTGAAGTTTTTATGGTATTGTGCATGAAGGTAAAGACAAAGTTGTACCTATGCACTCCATGAAGGTGTATGGATGAGTCGAGGTATAGCTCCATTTATTCATAACCTTGACACTAGGGGGTCAGATCTACACCCCGGTTGCTTAACCCCTAGGGAATTATCCCCCAGGTGGTTTATAACAACTGATACTGTACAGTATCATGCAGTATTTTAGAACAACAAAGTGTGCGCAGTGATGTAACATGTGATAACCAAGCATGTGTTGCTGCAGCACATTTTATTCCAAATGGCTCATATAAATATCCTGAAGTTTGGCATGCAGAACATGCTTTGTTAGTTGTATTTAGCTAACTATGTGGAGCAGAGTCCTTCTTGAAAAGCTGATAATTCCTGAACTAGTCAAGAAATTTGATGCATTTAATGGAACCTGAAGGCTCATCCCCACGGTCACAAGAGCCCGCCACCTGTCCCTGTCCTGCGACAGGTCACTGAGCCTTATCTGTACTGTGCTGTTGCTTGTGTATTTCCAAAACATCTATCCAGGTCTGGGGCTCTGTGTTATCAGTTGTAACGTGTTATGCCTTTTTGGTGAGGAGTGGTTAGTCCCTCACCCAACCATTGAGTTGGAGAATCACCCCTTGTTCCCTGTCCACAACTGCTTAATCAATACATTCTCAGCTACTCTCCATATCTGGAGGCCATCTCCTCAATCCACAACCTGAGTATGTGCCATGTTGTGGTGATGGGGACACATTTATCACTGTTACCTTGTGATCGCAGTGTCTGCAAGATGGCTGCTGGCTGCTGGTGGATAACGTTAACTTGTGTTCCCCTGCTGTATTGGATCGTCTAAATGCCCTGCTGGAACCCGGTGGCACTCTTACCATTGGAGAGAGAGGTGTCGGTCCTGATGGCCAGCTTGTGACTGTCAGCCCCCACCCAGGCTTTAGGCTCTTTCTAACCATGGATCCTCACAATGGAGAAATATCAAGGTAAGAATCAAAATTAGCTTCAAGTCATGTTCTGTGAGCTGTGGCTGTTCATTAATGAGACTGGTTTTGGAGGTTACTTAAGTAATTAAATTATTGCATCCGTGTGTTTCTCCTGTCATCAGTTTCTGTGGGAGTCACATACAGCTGCACAGAGCCTTCCAGTGCTCAGAGCATCTGCTGAAGTTATTTTGTGAGAGTGCTTTAAGTGATTGCTGTCTTCTTCATACACCTGCTGTAACAAGTGGAAAGTTTTGGTGGCCGTTCTCTTGAATTTCACAAGATATTGTGTGTGTGTGTTTGTTTGTTTGTTTGTTTGTTGCTAACTTTTGTACTGAGCATGATTTCGGCAAGCTAATGACACTGATTATAAAAAAAATTCTTGGTAAATGCTGCGACAGTCTAACAGTATGTGGTTTGGCAAGTGACTGGGTAACAGATTCAGTGGTAACTAGTATGCGTCTGTTGATCAGTAGTCAGGGTGGGTCTCGTTATTTAGTAGCCACACCTCATAGTCCACCTAGTAATCAAAAAAATTTTCACTGGGGTAAGTGGAATTATGTTACTTTTCTGTGACATATGAGGTTTTTACGTCTCTTTGTCTTTAGATTGTTACATGGTGCCACTGCCCTGAAGATCATAATATAGATCAGGGTTTCTTGAACTCTGTCACTTGCATACCAGTAAATGAAAGTTAACAATCTCAGTGTGCCACCAATATTTTTCTGTTTTTATATAAAAAAGCTGAAATTGGAAAGACTGGCTGAGGCTGAGAGCAGGGATAAGTTATACAATGTTTCCAGCAATGCTGCATACTCGCAGCTGTATGTGGCTTGTGTTGTGCATTCTCATAGAATACATTGATGTTTTGATTAGGACAGAACACACCCACATCTGTGTTACGTCTGTGATGAGACTGGGGCACTGTAACTAAAGGTTTAGGTCTTCTGAAATGTTGTGCTGTGTCAGCTGGCAAATAGTTACTGACGTTGCTCATGACAGTAGTGTCAGTATGTTCAAGGTCCAACAGTCTTCTTGTTCTGAAAACTCTCTTGACCCTGAATTTGAAGACACTGTAATGCTTTGAAACAACAGTACCGGTATACTCAAATACAGCTTAACATCCAGTGAGATTTGATTCTTCATCAACACTGCTTTGAGAACCTCAAATCCTGAATTTGTTTTAAACGTTTTGAATTCTTAGGTGCCATTTCAGTTGGACCATTGCAAACCAGCTTCCGTGTCTCCCAGACTGAGTGGTCCTTCTTAATCATTAACTTATGATTGATGTACACAGCGTATGATAATTGCTTACAGGGCCATGAGAAATCGTGGCGTAGAGATCTATTTGTTGGGCCCTCAGGAGGAACAGTATAACATGTTGGATCTTCGGTCCCTGCTGTACCTTGCTGGCTTCAGGGCTGTGAGCCAACAGGATGCCCTGCTGTCTGTGCATCAGATGATGAAACAAGGTGAATATGTTTGTGACATGGCTTCACGTCAAGTCAGCACAGCAGCCATAGTAGCGTTCTAACATTATGCTGCAGCAAGTGTAACTGATGCTGTTTTTTGTGTTCTTAAAGTTTAGCCACAACAGTGGTACTGTTCTGTAATCGAAACTGAAGTAACATACAGCTGGGCCAAGCTGCAGCTCAGGGTGTTCATCTGTGGCTTCTTGTCATGGAGGCCCACAGTTTGAACCCAGGGCACTTAATGTGGAAATAGTGGTGTACAATGCAGTATTGGGACAGGTTTTTCTCCAAGTACTCCAGTTTTCCCTTCTCGTTGTCTTACAGCTAATGCTTCGTACCCATTTGTTTTATCCATCACCACTGCTACATAGTCTGGACTACTGACAGTGTCATTTAATAAAACATGTGAAAGAAAACCTACAAGTAGGTTTTTGATAAAATGTCATTGCTAGAAACATATTCAATGAATATAGAACTATTAATGCCTACACTTATTTTGTTGGCCAGTGTTGGTGGTTTCTATTAACCATATTGGAGAATAGTAGCCTAGTTTAGCCTAGTTTTCTAAATTCACTTAAAATGAATTCACCATTTTGTTTTTGCATTAAGAGTTGAGAATTTATATTTCAATCTTGTGCTAAAAACATTTTCATTGTGTTTGATTCTTGAACCTGCCAGTCTGCAGACACATTATATTATTTGCCAAGCAGAGTGAAACTTTCATTGAACTTTCCAGTGAACAGGTCAAAGTTAAACAAAGTTTTTTTTGCACAAATGGTACATGCAACTGTTCTGTCCATGCCATGAAGGCATAGAGGGAGGGTGGCAGATGGCATGGGACATTTTATTCTTAACCTCAGTACAGGATGGAGGTGAATGATCAGCTTCATGCTCCAGTCACTTTAACCATGGAGAAAGAACCCCTGGCACCCATGGAATATGCGGCTGGATAGGCCTCAGAGTCAGCATAGACATTTTGGAGAAGAGAAAATAAAATCTCTTGGCTTGGCTGGGTTTCAAACATCATTATCCAGTCCATTGCCTGGTCACTATACCTCCTGAGCTATCCTACTTCCTGTAATTCAGATGTCATGTACATAAAATGTATATTTAAAGTCACTGTGTAGCATTATAGTATATTGAAGTTATCTGATGTTTTGGACATTACCATTTTGTAGGCTTTTTAAAAAGACAGTGTTTCTGAAACTAGATCAGTCTCCACCGTCAGGTTGGTAGGAGAGGTGCTGATTGTGCACTGTTTTCCCCATTAAAACTGTCCTGAGAGAGGCTTGCTAAAGAGAGACAGATAGGTGGCTCTCTGTAACTTTGTGTTGATCATAAACCTACATAGCGTGCAGTGTCCAAAACACTGTTCAAGTATACTACAAAACTTTATTTTCAAATTTTGATGTTCTGTATTGTTGTTTGCAGGTGCATCTGAACCCACAATATCTCAGCTGTTGCATGCAGCCCACCTGATATCACAGCAGATATCTCTAGGCCAGTCTCACTATGAAGCCTTTGTATCCAGTTGCAGTGATGTCTATATCAAATCATGTGTAAGAAATGTCTCTGGATCATCAGGCTGTTCAGATTTGAAACAAAAGTTGTACCAGCTCTTGACGCAGACACTACGAAGCAGCTCATTCGTGCAAGGAGTCTGTAGCAGTCAATTAGATGATAAATTTTCAATGGATGTTTTCACATTGATGACTCCAAAACTGAGACGTAATGCATCATACGTTGTTCTGAAACAGCAGGGTGCAGTACTGAATACTTTGCTAGAAGCATTAGTTTCATCTGAATTAAAGTGCTCTGAGGAACTGATGAAAACAGGAAACATGAATCATTTTCCAAACACTCAGTCACTAAATTTCCTGTTGGATATTTATGATGACAATGTTATGGGAAGCAAAGTGGCAACAGCTGTGAAAGTGACTGACATCATTCCATGTTTTCTGCTTATGTTCTATGCAGCAGCTACTCATAGTGATGTTGAGCTTCGACACAAATGGCTTTTGGAGTTGATTGCCAAGTGCAAGAGGAATTCTCAAGGGGCAGCAGATATTTTGAAGAAATATCAGTTAATGTCAGAAATTTTGAAGAGAACTCTTTGTGAAGCCTTTTCTTCGTCTCTGAATTTTCACAAAAATCTTGTGCAAAGTGTGTGCAGTGTAAGTGATTTACCATGGGATATTCGCTGGCTTCCAGACATTGCAGCATTTTGTGATCCAAAGTGTTGTGCATGTGGAGCAGTGAATAAATTGTCACTGCTGCTTTGGTTCACAGTGAAGAAAATGCAGACAGAAGTAGTGACTGGGGAAATGAATCCTGGCAAACAGAAGTCTCTGACAGTGATGGAATATTCAGCAGCATTGATGCATGGTGAGTGAGGGACCTGCTTCAGTTCTTCTGTTGATTATTTGGCTTGTAATTAATTGCCATAATTCATTATGTTTACTTCATTGAAAGTCATTCAGTTCTTGTTTCCAGTTAGCCCCATAAATCAACTGCAATCAGCTGCCTCTGTGTTAACTCATAATACTCTGTGTATATTTATTCTACTCTCCATGCTTAAGTAAAAAGTTGGAGTATGAGATCTCCTATGCCGTGTATGTGTGTGTGTGTGTGGGGGGGGGGGGGGGGGGGGGGGGGGGGGCACGACTGGGGTGCGGCCCCGGACAACCCACCCT
>Ga0123355_10020103_pt1 | contig 10650 bp, 7 predicted proteins | sample TergutEmb28metaG_3_FD_89872 | JGI IMG/M metagenome (GOLD analysis project Ga0123355, IMG submission 89872) | Embiratermes neotenicus P1 segment gut microbial communities from Petit-Saut dam, French Guiana - Emb289 P1 | ecosystem: Host-associated > Arthropoda: Insects > Digestive system > Gut ... | reverse complement strand
GGAATATTCTCTTACCTCTGGCAATCAACGCTTAAAACTGTTAAAGGCCAAGTCAAATGCTCTAGGTCCTATTACTATTACATGAACTCACGTTTTTACGTACAAAAAGAGGTCAAACACTGTAACAGTACGAAATCAGTCAATTTCATCTAGAGGTGTCACAATGCAATAACGCATTCATGAAACGTCTTTCTGTATCGAATACATTCAACGTCAATTATTTCTGACTTGGTTTGGTAAGTACTTCAATCTGAGCGTCTCTAGTTCGTTGGTAAGACTACGAAAGCTCAGGCCTGCAGTCTAAAAAATCAGTGGCCGAATATCAGCCCATTTCAGCTGCCACATAACCTTTATTTCTCCAACCAGTTCTATATATGTGTTAATTTTAATTTCATAAGTGCCTGTCACATTATGATTCGTGACGCAGCTCCCAACCTACCTACCTGTCTGCCTTTCGATCATCCAACCATATAGAAAACCCTTAACGGATGAAAATCTGTCGTTATTCTGTCCCCCCCCCCCCGTAGCACGTCAAGCTTACATTTACTGATACAAGCGAATGCAGGAAACAATGTCATTAAGTAGCAGTCAATACGCACTTGCCGGCCTACGCTTCGGTCAGTATCTGAGTCTTTACTTTGGCCGATAAAAATATAGAGATAGCAGCGCCGTGTGTATGTACAATCAAGCTGTCTTTCAAGAACTGGTAAAGTTCGTGCATATTTAATGAAACTGATATTAAAGTATTTTTAAGTGGTTATGAAGTGTAACAGTAGATCAATAAAAGCAGTATTTGCAGGAATCAAAGAGAGAAGAGATGTCAGATTTCAACGGCATTTACAGTATACTGGTCACATAATATCGACCTCCTTCCCTTTCCCACAATAATGCGCTACTATCTGGGCAGCTGGCCTGTATTTATACACCTGTTCGTATTCTCCTGTACCAGCATTGTTTGCAGTGGTTGCTTTCTAGTGAGATACTTCTGTACATTGATATCTGCAGTATGACACATTCGAGGTTAAGAAATGTCAATAACACTGGCCCGCTGCAGATGCACATTTTCTCTGCTGTGCCTTGGAGTAGTCAAAAGTTACCACTGGGGCAGAAGTAAAGTTAAAGGTACCCTGTACCAACACTCTGAACCCTGATATTTATTTATATCATATCTAACAATTCAGTTCCTAACTTAGAGGAAACGCACTATTTCATCATTACAAGGGCGAAGCGGTTCAAACCAATAACTGCTGCTTACAAAGAAACCCATACGAAAAGCATAAATACACTGTGAGGGTAAAATGCAGTGTTGAAATGGGGCAGATTAACGTGGTACTCACAGCAACCACAGAGCTTTTTTAAGGAGTCAGTTAAATATGTCAGGAACGACTACAAGCAAGTGAAGGTACAGGTCCGCTCTTCTTAACTTCGGCACTTGTTTCATCTGGAGGCGAACAGTCTGTTAAACGCCCCGACCGCCCGCGTAACTCCGGGAAAGGAGCACATGTACTGTACCAATTAGGCAGGAGGCAGTCTGGACACAGTTGCGAGCAGGAAAGTCTCCATCTGTGCCGAGAAGAAAACCCCGATTACCCGATCTTGCAACCCGTGGCTCTACCCGGCTCACTAGCTATTACGGTACACCCCAATTACATGTTAACGGTTTATTATTTTTATTATTATCTATATCATCATCATCATTATTTACTGCTGAAAAGCACTTTATTAGCGTCTTAAGGACTTGAAATTACGTTATTATGCTGAACGCCACATTCTTTAACTACTTCTTTCGCACATGTGTTGTTGTGTTGGTCGGATACAATCCTTCACCCTTGAATTACAATTGAGCATGCGTTCCCACATGTGCAAAACTGTTTTGCTGCTACTCGATTCGCTGCGGAAGAACGTCCAGTAAGCATGCTCCAGTTCGGTCACCCGCTGTAAATTAAACATGCTTCCCACTTTGTTTTAAGCTGCAAATTAATAACAATATTAACTACAAGATGTTTTACACGTAAAAACGTACATTATCAAAACATGTGGCAACAGAATATGAAACTAACTTCATGCGTCAGACAGAAAATGCTTGTGAACCGCTGTTCTAGCCTGCTGCGAAACAGAATTAAGCCTGATATAATTATACAAACTAGACCTCTATCACCATCGCATGGCATATAAAGTGGGAGATTTCAAACGCGTATTCGATATTTTAAATACTGCTCATTATGGTTGCGTCCCCATACGTATATAGGTCATTAAAGCGAAGTTATACGAGGTTTTCGAATTAAGACACTGCGAACATGTAAAGAAGAGGAAGTTTACACTAGTTCAGCGTTTAAGTCGGACACGCAGCGTCACAGAATGAAGACCCTGCAAGTCCAGCATTCAAAAGGTAAGCCGGTGACGACCTCGGACACGATGATTACAGAAAACGTTTGCTTACAGTATCCAGACACAAAGAATACAATGCCAGGACAAACAGGTATGAATATCCTGCACTCGGCCATGAAAAACGCTTGAGTGATCTGCAGTATCGGGTAATGTCCGACACTGACTACACCAACAACGTACAGTAACCGTGTTTTCATAACAAGAACTGAGGCAACAGAACATGCCTTTTCAACTGAATTTCCCCTTTGCAGAGTCCTTATTGTTTATCTGTCCTTGCACAAGTCTCGTGATATACTGAGAAACAAGGAGTTCCGGTACAAATCACAAAGCCTAATTTCCTACTGCACAGATTTCGAATCCTGCACATCTACAGGATCTTCAGGAAGGAACTAAATAATTTAATTTTTCGTAGTCAAAGAAAATATTGGTATCGTTACGAGATATGAGGTTCTCTCAGCGGTGCGGATGAAGATTTCGGTACAGGGCGTTACGTAGTCTCGTATACAGGCACCAACTTTAAGGACCAGCTTGCTACCATCTTCTGAGCGGTCTGAGGACTGGACCACCCTGAAGATGGATCCTCTTAAACGTTGTTACCCACAAGTCAATGTTCCATATTTTCATTGGTGGTGATATTTTGAGGCACAGTGCACGAAGTTCCGTTGTACATATTCGCTATGATGTTCAGGTGGCCGGTAGACAGACTGGGCGCGTTCTTAAATAACGTCAAGGTCAATGGTGGTCACACTGAACACTTACATCACAACTCCTAACCTTCAAGCAACTGACTGAGGCTTTACTTTTGTAATACACGTAAATGAAAGTTACGTGAAAGAGAAAATATTTCCTTCGTGAGGACCCTGTATTATTAATTAACACTGTCGTCGTCGTTATTGTTGTTTTTGCTCTTGTTGCTACTGCTGCTAGAGGCTAATCTTTGTGAAGAACATATTACTGAAGTACAGATTCTGTCTACATTAAATTCATCGTCTACAACCTCAAAATTCTGCATCGTCATGCTTGCAAATTTTAACTTACTGGTAATATTTGGTACACCGTATGTATCAGTCTCCATACCAAATTTCATACATCTGGCACCTATGGCCACTGCTTATTATTACAAAACCGCAAGCTAATAAAATATTCATACGGAACTTATGTTACTACTTTACACTCCACGAAACACACAAACCTACCTCAGCAAACGCCCTGTGGTTTTAAAGGGTCTGGTACCATTCACAAATTCAAACCCTGGCGTCAGGGTCGTGCTATCATAACAACGTGCGTCCGTCATGCTATTATTTGCTGGGGAAAGTACGACGTTGGTGTGGCTGCCAGCAGCGTAACTCACACCAAATTTCGACAAAAACTGTTAGTCAACAAGCTGAAGAAGGAAACACACAAGCAGACATACAAACGCATCCTGATGTCTCGTTAGCCCTGCTTTTCCCCTTACGAAAGTGAAGTAGGCTGATCACACTCCTCAGCAATTTGTAGGTTTCCATAATACCTTGATATGGATGTCACAAAATACAGCCGTAATCTTCAACCGATGGATGTGTATTGTGAGGCTGCAGAATGATTCTAACATAATTTGCGTAGCTGGCAATATTCTCAATACTATACTAAAACGGTTCTCCACTGTCGCAATTCGCGTTGGTCCTTAATATTTTCTGTTTACAGTACTTGATGACTTCTTAACCTATAACACTATTCACTGGGTTGTATCGGGGGAAGATTGCGTGCGTTAACTCAAACGCTTTCTTACAGATGGAGCATGTAACTCCGCGGAATACAGTCCCTCTCCCTAAGTCCCTCTACCACAAGAATTTCCTATCTCCCATGCCACCCAAACGTTTATTCACAACAGCCCCCGAGTGATCCCAATCCGAAGGAAAACCTCTGCTGCACCTGCCCCAAAGTCAAGAGTCAAGCAGGTGGCAGGGAATCGTGTACGCTGGAGATTCTTGTGGTGGCCCCATGTTCCCGTAGGATCGACAGAACGATGAAAATGATGATGACCTGTTCCCTGGCTGAGGAGACAGGTAACGAATCACTGTAAATTCGGGATTTAAATTGTGATTCCTTGTTTCCTTATTTCTTCCTTCCTTCGTCGTCTTCGTAACGAAAACTTTGAATGCGCCTATTAGCTTGCCGCATCTGTCCGTCCGTACGACCTCCAAATATCAGCTAGGAGCCTTGTACGGAATGTCATGAACCGCGATGTGAAACAAAAACGATTAAAATAATACTTGTGTGTTCAACTAAGATTTGTAGTCGACTCGTGATACCTTTCGTTAATAACGAATATTTGACATAAAGACCAACACGCGTTTCTGACTGAATCTCGAACATACCGCCGATAATATTCATCGGAGCGAAAAACATTTCGAACAAAAATCGCCAGGAAAAGTGAATCACACATATTGTCCAGCACACTTTTGCCAAACGTTAAGGGGGTCAAGATGGTTAAGTAATTAGGTAAAATGCACTAAACGGGCCAGAACTGACACTAAACGTACAGCTCCTACCTCACTACCTTATTTCGATGTGTTATGAAAAAGTGGCTGCCCGAAGTTGTATGACGCATTAAATTTTAGAAACCGTAATACTGTCGCTTCTTCGGTAAGCCTGAAACGCACTCTATTCCGAGGAGTTATTACAAACGTTACATGTAGTATGAGGTTAATACCCGGTTCGCCTAAACACAGTACCCAGTAGCAATCGCATATTACTCCGCCGGGGCCTGGCATGTGTTTACTTTTTGTTGTTAATAAGACAGCAGCAGATGCTGAACGCTTGTAATGTGACGTGAAGGGCAACACAAGGTTGCAGAAAACTTCTCTCGTCGTGTTACTGCTCACGGCCTTCAGGCACTCTCCTCCACCTCCCCTTATTCCAACTCTGATCATGTGACTTAACTTCCCAGCAGCCTCTATTTTGTAACGTGAAACCTTGCACATGAATGCAGACATGAACACACGTATGAGTAACTTGGTGGGGGAGAATGAGGTCAGACATCTTCAAATTTTATCCTTCAGAACTGAGAAAGAAACAAATACGTACACAACATGAATCCTTGTATTCATCGAATTGACATTTCACCTACATTTAAGAAACTTATAAACCATTCCAATCAACGTAACGATCATTATTTCAGTCGTAATTCGCCATTTATTCGCAGGTCCGAAGACAAGCCAACCATTAAAACTTACCAACCGAGTAAGAAGACATTACGGGTAATCTAAAATAACCTTCGTAGAGTACAACAAGAGTATAACACTTTTCCGAACGAGACTGAATCCCGAAGTTTCGTTTCGCCTAGACGAACGACGTTTATAATACGGAGAATACAAGTTCGATCGCCTTCGAATTCATGTTTTGTTTCGCTTATGATGGCAAGGAATTCTAACTACGAAAACATGACAAGACAGGGTCTATGAATCACCACGTATTGAATTCCGGCTGACGAGAGGAACGCATTAAGTAATACACTGCGTTCTGAGATTAACAACCTTAATTTTAGGTGCAATAAGAACAAAGGGTCCCATTAGTGCAAGGAATATATTACTACACGGATTTATAGAGAAAAAAAGCGACAAAGTGACTAGTAATTATGGCGGAATATCACTGTTATCAACTACGCACAAAACCTTACCGAACATCATTTTCTCAGGTCAACTCCAGACCAAATGGAGAACATCTTGTGGATTTAGACGTAAAAGATCAACCACCAATCATATATTCTGCACTTAACACGTACTGGTTAAAAATGCAGTACTTATGACTTCACGAAAGCCTATGATTCTGTTATGAGGGAAGTGGTGCACACTGGCTTAAACAAGGAACTAGGTAGGCTCTTTAAAATGAGCTGATATGAAGCAGACAACAAATCCAGGATGTGGGAATTATCACCTGATACGGTTCCAATTCGGAGTGGTCTAAACGTAGAAGTTTTATAATACTGCTTATCAGTCTAGTTTTAGAATACGATAATGTCCCTGACAACTAACAGTGGGAATGGAACTGAATAGGAAATAGGCTCTGGTCTCTGTTTCTGATGCTAACATAATCCGCTCGAGCAGTCCATGAGAACCAACATCTCTTCGGGAAGCGAAAAGACTCAACGAAACCCGAAAGTATATATTACCACATTCACAAAATCGCGCCACCGGTCCTTATTTTGAGCTAGAAAAATCCAGTACACACCCTCTCATTCTGTTACTTCAAGACTCACTTTAATACCACCCTCCCATCTAAGCCTACGTCTCCCAAGATGTCTTAATTACTTCAGAATTCGCCACCAACCCTGTATGCACTACTCTACTCTCCCCCATGCGTGCCACATAACTAGCCCATCTCATCCTAAATTTGATCATTCCAAAAAGTGTACAAATTAAGAAACTCATCTTTATTCAAGTATCTTCGCAGCTCGATTCCCGGCTGAGGCCAGAGTTTTATTTCTTCTCCAAGGCATCCAGACCGGATCTGGGACAGTCTCCTGAACAATGTGTAACCGTGGTGAAGCTGCCGGGGCGATAAGCTGACCACATCTCCATCTAATACAAAGGTTAAGAATGGCTCGCCCATGTGCCTTCATGATGTTCACTTTACGCCCGCCTTTACCTTGCTTGTTACTTCATCTCCTCAGCACCCCATACTCACACGCACTCATTCTGCGTTCTTCCTTTGTGACAAGCCAAGCTTCCTTCCCCCCACCCCCCACACGCACGCACACACACACACACACACAAAACGAGAAGTACTGATACGTAAGTCTTCGCCGTTTTAGATAACAAAAGGGAAGACAAAATAATGAGTTATACTTTAAAATGAATGTCAACCCCCATGCATTAGAATGGATAACTGTTAAAGCTCTTATAAACTGATGATCACTACAAGCAGATGCGGGGTACGCGGTGACGCAGCTGGTTAAGGCACTGCACTACAAGCCGAAAGGTCACGGGTACGATTCCCGATTTCTGCCACACTATGGCCCTGGTTCGACTCAGCCTCTAACCGAAATGAGTACCTGGGGTATCTCCTGGGGGTAAAGGCAGACGGTGTGTAGGGCTTCATGTGCCGATTGTCTAGAAACTCTCTAGAAATTCTAGCCTCAACCTTCTAGAGCCCTACGGCCCTGTCCAGGCCTGCAATGGGATAGCTTTACCTTACAAGCAGTTGCAGGTATATCACGTAAACGTGACGTGCCGTGTCAAGCTACAACGGTTCGCGCGGTTGCCATACTCATGTCCGACATTTTACCGAAAGGAACAGGTTCCCTATCTCGGGCCTATGTAGCTTAAGTTGTTTCACTTCACAATTCGGCACGTCACGTCTTGCTACAAAACGGATATTAGTATATGAAGTCAGAACTCTAAGTAAAGTCTGAACGCTCAGTTCCTATATCACAATAAATATTGTGTCTCAGTTACAAAGATCAACTGGTTAATTCTTTTCACGGAGACAATCGGTGTTCATTCCCCGAACCATACCAAAAAAAAAAAACACACACACACAACAACAACATTCTGTGGACCCAATGCAAAATGTTTTATTTTCAAAGCAGGCAGACATACAATACCAGTGTGCACTAAAAGCCTGGCATAAAGAAGGAGATACCCTAAAATTCAAACACGTTCATATCCAATTCCATTAAAAACGTATCAATTAATGTTTTAATAATTGACGTCCGTAACTAGACCACCGGATAGATGGACATGCAGCTCGTTAGTGGAATTCGACGAAAGGAAGTGGGTCACATCGGACTCACTACATTCACACTGGCCATACGCTTAATAATTATCGCCACAATCTATATATAACCTGCGAGACGCTCACTCTGCAACCAGACAATAACTTTCGTCCATTCCTTGCTGCTCTTATACTCGTCTGTCTGCAGCTTTCAAACTTGTTTAGCCAGGTGAATAAAACAAACACAGCCTAACAACAAACAAGTATATGACACGTTAAGCAAAACCATGGCAGCAGAATGCCACCAATACCAGTGTCCCGCATCATGAGCCACACCAACAAACCGCCCTCCCTAAAGAGCGATGTTGTGTACCTCACACAAACACGATCTACACGTACATCCGCTCTGCACCTGGGATATGCTTGCATTCCACGTGAATATAACAATAAATGGTAGATAATGCAACACGTAAAGGAGGAATACCACTCACATATATATTAACGTTTACTCATGTAATATACCAAGACACGAATGGTAACGAGGATTCGAATTGCGCCCAAAAACTCTACCGCTAATAATTGCAAGTCGCTTTAACATTTGTGGATACCGTACATACTGGGAAGGTCTCTTGCAGGTAAGAGAAACCGACAGAAATATATTTCACATAGGCTAACATCTTGTCCTCTCTTGTGTTTTCCAAACGAACTAAGGTCCTGCACGACCTACGTACTTCTGGTCCCCATCTTTACCTAAGGTACCAGCACCCGGTCCAATACAGCCTTCTCGATTTCACTATCCCAAGAATACTACATAACATGAATACACTACGCAGTTCCTCGTCATGTAAACTCTAAAAAAAATGGCATCCCCTTAATCCGACCTTAGTGCAAATATTTCGCTCAGTAAGCATACTTCTTTTTAAAACGCTTGTAACTTGGTCTTCCCTTAAACAGGACTAGTTTCGTCCTTTAAAAAACAAATGTTTCCCGTATCTGTGCGGTCCATTTAACAACGGCGTCAGTATATGAAAGCTGCATGACGTCGAACGTTAAGGTAAGTTATAAACCAAAATAATTTGGAAGGCGGCGGTGCTGTAGCTATAATACCGGCAGTTGCTTGCAGAGAATAACGAAAAGGTAGCTGATATCCAGCTCAGATTCGAGATGTACACCTCCTGAATACAAGTGTACAGCCTTACCGCCATTCCGTCCTGCTCGTATTGTCATACTGCACGTTCAAACCAATAAATCTGCTAGTTGTTTTATCCTAACCGAACCGGGACAACTAGGCGATATAGTACCCAGGCAAAGGGATGGACATTCGAGGAACCGTGGTTCCATTTCAGCAGCAACAGCAAGAGATTTTCGCTTCTCTGAAACCTGAAGACCGGCTCTGAAGCCCACCAAACCATCAATTCAATGAGTACCAAAAGCATTTCCTCCGGGAATAAAATGTCAATGTTAAAAGTAACCAAAGTTATAGGTCTATTCTAATCCCCCCCATACGCCTTCACGGTGTGCACGGGGGGCAACTTTACGAGGGGGAAGTCCTTAGCCCGACCAGGAAGGAAACAAGCTACAGCGACCAAACTCGGGACTTGTTCAAAATATTCCCCTCGGAGATCACCACACCTCTTAGCCCGTTGCTCTAACTTTTGCAAGCCACTCAAAAACAACTCAGAAGGTTGTCCGTCCAAACAGGTCTCCGCGGCAGCAATGACCTCCACTTCGAACGAAAAATGGTGACCTTTCAATCGTTTTTTCAGACCAGGGGACAAGTGGTAGTCCGACGTGGCCAGATCCTGAGAAGAGGGTGGGTGATTAAGACACTGGAAGCCCAGGTAGGTGAGTTTCTTCTGGGTTGCAAGTGCCCGGTGAGCCGGGGCATTGTCATGCTAGAACAAGACCCCTTTGGTGAACTTCCCGCGGCGTTTTTCCTTCAAAATGTCATTCAATTGCACCAGCAAAGATAATTAATACCCCTCGTTGATAGTTTGGAACTTTGGAAGATAATCAATGAGTAGGATGCCGTCCTGATCCCAAAAAATCGAGACGAGAACTTTTCCAGTGGATTTTTGTACTCGGAATTTATTTGGGGCGGGGTGAACCACTATGCCGCCACTCCACTGATTGTTGCTTTGTCTCCGGGTCATACTGATATAACCAGGTTTCGTCCATGGTCACCAACCGCGACAGGAAATCATTGGATCGCGACGAAAAAAATTCCAAAACTTGTTCAGGCTGGCACCGATGACGTTTTTGATCCGCATTCAGGCATTTCGGGACCCACTTCGCAGAGACCTTCCGCACATCCAAATCTTCATGAATGATGGACTCAACCAGCTCGCGTGAGATACCCAGTTGCTCAGCTATTGATTTAGCCAAAATCCGGCGGTCTTCCAAGATTAGCTCGTGAATTTGATCAATAATCTCCGGGGTGGTAACTTTCGGGTCGCCCAGGACGAGGCGCATCACAGGTGGAAAAAGCACCACGTTTAAACTGGGCCACCCAGTTTTTGACGGTGGCATACGGTGGTGCATGTTCCCCTAATATTTCTGTCAGAATGG
>Ga0123355_10020102_pt1 | contig 10650 bp, 5 predicted proteins | sample TergutEmb28metaG_3_FD_89872 | JGI IMG/M metagenome (GOLD analysis project Ga0123355, IMG submission 89872) | Embiratermes neotenicus P1 segment gut microbial communities from Petit-Saut dam, French Guiana - Emb289 P1 | ecosystem: Host-associated > Arthropoda: Insects > Digestive system > Gut ... | reverse complement strand
CAGTCCATATACCCACATCCCACCTCCTGGAGATCCATCCTAATATTATCCACCCATCTACACCTAGGTCTCCCCAGTGGTCTCCTTCCCTTCGGTTTCCCCAGCAAGACCCTATACACCCCCTCTCCTCACCCATATGTGCCACATGCCCAGCTTAGATGATAATGAACTAAATTAATTATTTCTCATATAGAAGAGGAAATAACGATATACATACACACTCCGTTTAACAGCTACTGGAATTGCCAAATAAAATTGGAACGATTTTTGTCCAGCTCATGAAAGTAATGCTCATACACAGAGTTTTGTAGGTAATTTTGACTTTTACTGATATTACTAAGCCTCAGACATAGGTACTGTAATTTCTTACTTGTATGACATACTATTAGCATATTTATACTTGAATAGCCTTGTAAATGTGTTATGCGTACATGTAGAAGATTTGTATGAACCTGGCATTTCATTGAAATAGTGTCATGTGCAGAAAACCTGTATTTTATACATAATATAGTGTGCAAAAGTACATTTTTTACTTAACTAAATAATTCTGAAATGATCTTTGTAAGCCTCGTCTGTCTTTTTTACTCCAAAACAATGTTAATTTGAATAAATTCAAGGTTTATAAACTATTTAAATGTAAGTATCCTTCATAAATAGATAACAACAATAAGAAAATCAAACATGACAATTGATGGTTAAGTAGTCTGTGATATCTTGCATCCTGTGTGATGATCAAATGATACTTTACCTAACTTGCGTGTTTCATAAAGATTTTGTAGCAATTGCCTATTAACATGGTGATATTTCCTTCCAAGTGATAATAAAAAAGCGTTTCATCACTTTGTAACCACTCACCCTCCAAACTCAGAGAATGTACAAAGACACGCAGCTTCTTACACGGCTACCATATGGTCCAATTTCTAACCAATTTAAATTAGTATGCAGAATCTACATGTATGAGAGCAATTATTTTATATGCACAAGTGTATGTATCTGCTAAACTTTAAAAGTTAGTTGCCTAATTAAATCCAGTTGATGTTTGGATGTAGGATCATACATTGAGAACTCTGTCATGATCATTTCACTATTCAGTGGCTGGTAACCACATGGATGGTGAAATATGTCATGAGTGAATGCAGAAATAAGTATGAATGTTATATTCACTGTCAAATTATGTTTATTGATTAGCACTGCATGCAGTTTAATGGACATTACTGCCCAATTACACTGCAGTTTTCAGTATATGTAAAAACAAGAGTCATACACAAGAAGGATATTAGGTAACACCTCTCCATATATGTGACTGAGCACATTTAAAGAGTTATGAAAATTATATAATAGGTTCAGCAGAGTTCAATAAGTAAGATTATTGTGGTTTTCTGTAATTTTATGTGCATAAATTATATGTTTTGTATAACACTGTGTGTTGTGAAGTTGCAAGTATCTTGTTATGTGTGTGTGTACCAAACTGATCAGGTCTAAGAGTGTTCCAACAAATATGGTTTGAAATACAGTGGAATATATTCTAGTGCTTTTGAAGTGTAATAATCTTTGTCTGATGAAAGTGATGTTAATACACTATACATATTCCCGCCCCCACAACCCCCACCCCCATAAGTGAAGAAAGGTTTTTCCAAGGATTTGGGACAGAATGAATTCATTTCAGTAAGTCTATTCACTGTTTTTTTTTTTAAACATAATTCATGTTCTGAGTTTCTGAACTTAACCCTTTAAAGCCTCATGATTACCTTATACATCACCAGGTTTAACATTCATAGACACTATATTCTGCTCACAAGTTGGATTTCTGTATTTTGTATGGATCTCAGAACAAACGACAATTATTTCCTTATACAACATTAACTGACTGGTTCTTGTAATTGAGACAGAGTGTACTGTGTGGAATAAGCTGAACCTTTAAATATAATTGAGGTTTCTCTGACTATTTAAAGGGTTGTTGCACTATGTGAAGGTGCTGGTGGTGGTGGTGGTGATAGCAGTGATTTGTACAGCAACATGTAGAATGATATGGAATAAGTGCAAGCAGTGGGAGATGTAATGTTACTAACATAAGAACCTGGCTGAGCAGTTTCCAATAGGAATTATGAATTAAATACTAAATACATAGAAGCAGCTTGGACTTAATAGAAGCCTAGCTTACCAGCTTCAAAAACAAACTAGCCCTTTTCAGAATGAATTATTCATGAGAGACAGTACAGGAAGCTGTTATGAGTAAACACTTATCTGCTGGGATGATGTGTTGAATAATTCAACGTTCATTTACAATTACTATTTTCACAGGTCAGAGGCATTTGGCTTTACCTCGCTCTGCAGACAGAATGGTATGTGTTTAGTAAGAAATCCTTGTGGAAATTGTGTGTGTCTGAGACACTGAAAATTTGTGACTTTGTATGTTGCATGTGAGTATGATTCATATGATTATGCTGTGATGGAAATTTGCCAGAACTTACAATATACTGAAATATAATTCTCCCAGCATTAGCCAATAGAGAGAATAATTTGGAGCATGGCACCAATTATTGCAAAAGGGGACCAAGTTTCATAACCTCTGAGAAACAGTGAGTTGAATGTACCTGCTGCAGTGAACGATAGAGAATATCATCCATTGGTTGGTGGTAAACTTTAAGACATGGAAAGAATATTGTTCCCAGTGTCAAAAGTTTTACAACATTCAGTTTAGCAATACTCAAACCATTACAATGTTTACCTCAATATGAAGTATACATACATACATACATACATACATACATACATACATATATAAAATCACTAACAAAGAAATTATAGTTGAGACTTGAATTGTCAAATTAATATGTGTCAGATTTCAAAAGACAATCATGGACAATTTTTTGTTACAGGCATGGTGCCTCTTACTGAGTGATGGTTGAAATGCCAGTGTTTCTGAGAAATTGTAAGAATGCTGTATTGTGTCTATTTTTGTGCTTTCATAGTCATCTGATCCAGCATCAGCACAGCAGCTTGAGGCATTCTTGCAAACAAATTCTTCTGACAAACTATTACAAATAAACAAAAAATATTTTTGGAGAGAAGAACAAATAATTCTAAATTTCAAACCGTTATATTACTACGGTCTGTAATTCTCAGTATGTTAAAAAAATAACTTTGCTAGGAGATGTTGTACATAAATAAATTAATTATTATGTGAATTTCATATCATTGGTGCCCACACAGTATAATTCCTACTGTCATATTTATACAGATCTGATTAATTAATTTTACACCCAATTTGAGAGATGAGCAATACTAGTATTTGTTATAAAATGGAAGAGATATCTGTATGCCTTACCTTGCCTTGCATCCTGCCTGTCTTTATCATGCCATATTCCTTGATTTGTCATTCCTTGAATGTTTGGTGAAACATACTAAGAAGCCCTCCATTACATGATTTTCTCTGATACTACATTATTGCTGATTATGTGATTTATCAAAAGTTATTACAGATAGCAGTAGCTACTACAGTACTGTGAACAATTCTTGTAAATGTCTTTATATATGCAAAATCATAATAAAATTACAAAAGTACATTCCATTACTGACATCAATGTGTATAAACAGCACACAGTAGGAGTACAGTGATGCAATGTTAGAATAACATTCTGGGGATGCAACATACACTCAACCATACAGACACAAATGTTTGGTGATCAGATGTAATTTTATAATTTGCTAAATATTACAGGCCTGCAAAAACTATGGTGGCATTATACAAACTTCTGATAACTTTGACCTCTTTGATCTTACTACTTGCAACAGATTCTGTTGATTCAACTTGGGATGATGCAGAGGGTGGTTCAATTCCTGTTCCTGTAGATAAACTCAGCTGGCTCCAGGTAAGCGTATGTGATAATTTGAGTAAAATGTGTTACTGCATTTAAATATTTGGAAAATGTGGTAGTCAATTCAGTCCAGTATACAGAATCTGGGCTTCAGTTTGTTCTTTGCCCTGAGTGACAGCAAAATTCTGGTTTCTATATGCATACACAGGCACACAAACAAACAAAAACCTGTAAACCTTGGATTCAAACTTGTAGTCCTCTCCTTCATGAGTCAGGTTTGCCAGAGCCTTGGGTCTGCTGTAGTTTACAAGATTTACCACAGTAGTTCACAAAACTTGCACGAAGTGTGTGTTGTTTACTGTTGTACTGAGCACTGCAGCCATCACAGGATGTCCTGGTGGATGCAGGCTTCCTATGCATGCTTGGTGAAATCATAAAAAGAAAGACCCTATACTTTATGTAAACTACTAGATCTCTTCAGTTTGCCACCCAGGCTAGTGAGCCTATGGCTCATGTCCTGGATAAGAGCGACTCATGCAAGAGATCTCTGGCGTGGCTGGTTTTCTAATTTAGACACGTAAAGCTTCAGATGTTTAAAAATTTTCACCTCTTGTCTTCTGTCCTATGTAAGTGTTGAAATATATTCATAATGATAATGCCTTTTTTCTTTTTTTACTATTACAGATTAGTGTGATGAAGACAGTATTTTTAATGTTGGTTATTTTATGGTTTTATGGTATGCTTCCTATTGCAATAGCAATACCACTTAGTCATTTTATTGACCGGAGGAGCCTTGAAGGTCTAGAAAGTCCCAAGGAAAGAACCTGCAAGGTAATACTGAATTTATATGATGTTCCTGTTGTTGTTGTGTAAGTAAGTACCACATACTGTAAGATGCAGGGAATTGTGATTGGTATTACATGTAAGAATCCCAGACATAACTTCAAACGTTTTGCAGCCAATTAAAATTAAAAAAAAATGTAACTATCATTAGTTACATTACAGTATTAAGATATTTAGTTTTCTATAGCTGAAATGAAATACTGTTTCATATGATACATATTTGTAACCAGCCAAAGGGAAATATAATGTCCTTTTATGTCATGACATAATTAAAGGCTTTTGATATTTCTGAGAGCAGAGTTATTCACCATCTGTTGAAAATATTTCTATTGCATTCAAAGACTTTAAGAGATTTGCAACTGAACTCTGTGAAATATTAGAACTAGTCATTTCCTAATTTAGATATAAGCATAGTACAGATTCTGTCCTCTGCTGTAGCAGTTCCTTTATTTTCTAATCTTCTGAACATAAAATATATTCTACTCAAAACTGCCTCGTTGGTGTTGCTGCTTGTGTATTAAATTATATTTCACCAAACACAATTTCTTTCAGATGCTGTGTCAGCTGATGGCTGCTGTAACTGAAAAACCATTAGTCAATGAGCAATCTTAGGAAGAATTAGGAGACACAAGGACAAAGGAAAAATAGTGTGTTACATGCATCAAAATTATGAACTAGCATTTTGTAACACATCCCTTTGTATAAATAATGGTTTTATGAACTGAAACACTGTGTATAAGGAATAGAATTATGTGACCACAATGTGCAAATTTTAAATGGAAGAGATAAATTTCAACAGAATATGGCAAATATTTATAAAATGAACAATGTAATTTTCCGAACATAATTATTAGTATTCCAAACTTAAAACTATAAGAACATTGGTTTTGAAAACATTAATTTTGCAGCAATAAATTTGATAAGTATAAATTGTTTAAAACAAAATATAAGAAGTGCTGAAGATGCACAGGGCTGTACAATGGGTGGTGGTGGGTATACTGATCCTGAACAAAGGATCTTGTAGCATAGCGGAAAGGGTAGTGGATGCAAATGACCAGTTGATCTTTTCCATCACTGCTGTATAGTTTTGTTTATGATACAAATAAAATAATGTTTTTAGGTTGGTTTCTGAAATGAAGAACATCCTGAGCAGGCAAGCATGCAGTCTACATATTTGTAAAAGGTAAAGGTCACCCCCTGACATCCCTATGCAGACACAGAGGGTGGGGGGTGGTAACAGTTCAGTTCCTTCTCATTTCCAACCTGTCACTAGAAGTAGTTTGGTGGTCAGTACCATGCTCCAATCACTTCCTATATGGGAAGACACCTACACATTTGTATCCCTAATAAATTTTGCATTCAACATTATTTTTGAATATGTTATTACGAAGGTTCAAGTAAACCAGAAGGGATCATTAACTCCTTCCTCTGGTGAAGCAATTATTTTATATTCCTAATAGAGTAACTGCATGGAACTCACCTCACACTCACATATGTTTTGCCAGAATGTGGTCAACAGCTGGTAAACTGTGCATATTCAAATTAAATACACTATAAACTACCACAGTATACTTTAATGTCATAATTATTTCCTTTACATTTACTCATATGTTTTGATATTGAAGGTCATTATCAGGAAGTCATTTGACATCAGCAAGAGTGGACTCAACCGTACATTTTACAATAAGCAGTACAGAAATAATATTTTGTACTTGGTATAGTCTCAGTAGCAAGTCACAGTATATGTTAGATAAAAAAATCCCCTCAAAAAATTCAGGCAAAACGAAAATGCATGCATGGTTTCTGTGGGAAACCTGAAGGAGAGACTGCTTGCAATATGAATGCATTGATGGGAAGGTTGGGTTTTAAACAGAATTGGATGCCATGACCATGATTCATCTGGCTAAGGATAAGCATGTGGCAGGTTCTTGTAAACACGGTAATCAGCTTCTGGGCTCAGCAATTACGTCTGCTGGGTGTACTTTCAGGTCCACCGCCCACCTCTGCAGTGATACCAGTCCATGGCGGGTAGATTATCTGTAGCGGGTAGTACCGGCATGCTCTACTCTACTAGATGCTCTGTGCTCTACTCCGTGGTCCGTGCCATACCAACCCACACAGAGCATAGTGTGATACACATATCAAGGTGTGATTTGTGTGATTTCTCGTCCGTGCCTCGCGTGTCGCGAGGGTAATAATGGCGCTGTGTGTTAAACATCGAATTTTGGAAGTATTTTGGGCTTCATGTGTTGTAAGTTAAAGCAGCGATGGAGGTAGCGGAATTTTGGAAGACACTTATTCCATCTGAATATGTAACTGTAACGAAATGTTACTGTGTTGTACAGAAGCATTTATTCAATAGTGAGTATGGTATTTAATGGTCTCTCTAAAGCACAAATTTTGTATCAGGTCTAGCCGCGAGCATTAAATAATAGTAATTTACTAATAATCATAATTTACATAATTCTCAGCAGTTGACTATTATACGTGCGGGTTTATTAGGTTTATGCACTGTGTGGAGAGTAGTAAGCAGGGTGTCAATGAAGTGTAGCTGCAGAACATCTCAGTAATAATGCCCGGAAATATAAAACACGGAAGATTTTCGAAGAATTAGCTGCACAGTCGTCACTCAGCGGAACGTTTAGCTAGTGCATCACGCGATGTGGGTTCTTGTCATTGAACGTTGGCATATGTACATGTCTGTTTGTTACAAATACTTCGAATGTACCCATGTGACCAATTGGAAGCTCATCTCTTTCAAATCGAAGAACTCTCAACGAAAGCTTGTGCAGCCTTCGGTGTACCATTTCTTTTTGGATCAGCAGCTACCAGTTACTTCAGAAGTAGCGAGGTTATGGTTTACGTACCTTGTGGATGTTCATACATAAGGGGAATCGCCAACCAGTGCAGTTGTCTGCTCCAGACATGTATTTATTTCAGGTTTTATACTGTTTAGCTACTATATTACAAAAACGCAATTAGGTTTGTTTCTTACAATTTTTTTTCAATTTTTCTGGTGTTGTGGTTCTCTGTGACAGTAAACAAAAAACTAAGAATGCGTTATTAACGCAGCTGTAATTGACATGATCAACCTAATATATGATCTTAACACCATACCAATAGAAGGAAATGTCTGTGAAGATTTCTATGCACTATTTTTTTTGTACATACACATATGAATGTGCTAGCACATACACACTAAAGAATAAGCATGGTAAATTTTGGGCTCTCATCCATCACCATGATATGCCACCTTCAAGACCTTTCTCTCACCAGGATAGACATGCTTATGTCTGTAATTTGTGCAACGAATTTTGTAGGTCTATATAAACAGCATGTTATGCATGAAAGGGGTTTTGGAAATGGCTGTAGGTATTTTGTTGAATAAACTACAGAACTAAAAGTAGATGCTTCTAATTTCATTCAAAATGGTGATGCATATTTGTAACTTGACACATCATGTACACAATTTTTTTGTGTGTATGTGTGTGTTACATGAATAGCAATGACTGAATTAAACTAAACTCAACTGAACTGAACAAAACTAGGCTACCAGTTGGCTTAAAATTTATAATTTTCCTTGGTGTTTTCACATAGAACTTTCATTTAGAGTAGATGTTAAAGGAGTGGGTGTTGTGACCCTTGCACCTCAAACTTATCAATCTTAAAACTCAACTGAAAATATCAGGTATAAAATTGGTGAACATATTAATTTGTCCTTCCCCCTGCTTTATAAATTTGTTAAATATAATTTAATCTTTTGGCACCAGAATTATTTTTTTAATTTTAGCACATCCTCTATATAAAATGTGAATAATACAAGAACCAAATACGTTAGATTTATGAAACAAACTGCATTTTGAAGAGGAAAAAATGGAGAGTATATACGATGTTTAAAATATTCAGTACCAATATTTGTTGAATAAATATATAAAATGCAACGTTTAGAGGTTAGCAGTGCAGTACGACCACTATAGTCATCGTTAGGCGTGAAAGGGTTAATAATAGTGGAGAAAACTATCAGGATAATCAAGACAAACTTGCTCCAGAAATACAGTTTAGGTGTTTACCCAGTGACAAGTAGCAGTGGGCAGGAGTGGTTAAACACCTGTCCTGATAAGATGTAGGCCCCTACAGATGAGGTAATGTGTGCATAGGAAGGTATGACTGCGAGGACTTCCTTATGGTCTTGTTAATGTGTTGCCAAAGTATCATCTGTTTTAAATTGATCAAATCCCAGCAGAATTGATTAAGCCCAGGGGTAGAATAATTTGATCTGAAATCCATCAACTTGTTAATTCTGTTTGGAATAAGGAGGAGTTGCCTGAGGAATGGAAGGAGTTGTACCTATCTATAAGAAGGGTGATAAAACAGACTGTAGTAATTTTAGATGCATATTACTTTTGCCAACTATGTACAGAATTTTATCTGACATCCTGCTGTCAAGGTTAACTCCATATGCAGAGGAAATTATTGGGGATCATCAATATGGATTTTGATGCAGCAGGTCACCTACTGGTTTGCATTTGTCAGATACTTGAGAAAACAATGGAATACAATGAAGCAGTACATCACCTCTTTATAGAACTAAAAAAGGCTCATGATTCAGTTAGGAGGGAGGTCTTGTATAATATTCTCATTGAGTTTGGTATCGCCATGAAACTGGTAAGGATAATAAAAATGTGTCTCAATGAAACCTACAGCAGAATCTGTGTAGGCAAACATTTGTCTGATATGTTTCCTATTAGGAATGGTTTGAAACAAGGAGATGCAGTATTGGCATTGCTTTTCAACTTTGCTTTAGAGTATGCCACTAGGAGGGTTCAGGTAAACCAAGATGGCTTGAAATTAAATGGTACACATCAGCTTCTGGTTTATGCTGATGATGTTAATATATTTGGAGGAAGTGTACATACTATAAATAAAAATGCAGAAGCTTTAGTATTTACTAGTAAGGAGACTGGACTCGAAGTAAATGCTGATAAGACTAAGTACATGGTCATATCTTGAATCAGGATTCAGGACGAAGTCACAGTATAAAGATTGATAAAAGTTCCTTTGAGAGGATGGAAGAGTTCAAATATTTGGGAACAGCCATAACAAATTAAAATTCTATTCAGGAAGAAATTAAGAGCAGGTGGGGAATGCTTGCTATCATTCAGTACAGAATTGTTTGTCATCCAGTTTGCCAAAAATTTAAAGATTAAGATATACAGAACAATGATTTTGCCTGTTGTTGTGTATGGGTGTGAAACTTAGTCGCTCACATTGAGGGTGGAATGCAAGCTGAGGGTGTTTGAAAGTAGGGCGTTGAGGAGAATATTTGGGCATAAGAGGGATGAGGTAACAGGGGAGTGGAGAAAACTACATAATGAGGAGCTTAATTATCTGTACTCCTCACCCAATATTGTTCGGGTGATCGATTGAGCAGAATGAGATGGGCAAAGCATGTAGCACATATGGGGGAGAGGAGAGGAATGTACAGGGTTTTGGTGGGGAAACATGAGGGAAAGAGACCACTTGGAAACCCAGGCATCGATGGGAGGATAATATTAAGATGGATCTAAAGGAAGTGGGATGTGGGTGTATGGACTGGATTGAGCTGCCTAAGGATAGGGACAGTTGGAGGGCACTTGTGAATGCAGTAATGAACCTTCGGGTTCTATAAACTGCGGAGAATTTCTGGACTAGCTGAAAACCGGTTAGCTTCTCAAGAAGGACTCTGCTGTATGGAGTAAGTCAGGAAGTAAGTAACATCTGTTTTAACTTTCCCCGAATGGTTGTACCTTAGAGTTCAACTGAGTCCAGGACTTCAAGTATATTTATTAAAATTTTTTTGTAGTAATCAGTGATTTTAATAAGCGTTTACCCGCCTCTGTGGTCTAGTGGTCAGAGTTTCTGGCTACAGATACAGAGGTCCCGGGTTCGATCCCCGGCGCTACCAGATTTTCTGAGTAGTAGTGGGTCTGGAACGGGGTCCACTCAGCCT